>Ga0185317_100051_pt1 | contig 50245 bp, 35 predicted proteins | sample DevilsHole_FD_128020 | JGI IMG/M metagenome (GOLD analysis project Ga0185317, IMG submission 128020) | Groundwater microbial communities from Devils Hole, Nevada to study Microbial Dark Matter (Phase II) - Devils Hole (SPADES assembly)... | ecosystem: Environmental > Aquatic > Deep subsurface >...
CTGGGAGTCCGCAGGGACAGTAGCCCGACGCGCCAGCGAGGGACCGGGCCTGATTTCTTGTGATTTCGCCATGTGCTCCCTCGCTGGCGCGTCGGGCTACTGTCCCAGAATCGTGCAAGGCTATTTAGATGTTGAAGTACTTCGCGGCGGGGTGGTGTGCAATGATCGCCGAGGTCGATTGTTCGGGGTCGAGCTGAAAACTCTCAGTGAGTTCGACGGCGATGCGGCCGGGTTCGAGCAACTCAAAGAGCTTCGCCTGATCTTCCAGCGCTGGGCAGGCCGGATAACCGAAGCTCCAACGGCAACCTCGATAGTGCAGGTGCAGCAGTTTCTGGATGTCGGGCGAATCGTCCGCGCCGATGCCCCACTCGTGCCTGATCTGACGGTGCCAGTACTCGGCCAGCGCCTCCGTCGCCTCAACGCTGATGCCGTGCAGGTAGAGATACTCGCTGTACTGGTCGGCGGCGAAAAGTTCGTGGCACCGGTCGCCTACCTTGCGGCCCATCGTCACCAGGTGAAGCGCCACGACGTCGACAACGCCGCTCTGCACCGGGGCGAAGTAGTCGCTGATCGAAAGCCCCTCGCCGCGCACCTGGCGTGGAAATGAAAAACGCAATCGCTCGGTGCGGCCGTCGTCCTGGTAGACGATGAGATCGTCGCCGTCGCTCTGGCACCGGAAATAACCGTAGACCACGCGCGGCTCGAGTAGTTGCTCGTCGATGCAGCAACGCTTCATCTGGTCGAGCAGAGGGTAGACCTTCTCGTCCATCAGCTTGCGGTAGTCGCTCGGCCGCACGCCACCCTTGCGGAACTGCCACTGTGTGCCGATGAGCGCCCGCTCGTTCATGTATCGAAACACCTCGGTCATGTCGAAGTCGGCAACTACGCGCGAGCCGACGAACGGCGGCTCCGGAATGTTCGGCGCCGGCGCGACCATCGACCTGTGCATCTCGAACGACGCGCGAAGCCGCGGCGAACCGGGCCTGCGCGGCATGCACACGACAGCCGGCTCAACGACGGTGGCGCCCCCCTGCCGTGCACCGACTCCCGAGGAACTGGCCGTCGGGCGGGCTTCCAGCCTGCCAGCCGGCTCCTCTCCCGACATGGGCAGGCTGGAAGCCCGACTCACGGCGAACCCTCGGTCCGCGTCGCCGCGGCGGCTTACCACATGGCCACAGAGATCGTCCATCAAATGCAGTCCGGCGAAGGCGTCTTTGCCGTAGAAGACGGACCCGTGGTACAGAGCGGCCAGGTCCTGTTCGACGTAACGCCGCGTCAGCGCCGCGCCGCCGCAGATGACCGGCATCGTCACGCCCCGCTTGTTCAACTCGGCCAGGTCGTCGCGCATGACCACCGTCGACTTCACCAACAGGCCGCTCAGGCCGATCGCGTGCGCCTGCTGCTCGCGGGCGACTTGTAGGTAGTGGTCGAGCGGGCATTTCGTACCCAAGTTGAACACCTTGTAGCCGTTGTTCGTGAGGATGATGTCGACCAGGTTCTTGCCGATGTCGTGGACGTCGCCCTTCACGGTGGCCAGCACGATCTTGCCCTTCTCGGTCCCCTGCACCTTCTCCATGTACTGTTCGAGATGTCGCACGGCGGACTTCATGACCTCGGCCGATTGCAGCACGAACGGCAGTTGCATCTGCCCGGCGCCGAACAGGTCGCCCACCACCTTCATGCCGTCGAGCAGGATGGTGTTGATGATGTCGAGCGGGCTGTAGGTTTGACGCGCGAGATCGAGATCGTCGATCAGCCCGTCGCGGCGGCCCTGGACGATCGCCTGCTTCAGTCGGTCCTCGACTCGGGCGGGCCGTTCGACCTGGCGTTGCGTTTTCTTGGGACCCACCTTTTCGTAGTACGAGACCGCGTCCATGACCGGCTGCACCGAGTCGGTCTCGAAGATCAGTCGCTCGGCCAACTCGCGTTCGGCGGGCGCGATTTGGTGCAACGGGATGATCTTGGCGGCGTGCAATATCGCCGCGTCCAAGCCCGCCTCGATCGCGTGGTGCAGGAACACGCTGTTCAGCACCGCCCGCGCGGCGGGCTTCAGCCCGAAGCTGATGTTCGACAGGCCGATTACCGTGTAACAACCGGGCAGGTCTGACTTGACGCGACGGATGGCGTTCAGCAGTTCGACGCCGTCGGGTCGAGTCTCGAGTTGGCCGGTCGCGATGGGAAACGTCAGGGCGTCGAACAGCAGGTCGCCTGGCGGTACGCCGTATTCCTCGGTCGCGATGCGGTAGATGCGCTCGCACACGCGGAACTTCCAGTCGGCGGTCCGGGCCTGACCCTCTTCGTCAATCGCCAGCGCGATCAAGGCCGCGCCGAACCGCTTCGCGAGCGGCAACACTCTGTCGATCTTGTTGCGCCCGTCCTCCAAATTGATCGAGTTGATGATCGGCTTCCCGCTGATCAGCTTGAGCGTAGCTTCGAGCACGGGCACTTCGGTCGTGTCGATGCACAGCGGCACAGTCACCGACTGGTTGAAGCGGCGCACTACCTCGAACATGTCGCGCACTTCATCGCGGCCGACGTAGGCGGTGCAGACGTCGAGGATGTGGGCGCCCTCCGCCTCCTGCTCACGAGCCATCGAAGCGAGGGCGTCGAAGTCGTCGACGGCGAGTAGGTCTTTGAATTTCTTGCTGCCGTTGGTGTTGGTGCGCTCACCGATGATCAGCGGCCGCGGATCCTGCCGCAGCGTCTGGGCGATGTACAGACTGGAGGCGGCCGGCTGCGACTGGGGTCGCCGCTGCTTCGGCGGCGTGCGATGAAGTCGTTCGACGACCCGCGCGAGGTGGGCCGTCGTCGTGCCGCAACAGCCGCCGACGATGTTGACGCCGTACTCGTGAACGAACTGCCAGAGTGCCTCGGCGAGTCCATCGGGGCTGAGTGGGAAGTGGGCCCGGCCGGCGACGTTTTCCGGCAGCCCGGCGTTGGGCAACACGCTGATGCGGCGCGTACAGGTCTCGCCGAGCAGGCGAATGTGCTCGGCCATGTGGTCCGGTCCGGTCGCGCAGTTGATTCCGAACACATCGATCGGCAGAGCTTCGAGCGTCGTCAGGGCCGCGCCGATTTCGGTGCCTGGCAACATTTTTGAGATGGGCGGCGCCTCGATGGTCACTTGAGCCATGAGCGGCAGGCGCACGCCCAGGCGCTGCATGGTCTCGACGCAAGCGATCACGGCGATCTTGCCCTGCAGGATGTCGAAGCAGGTTTCGACCAGCAGCACGTCGGCGCCGCCTTCGATCAGCCCCTGCGCCTGTTCGCTGTAGGCCGCGTGCATCTCATCGAAGCTGATCTGGCCAAGCGTGGGCGACCGCGTGCCGGGGCCCATCGACCCGACTACGAACCGCGGCTGATCGGGCGTTCGGAAGGAATCGGCCACTTGCCGAGCGAGCCGCGCCGCCGTGCGATTGAGTTCCACCGCTCGATCTTCGAGGCCGAATTCGCTGAGCACGATGCGCGTGCCGCCGAACGTATCGGTCTCGACGGCGTCGCAACCGACATCAAAAAACGAGGCGTGAATCGCCCCGACAACGTCGGGCCGCGTCGCCACCAGGATTTCCGGGCAGTTCTCCTTTCCGCCGTAGTCCTGCAGCGTGAGATCGCGCTCGTGGATGCTCGTCCCCATCGCTCCGTCAAAAATGAGTACGCGCTCGTCGAGCAACTTCAGGAATTGGTCCACACGTGCGGTCGGAATAGCGTACTTACCTCCTCCGAGACTCGCGATCTCAAGCCGAGTGAGTATCTCAGAAGCCGGGAAAACGAGTCAAGCGGTTGAGCCGCCATGCAGTCGTGCAGGGTGTGCGACGCACTCTGCGCAGGCGCTTCGTTTAACGCCAAGCCGAAGGCGCCGCCACTGTCTGGACAACTACCTGCCGTCGCCGTCTTCGGCTCGGCATTAAACGACTTGCGCACGCCAAATCGCAAGCCGCGTCATGCGCCCAGTCGTGCATTCGCCGGTAGCGTTGTCTCTCGCCGATGATTCTCGCGGGCGGGACGCCCACGCCACATTCAGAAAGAATGTACGCCCCCCCTGCCCACACAGGACGTCGGCGGGTGCCGACGGGTTCGCGTTCGTGGCAAACTGGTGGAACTCTGCCGGTTGTGCCGGTTTTTCTGAAGAACCCGGCCCTGCCCAACCGATACGGGAGAGTAGCCGAACACGTCGCTGTCCCTTCACAAAGGAGCGAGGACATGGTGGATCGTCAATCGCAACGGCAGCCGACGGGATGGGCATCGCGGCTCGCCATGGACCTTGAGACTCCGCCCAGCCCGATGCCTCCGCCCGCCCGGTCACTTCGGCCGATTCGCCCATCACAGACGACGCCGACGATCGATCCGACCGTTCCACCGCCCCCTCATTTTGTGACGTTGGGGTCCGAGGCTCAGTTGCGAACGACTCGGCCGGCCCCGATGAACGCCCTCGATCTGCCGACCGACGTGCCGCGGCGTTCGCTGGCCTCGCCCGGCGTTGCCGCCGCGATCGCTATCAGCATCGGCCTGTTGTGTACGATCGCGTGGTGCGGCCGCGACGGAAGCGACGGCCTGGACTGGACGAGGCTGAAACAACAGTTTTCGACATGGACCAGTCGCCAAGTGCCAGACGATGATCTGCCCTACATCACGGCGATTCCGATCGCCGCGCCGGGAACCTCGGAACTGCCGCCCGAACCGACGCCCGCCGCACAGATAGCGCTGGGCAGCGATGGATCGAGTGGCGAGTCGGACCGGCGCCGTTGATCCTAAGTACCGCTCCACATTGAAAGGGGTCCGAATTCGTTTAACCCGCAGCCGCAGGCGAGGCACAACAAGCGCCAGCCATGCCTCGCCTGCGGCTGCGGGTTAAGCGACCGAGGCCGATTTCAGACCCTTTTCAATGCGGCGCTGTACCAAGCACCGCCACAAGGTAGGGGACAGCCAATGTACTTGAAGCACTGGAAGCTGACGCGACGCCCCTTTGACGAGCGGATCAACACGGCCTCGTACTTCGCCGCCGCGAGCCACGAGCAGACGCTGAGTCGGTTGCGGACGGCGATTGGGCAACGGGCGTCGCTCAGCATCCTGGCCGGCGCAGCCGGGTGCGGCAAGTCGACGCTCGCCGCCGTGCTGGCCGCGACGCTGCCGGAGGGATCCTGCCTGGTGGCCCACTTCCCGGTGGCGCCGCGCACTGCATCGGATCTCGTTCACTCCCTGCACGAACAACTGTGCCGATTGAACCGCCCGTCCGACCGCCGCGCGAAAGAAGCGCCTCTGGACATGCTGCTGGCCGACCTGCGTGGCATCATGCAGATGCGGGCGCCGACGAACGGCCACGCGGTGGTGTTGATCGATGCCGCCGAGCACCTGGCGGCCGACGAGATCGCTAGCCTTGTCCGGTCCATAACAGCCTTCACGGTAGGCGGCGACGCGCTGCTGACGGCCATCGTGATCGGATCGAGCGAGTTTCTGGTGCGAGCGCAGTGGGCGGCCCCGTGGGACATGGAGATGTTCCCCCAGTGCGTTCTCGCGCCGCTTAGTCAGGCCGAAACGATCGCCTACATCGGGCACCACGTTCGCCATGCCGGCGGCGATCCCGGCCTATTCTCGACCGACGCATTGGGATTGATCCACGAACTGAGCGGCGGCCTCGCGCGTCGCATCAATCGGCTGTGCGACATGAGCCTCATCGTCGCCTTCGCACAAGACTCGCAGCACATCGAGCCGAGTCATGTATGGACCGCCCAGCAGGAAATAAAGCTGCTGGCCGCAACACGCACCGCAACCGGGCCAATGACCCGCCAGTTCCGTCCGCTGCGCCGCCCGGCGCCGGCGGCCGCACTGTAGTCCCCAGAATGAGTGACTCACCGACCATACGGTGACTGCTTCAAGATCGGACCCACCCACCCGTCGACTCGCGGCAGGATACCCACCGATTCCGAGTTGCAACGGGAATCTCGCCGCTCGGGTCGAAGGAGTGCTGCGGTTGCTCACGCATCATTGGCCGACCATTTCTTGCCTGTTGCGGCCTCACAACGCAACAATCTGCCCACCAATCATGTTGCCGTGAGGACGAATCATGATGTGTCCGATCTCCGTTGTCGCCGTTGTTGCCGTCGCTTCGGCGCTGATCCGGCCGCAGCAGTTCACCGCCGAGACGAAACAGCCTTCCGCTGAGGAGCTAGAGCGAATCGAGTCGAAACGGGCTGAACTCGACGCGGCGATCGCCAGGTTGACCGCGGCCGGCAAACGCGCGGACCTCGTGGCCGACGTCGCGATCTACTCGAAGGCCGCGGAGTGGATCGTCCGACACGGGGAATTCTACAGCGACAAGTACGTCGGCTGGACGATAGCGGGCATGGAGCGCGGCCTGGCGCGAGCCAGTGCGTTGCACGCGGGCACACCGGCCTGGCCGACTCAGACGGGCCGGCTCAGTCGTGCGCTTGTGTCGCGCGTGGACGGTTCGGTGCAGCCGTACGGGCTGGTGATACCCGCCGACTACGGCAAGGATCCCGCGCGGCGCTGGCGGCTCGACGTCGACCTGCACGGTCGCGGGAGCACGCTCAACGAGGTCAGCTTCCTGAACGCGCACGATTCGGCGCAGCCCGTGGCGGCCGATCAGGACTTCATCCAACTCGACGTGTTCGGCCGCACGAACAACGCCTATCGCTGGGCCGGCGAGACCGACGTGTTCGAGGCGATCGAGTCAGTGCGGAAGCGATACAACATCGACGACCGCCGCGTCGTGCTGCGCGGCTTCTCGATGGGCGGCGCCGGCTCGTGGCACCTTGGCCTGCACCACCCCGACCGCTGGTGTTCAGTCGGGCCGGGTGCGGGGTTCAGCGACACAAAGAAGTACCAGAAGATCGCGGCGCTGCCGGCGTGGCAAGAAGCGACGCTGCACATCTACGACGCCGTCGACTACGCCGCCAATGCGTTCAATGTGCCGATCGTCTGCTACGGCGGCGAGGATGACCCGCAACTGGAGGCGTCGCGAAATGTGCGCGACGCGATCACCAAGCTCGGCGTAACGTTCAGCGACGACGGGCTGAACGCATCGGCCGTGGCCATGCCGTTCCTCTACCTCGTCGGGCCCAAGACCGGCCATAGGTTTCATCCCGACAGTTTGAAACAGGCCATGGAGTTTCACGCGAAGCATGCCGCCCAGGGCCGCCCCTACTTCCGCGATCGACTACGATTCGTGACCTACACGCTCAAGTACCCGGGCGCGTTCGGCTACCGCGTCTGGCAGATGGGCGAGCACTACAAGCCGGCGGTCGTCGAGGCGACCAAACGAGACGACGGTGTGGTGGACGTGAAGGTCGAGAACACGGTGCTGCTGGAGGTGTCGCGCGGAGTCGGGCCGGCCGTACGAATCGGGGGCGCGGAGTTCGAGATCGAGACGGCCGGGGGAGGCCGACTGCCGACCGTGATGTTCCGCCGCGATGGCAACGGCTGGGACCTGTTGGGATACGACGACACGCTGCGCGAGATGAACTCGTCGTCGGCCAAGCGACCCGGCCGGCAGGGGCCGATCGACGATGCGTTCACGGGGCCGTTCCTGTGCGTGCGCGGCACCGGAGAACCGTGGTCGCCGGCGCTGGCAGCGTGGGCCGACCGGTCGCTCGACCAGTTCGCACGCGAGTGGGACAAGTGGTTCCGCGGCAAGCTGCTCATCAAGAAGGATACCGAGGTCAGTCGCGACGACATTCAGAATCATCACTTGATCGTGTTCGGCGACCCCGGATCGAACCGGGTGCTGCGCGACGCCATGAAGGGACTGCCGCTCCAATGGACGCGCGAGTCGATCGCGCTGGGCAGTCGAACGTTCGCGCCGACCGACCACGCGGTGGTCATGATCCACCCGAACCCGCTGGCGTCGCGGCGTTACGTGGTCGTGAACACGGGCCACACGTTTCACGACGGGCAGTTCCGCGGCTCGAACGCGCAGCTCTACCCACGGCTGGGCGACTACGCCGTGTTGCGATTCGGCGGACCGAGCGAAGCGATCGGCAGCGAAGAGGTAGTCGAGGCTGGGATCTTCAACGAACTCTGGCAAATCGAGGAATGACGACCATGGCAGCGACAAAACAGGCAGCCGGTAAACGACGACGTGTGAACACGCAAGCAGGTTCGACAAGCCCCGGGATCGACCCAAACCGCGCACTGGACCTGATCCTTGAGATGCTACCCATACCGGGCCTGTCGGGTCACGAAGGCGCGGCGGCCGAGTTCGTGACGAAGAAGCTACGCGACGCCGGTGTTCCGGCCGGCGCGATCAGGCACGACGACGCGAACAGACGGAGCCCGCTGGGCGGCGAGGTCGGCAACCTGATCTGCACATTGCCTGGAACCGTGCGCGGTCCGCGACGGTTGCTCGTGGCCCACCTCGACACGGTGCCGCTCTGTGCCGGCACGCGGCCTGTCGTCAAGGATGGATTCGTTGTCAGCGGCAACCCGGCAACGGGACTCGGCGCCGACAACCGGTCGGGTTGTTGTGCCACTCTGAGCGCGGTTCTCGAGATCATGCGTCGGCGGCTGCCGCACCCGCCGCTGACCTTGCTGTGGTGCGTGCAGGAGGAAGTCGGCTTGTACGGCGCGCGATTCGCGAAACTCGGCGCGCTGGGCAACCCCAAACTCTGTTTCAATTGGGACGGCAACGAGCCGTACAAGATCACGACCGGCGCGACGGGCGCCTATCGCATTCGTATCGAGGTTGAGGGAGTCGCCAGTCACGCGGGCGTCGCGCCCGAGATGGGCACAAGCGCGATCGCCATAGCCGCACTCGCCATCACGAACCTGGCGTGCGACGGCTGGCACGGGCTGGTGGAGAAGGGCGCATCGCACGGCACGAGCAACATCGGCGTGATCTCGGGTGGCGAGGCGACGAACGTCGTGACGCCGCTGGTGACGCTGCGGGCCGAGGCGCGCAGCCACGACCCGAAGTTTCGCAAGAAGATCGTCGATGCCTTCCGCGACGCCTTCGACGACGCGGCGAAGCGAGTCCAGAACCGAGCCGGCGTTTCCGGCCGGATCAAGCGGTTCGACGCCGAACTGCACTACGAGTCGTTTCATCTCGCGGAGAGCGAGCCGTCGGTGGTCGAAGCGCAGCGGGCTATTCGCGCCGTGGGCATGGAACCAAAACTGAAGATTTCCAACGGCGGCCTCGACGCCAACTGGCTCTCCGCCCGCGGCCTTCCCACGGTCACTCTCGGAGCCGGCCAGCAGAACGTACACACCGTGAACGAACGCCTCGACATCGATGCCTTCACCAGCGGCTGCAACGTCGCGCTCGCGCTGGCAACGCGGACGGGGCATGATGTGCCCGGCCCGCTAGTCGATCGGCTCGCGGACCGTAACGGTCGATCGTAGCTTGGGCGGGACCGCCCCCGTCGTCTTGCCGCCGGGCCACCGGACGACCAGTCGGTCGATCTTCTGCGCCTTGCCCGTTCCGACAGTCAGCCGGTAGTCGTGTGCGGACGCATAACTCTTTCCGCCTCGAATCTGCCTGTGCAGCCGTTGGTCATCGAGATGCACCTCCACCGCGGTCCCAATTGCATCGCGGTTTTGGCAGATTCCCACGAGCCTTAACTGAATCCAACCGTTGTCCTTGCTGGCTTCGCGTTGGCATGAATCGTTTCGCAGCACGGTCGGGCGCGCATCCTTGTGCGAGATGGCCAGGTCAATGTCGCCGTCGTTGTCGAGGTCGCCGAAGGCGACCCCGCGGCTCGAGTGGCGAGTCAGGAAATACTCCCCGGCTCCCTCGCGCACCACATCGAAAGCCCCTCTGCCGCGATTGCGCCAAATAACCGCCGGTTGCTCATGAGGGCTACTGCGACCGAAGTCGTGGAGGTTGTCGTCTACATGGCCGTTGGCGACGAAGATATCAAGCCAGCCGTCGTTGTCGAGATCCTCCAGCGCGGCGCCCCAACCCACGTACGGAATGCTCCCGGCAGCCACGCCGGACATGGAACTAACATCCTGAAACAAGCCGCTGCCGAGGCTGTCGTAGAGCGTGTTATGTTCATCCTCGAAGTTTGTGACAAAGAGGCTCACCCTGCCGTCGCCACGAACGTCCCCGGCATCGACGCCCATGCTCGCTTCGGCGCGTCCGATCTCGTTATATGCTGCACCGGAGGTGTCCGTTTGGTCCAGTAACCTCCCCTGCCCATCGTTAATGAAGAGGAAGTTTGGGCCGAGGTCATTGGCCACGTAGAGGTCGCAATGACCATCTGCGTTGAGGTCGGCAGCCACCACCCCCTGCCCACGGCCATCGGTGCGGTCTATTCCCATACTGCCAGTCACATCCTCAAAAACGCCGACTCCCGTATTGTGGAACAGAACGTGTGATTCGGGAGGCACCGATTGTGGAGAGCAGTACATACGGATACCTCGCGCTTTATCGCCACAGAATTCACTGGTGTCAACGGACCATTTTCCATAGTTGGCAACGTACAAATCCAGGTTACCGTCCTCGTCGTAGTCGAAGAATGCCGCACTAACTCCCCAGGTGGAAGCGCCGGCTTGCGATTCCTCAGTGCAGTCGACAAACGTCCCGTCGCCGCTATTGCGGAACAGTGCGTTCATCCCGTATCGGGGCAGGTACACATCCTGGAATCCATCGTTGTTGAAATCAGCGACCGCAACTCCTTGGCCAAACCCACCGACACCAAGTCCGGTCGAGACGGTAACGTCCTCGAAAACCGTTTGCGATCGGTTGCGCCAGACCGCGTTCCGCGGATCAATCCCGACTTTTGTTGACAGGAAGCATGATGTGACAAGATAGAGGTCCATCCAACCGTCGCCGTCGTAGTCCAAGACGGCTAGGCCCGAACCATTCGCAGACGGGAAGTGTTTTTCGGACGTCGTTCCACTCACATGTCTCCAGTTCAGCCCCGTGTTATCGGTCGCGTCCGTAAAGAATATCGAGGCCGGCGCCGTTGTACTTGCGTGAGGCTGAGGCACGAGGCTTGGTGCGCGGGACACCGGAGCCGGGACGCGCGCGCACGAGACGCAAAAGCCGCAAAACCATAGGAGCATGGGAGAGGGCAGAACCCGTGGAGCGGGCGACTGAGAACCCGTCGAACTGACTTGCCTCATGATCACACCGAACGCCTTCAACGGGCTGCGATGATGTGCGGCGAGTCGTATGACTCTTGGATGAGCAGAATCTTGTCGGATGGCAGATTGTGGAACTCCTGAATCACGCCAGACGGCCAATGTACTCTCAACTGTTCGACAACCTCCGCCTCACCTAACCCGAAGTGAACTTCGCTCGGCGATTGCGACATGAAGGAATTCGCAGGGAACATTTCACGTGTTTGCACCTGTCCACCTGCTTTTAGCATCACGGTTGCGCCGACGCCCGCTCGATTGCTCTGAATACCCCGGAGGAGCACGGTCAGGAACCGCTTGCGTGGGAATTGATTCTCGAAGACCAGCAGGCTTCCGCCCCCGACTTGGCGCACAATGAGTTCGAGCATTCCGTCCCGATTCAGGTCGGCGGCGACGCTTGAGCGGCCATCTCCCTCGCTGTCGGTACCGCTCAAATAGGAGGCATCGTAGAACCGAAGGTCACCGTCATTGACGAACAGGCGATTGCGCTCATAACAACTGAGGTTCTTCCGCTCGCCATGGAATCCCCAAGGGTTTCCGATCCAGAACTCGCCGATTTCGCCATCCAGTTCGCCGAGCGGCGGCAATTGGGCTGCTCGGTTGTACGGCTGCGACACGGCAGCTTGCCAGATGCACGGTCAGCCATCGGGTTCGTCGCGCGAGATACTCTGGAATCCGGCTGGCGAGTACAAGTCCAAGCGGCCATCATTGTCCACGTCAAACATCGCCGGTCCGTAGGCCCATCCTACATCGTTGACTCGGGCAGCAAGACCCTTCTTCTCGAACTTGCCGTTCCCCAAGTTGCGTTGGATTTCGTTACCTCGCGTAAACTCCATGAGCTTGCTATACACTTCGTTTGGGTACACATCTTCTCTGAGATTTGCGAATATCCGATTGCCCGCCTTCGAGTACATGTTAGCCATGTACAAGTCTGTTTGGCCGTCGCTATCGAGATCACCCGTCGCGATCCCCATGCAGAACCCCCCAAACCCGTCCGTCAGCGGGCGTTGTTCAAAACTGCCGCCCAGGTTGCGCAGCAGGACAGGAGCGCCAAACTCGTCAATGACGGCCAAGTCAATGAGTGGGTCGGCGTCGGCGTGAAGCCATGCAGCGGTAAACGTGGACCTGCGACCGGCAGATGCATTGGTGTCGGCGGTCACGTCTTCGAAGCTCCCTTCGCAGTTCCGCCACAATTGGTTTCCGGGGCCGGTCTCGTCTCGGAGCCACGAGCTTCGTTTCCCGGGACCGGATTTCGGTCCGCCCGAGGCGCGCGCGAGATAGAAGTCCAACAATCCATCGTTGTCGTAATCGGCCACTACGTACCCCGATGCCACTGGCAGGTTGCTCACACCAAGGCTTGACGCTCCATCCGCAAACTCGCCGGTACCACAGTTCTTGAGGAGTACCTTTCCCATCAAGAGGTCGTCGAATCCATCGTTGTCAAAGTCGAACCACATGACAGGTCTGCCAGATTCTATGATAGGCGAGACCCCTGCGAGCGCTGCCACCTCTGAGACGGTCCCATCGGTGGCCGCTCGGTACAACATGTTGCCCCTCAGAATGTCCGAAACAAGAACATCTGGGCGTCCATCGCCGTCGTAATCTGATACAAAGACGCCCCCCGAAATGACGGGCGGAGGTCCACTGGTGAACTGCCAGGAGTCAAATAGGTCCTCGACGGCGAATCCAAACTGGTCGGCAGCCTGCCGCATGAGGGGCGCCTCCGCCGTTCGCATTTCGCCCTCCGAACTGTTCCACGCCAAGAGCCAGCCGTCCGAGGCAAGGGCCTCGGGTTCCACCGATGCGACGCGGAAAGTACCATCCATGACGAATTCGCAAGGGCTATCCACCGTTGTTCCCCATAGTCGCAACTTCCAGCGTCCACCCCAGCAAGGCTCAGTGGACGACTGCGACTCGGGTCGAAACTCCGTGACCGCCAACTGTGCGCCGTCGACTCTTTCAAACGAAGCTATTAGTCGTAAGAGTGCATGGCAGAATTCTTCGGAGTCAGTCGTGCCCAATTCCGGACTTGCGGAATAGACCCGGGTATGAAGGGGACCGTGGCTCCGCGACGCGCTATTCTCGAGACTTGGCAGGGAGCCTTCAAACTCGCCCGCAAACTGACCCAGCAATGCGTCGAGATTACGCTCCTTAAGTGCGCGGGTTAGCTGAGGGATGGCTCTCCTGGACAATTCCAATGCGTGATGTTCTGCGTCCCAAATAAGCTGGCGATCAGCTTCAGGAAGCGCAATCGGTTCTGCAGGTGGCGAGAGATCGGGTGACTTGGAGGTGGTGTCAGGTGCCGCTACGCTGTGTACTGCCTGCGACTGCGAGCGCATGAGGAAGGCGGAAGCCGTTCCCAACAGCGCACCTACGAGAATCGCAAGGACAACGAGCGTCACGGCAGGAGGGAACTTAGTCCTTCCCATGTTCGTATTCCTGAAGAAGGCGCTCGGCGGCAACGTCGCGTTGTCCCCATCCCCATGACGACAGGCGAGTTGCAAACCAGCAACAGGAACTAGATGATAACAGTGACCGCCATGCTACAAGGCAGTTGGATGTCGTGCAAGTGGCGACGGTGCGGCTGTCTGGCAAGATTCTGTGGCAACTCGTCATGGCCGCAAGCGCGCGTTTCGGCCGTTTCGACGTTGTGCACGATCCAACAACGCGCTCGTCTGCGGCTTGCGGTTTGACAAGTTCCGTGTGTTATTTCACACACCCGTACGACTGACGAACATGGGCCTTTCTACGAACAAGAGTTGGTCTAGGTTCATACTCCTCGCAGTGGCAACGCTCGGGTGTTGTCCCGTAGTCTGGTGGCTCGCGCAGGGGGCGGGCGAACAAAGCGAATTCACCAACTGGGATCCTCTGGTCGCTTATGTGGGCGACGAGGCCTGTTCGGAGTGCCATGATCGTATTTACGCCCAGTTCAAGCGGAGCGAGATGGGAAGATCATGGCATGCACTGACACCTGAGGAGATGGCTACTGACGGTTGGGAGAAAAGCACAGTTCACGACGCGCGTCGAGATTTCTCCTACCGGGCTTTCGTCGAAGATGGGCGGTACTTTCAGGAGGAATTCCGTCACGATGAAACGGACCGCAAGGTTCACAGCCTAGTTCGGCAGGCGCGCTATGCGATAGGTTCGGGATCGCATGGGAAGGGGTTTGTCACCGACGCAAACGGTTACCTCACGGCAATGCCCATTGGAATCTACACCGATGCCGGAATTTGGGACCTGAGTCCTGGGTACAAGGAGATGAACCTACGGTTTGACCGTCCTATCCCCCACGAGTGCTTGGCATGTCATGCCGGCAGGGTGTCATATGTCCAGGGGTCGCAAAACCGTTATGCCTTCCTGCCGGAACAAGGTTTGGGGTGCGAGCAATGTCACGGACCCGGTGAGCGTCATGTACGCGAACGGCGACGCAGGCCAGTGCTTGACGGCGACACCGACCGAACCATTGTGAACCCAGAGCGCCTGGACCATCCACGGAAGAACGACATCTGCTTGCAATGCCACTTGATTCCCGATGCCCAGTTCGCGAGGAAGGGAAGAATGATGGCCGATTTCCGACCCGGAATGCGGCTAGCCGACTTTCGCGAGGACTTCCTGATTCAGAATTCCAGCACTGAGAAGTTCGGGTTTGCGAGTCACGGGCCGCGAACAGCTCAGAGCCGATGCTGGACCGAGGGTCCGACAAGGGGACACATGACCTGCGACTATTGCCATGATCCGCACCTACCGCTGAAGGAAGTCCCAAGACGCCACTACATAGAGCGTTGCCTGAATTGCCACGAGCGAGCTGATTGCGGAGGCCTAGCCGACGCGTCGAGCAGCGACGATTGCGTGGAATGCCACATGCCGCGCGCCAAGGTTGCCGACATCGCCCACGTCGTATTCACCGACCATTGGATTCGAAAACCGCAAGCGAACCTGCCACAGAGGACAACGGACTCAGCGACCCCGGTCGAACACGATTCCCCCAAGCTGGTTGGTTACTGGCCACGTAAAGACTCGCAAACGCAGAGCCAACGGTCTTGGGCGATCGCCCAGATCCGTTACTTCGATCAACATCCCGGCGACCGTTCGATAGGGACTCTGCGGAAGGCGGCCGACATCTTGCGCGGAACCTCGAAGCAAGATCCGCAAGACTATGAGACATGGTTTGTGTTGGGAGTAGCCCAGTTCCACCTGGGCGACATGCTGGCCGCCGCCCGCAACTACGAGCGAGCTGCAGAATCTGTCGACTTGGAAAAAGCTCTCGCGTTTTCTGGCGATGCGTATGAGGCGGTCGGATTGTTCGACGTCGCCAAACGCATGTATCAACAATCGATTCGCCAATGGCCAGACTACTTGCCTGCCTATCGCCGGCTCGCGGCGCTCCACATGCGAGAAGATCAAGTTGAGAACTCCGTTCAACTCTTGGGGGAAGTGCTCGCTCGTAACCCCTATGATGCCACGGCGCTCATCCAACTTGGTATGTGCTACTACATCAGCGATCAGAACTTGTCGAGGGCGGTGGAAACGATCGGCAAGTCGCTTGCGATCAATCCTGATGCAATCGACGCTCATACCAGTCTGGCTTTCATGTACATTCGTGAGGGGCGCCGCACGGATGCCATCGCGGCCTACAATCAGGCTCTGCGGATCAACCCGCGGCGACTGGATTTGCTCATGGAAGCAGCCGAACTGCACGAGAAGGAGGGGAACCTGATTGAGGCATGCGAGCTGCTTGAGCGAGTAAATCACGAAGCACCCACGTTGCCGGGGCTGCGCGAACGAATTAGGCGACTTCGCGAGACTCCCGAGTGACGCTGCACAATCACTAACGATGCCCAGACTTCAGTCGGTCGGCCTCTCGTAACCAGCGCTGGGTAAGATCTCGGCGGCCAATCTCTTCGTAGAAGCTGCCCAGTCTGCGCAGCATCGGGGCGTCGGCCGAACCCACCCTTCCCATCTCGATGTGTTTCGGAATGCCGTCGAAAAGCCGTTTCACTCGCTCGTAGTCCAACGCCCTCCTTAGCTCCTCCGTCCTGCGCAACTCCTGGTTGGCCTCGGTCTCGCGGCCTTGGCGCATCAGTGCCATGCCGTGCTGGTGGCGAACTCCAATCTGGTCGGGACGAATCTTGTTGGCGTCACGGAACGCACTGATGGCATCATCCAGGCGTTCCTGACGAAGACGAAGCTCACCGAGCAGTCGATAGTACTGGAAACCTCGCCTCTCTGCAGGCCACCCATCAAGCAGCGGCTCCAACGAGCGAGGTTCGGCGCCGGCAACGTGCAGTCCGTACTCCAAAAGGTATTGGCGACACTCCACGTCTTGCGGTGACGCTTGCAGACACAGCTGTAACTCTTGCAGGGCTGAGCCAAGGTCGCCGTTGGGAAACTCCTGCTGAGCCAAAGCCACTCGCGCGGCAACATACTGTGGATCGTTGGCCACAAAACGTCGCAACATCGTCGCTCTCGCCTTTGGATCATGTTCGCCATACTCGACAAGAAACATCTGGACCAAAGAAGCGACCCGCGTTGCGACGTCACCGGATGTCTCGCCGTCCCGGTAGAGATACTCAAGGAGCGACATCGCGTCGAACTGACGACCCAGCCACCGGTAGATTTTTACCAACAGTATTCGGGAGACGATGGAATCTTCGGAGTCTCTTGGGCATAGATCTACACAACGTCTAAGCGCAGTCTCCGCCTCTGAAGCGCGATCAAGCAGCAAGAGTATTTCGCCTTCCCGCCGAGCGGCGCGACTGGCCCAGGAAGAATCGCCGGCAACGAGTCGAAGCTGCGTCAGCGCCACGTGAAACTCGCCCCGAGCGGATAGGGCGCCGGCCATTGCCATATGTGCCAACCCGTCTTCCGAGTCTCTTGCCAAGAGTTTCTGTGAAAGGTCCCAAGCGTCGTTCCAACGACCCGCGCGCATGGCCCGCTCCGCCTGCCAGGTCCAGACCTGGCTGCGTACGGTCCACCACGCGCCGGCGCCGCCGACGGCTAGGGTGAGTGCCAGCAAGATAGGCCAGCGTCTGGACATGTTTTTCCGTTCGGAAGACCAGCGTTACGGGTGCATTTCGCGCGGCGGCTGTCCTTCGACCAGCATCCAACTCCGGTCGCCAGCCAGATTCTGCCACACATCGTTTCGACCGGATGGCCAGCGCACGCGCAATACGTCCGCACGCTCGTGTCCGCCAAGACCCACCAGCACGCGACGATCCGACGCCGACAGATAGCTGCCGCCTCCAACGACTTCGTGCATCCGAGTTCGTCCATCCGCTTCAATCCAAACGCGAGTGTTTACCGCGTTTCGGTTCGACTCCCTGGCCACCAGTACCAACCGAATGTAGTGTCCCCGCGACCGAGTCAGGTTGTGCAACAGCGCCGTAGGGCGAAACTGGTGCACCGTTAGGAAATCGCTTGCGCCATCGTTGTCATAGTCTGCGATCGCCACACCGCGGCCAACCCAGGTGTCCTGAAAATACTGCCCGGAACTATCGCTAATGTCTGCAAACCTTCCCTTGCCTTGGTTACTGAAGAGTTGCGGTTTCATTGCGAATGGATCATGAGTAGGCCCCAGAACATGGCCGTTGGCGACTACCAGATCGAGCCAGCCGTCGTTTTCACAATCCAACAGTCCCGTCCCAAACCCAAGCAGCGGCAAACTAGGTCTGGCCAGCCCAGCCCGCGCACTATCATCGACGAACAACAGACCGCCGAGGTTGCGGAACATGATGTTGGGCAGGCCATAGTAGTTCGTAACGAACATGCCTAGCCGGCCGGACCCGTCGAGGTCGCCGCATGCAATACCCATTCCCGCAATACCCGATCCGTCACCCGACAATGCGGCACCTGCCAGGACGCCGGTCTCGTGCAATCGCAGCTTACGGGCGCGGCCATCATTACTATCGCCAGTCTTGTTGTGATACAGGAAGCAAACGCTCATGTCGTTGGCCACGTAAACGTCGGGCCAACTGTCGTCGTCGAGGTCCGCGATACAGACGGCCAGGCCCCGGCCATTTCGCGCGGTGCAACCGGCGTCTTGCGTGACATCCAAGAACGCACCGTCGCCTCGATTGCGATACAACGTGTGAGGTTCGGCTTCATAACGCGCCGGTCCGCAATAGACTCGTTTCTTCGTCACGTCATGCACGCAGACAGTGTCGTCGGTCAGCGGAACTTTCATGTAGGCCGTAGCGTACAGGTCCAACGCTCCGTCACGATCGAGATCACCAAACGCACAACTAGAGTACCAACGTGCGCTGCCTGAGACGTTGGCTATGGAGGTAGTGTTGCCAAAAGTGCCGTCACCTAGATTCCGGTACAGCGTGTTGCTGCCGTAGCAGGTGACATACAGATCGTCAAAGCCGTCGTTGTCGACATCGCCGACAGCACAACCCTGCCCATAGCCCATGTGACCCACTTCGGCTAGCGCTGTGACGTCGTCGAAGCGGCCGGGGCTGGTATTGCGAAACACCTTTGAAGTGTGCGTAGGGCCTTCCAAGCCGGGAGGTAGTTGAGTGCCGTTGACGAAGTAGATGTCCTGCCAACCATCTCCGTCGAAGTCGATCCACGCGGCGCCACCGCCCATCATCTCGGGCAACAGAAACCTACCCGGTCGAAAGTCGTTGAAGTAAGAGTATTGCAGGCCCGATTCGGACGACACGTTACGAAACTGCACAGATCCATCGCCACCACACGAGGGCGAACTCCACATCAACACATATAACAAAAACAATCCCGTTGCGACCACCCAGGTCGCAACGGGATCTGATCGACAGTCTCGCATTTCTTGATCGGTCTTAGAACTCGTCGGGAATGACTTCCTTTCCGTTGGACGTACCTATTCCGGCCCAAACATCACGCGCAATGGTGTCGCCCACGCTTCGCACTGCGCCATCGGCCATCAGCACGTTTACACCGCCCGGATGGTAACTGCTGGCGTTTGCTAGTACAGAAACATCCCACCAACCACTCGCCAAGCAACTGTTCTTGTTCGGAGCCGCGTCGTGCGTGTAGAAGGTATGTGCGCCCGCTCCATACGCCCAGAAATACCCTTGATGTGGCCAGTAGCCTGCTGGGGTATGGGGATCCGTTCCGTTACACTCGCGCTCGTTTGCATCCCACCCCGCCGTTCCTCCCCACGAAGCCCCCGTGTTCAAATGCCACACAGCTCCGTTGGGCTTGCCAAAGTCATCTGGCGTCAGGTTTGAATCGCCGTTGCCCTTTCGCCATTCGGCAAACGCTGCGGTGTTGCTCAAGCCATCGCTAATATCAGCCGAACTAAAGCACTTTTGTCGCCAGCCGACCTCCACATACTGAGCGATGCCGGGACGGCTGTCGGGTGGCACACTGACATAACCCCAGTGCCCCATGTTCCCCGCGCGGCGGCCGGCATTCACCGCATAACTTGAGTTGCCGTACTGCTGACCCGGGGTCCTACCTCCTACCGGATCGGATGGACACATGAACGTGTCGATTGGTGTGCAGACAGCGGTGATATTCGCGGCGTCCTGCACGCCCCAGCCACCCTGGCCACCACCGCCCGGGCCAGAGCCGACCCACCCGCCCCAGGGCCCAGACTGATACCATCCCGCGTCATTGTTGAATGAGTTGTACAGAGCCTGCTGGTCCATGAATGGCAGTAGCAGTACGTTCTGGCTCGCAATGTTTCCAGCCTGGGCACCGCCGGGATAGCTCCACGGCTGGACCCGTGCCATCGGAAATACACCGTGCGTGTCGTGGTAGTTGGCGAGGGCGAGGCCAATCTGCTTCATGTTGTTACGGCATTGACTTCGCCGGGCCGCCTCGCGAGCCATCTGTACGGCAGGCAAGAGCAACGCGATCAGCACGGCGATAATGGCGATGACAACCAACAACTCAATCAGCGTGAACCCATTCCATTGTTTTCGAATTGTCATGTTTCGTCCTCCGTTGGAAAAATGAAACCCCAGAAAAAAACGCCTGTTTCATACTATTTCGTCGCTGGTGGTTGAGGGCCGGCCGCACCAACTCCACCGGCACCATACTTCTTCGCCATCTCCTGCTGTTCGGCAGTCGCACCACCAGTCATGGCTGGCATCGCAGTTCCAGGATCTCCAGCCTTGCCCACCTCGGCTCCTTGCGGTGGACCAACGGGTCCCGGTGTGGCCGCAGGCTTCGAGGGGGCGGTCGAGGTGCTCGCGCTTTCACAACCGGAAACAGCAAGCACACACGATACAATGATCAATAACATAGCGTGCTTCATCGCGTTCTCCTCCTTACAGAGTGCTTCTGGGTGAATCTCATGGCAGGTATTGTCTGTATCCCTGACAAGGTTTGTCAACAAGAAAACCGCCCACCAGCCTTTCAAGGAAGTCGTAGTGCAGGCGGCTCGCCTGCGGCTTCTTTGACGACATTGCAGGCGGGCCGCCTGCACTACGCTAATGAGGGGCAGGCGTCTCGAAAGTTGTCCTGGAATCGAGTAGGTTCTTGATGGTTTCCGAGTTTCACCCTGTTTGCGAAGTTGAGGAGACCCTAGACCCGATGAACGGTCCAGCGTCTATTCTCCGGCGCTTTCCTGCTCGCGTAGTTGTTGCGGTGTCATTGTTGTTGGCATCGTTCGCTGTTGCTTGGTACTGGCACGGCGCGCGGTTAGTTCGTGAAGCAAGGCGCGCGGCTGCCAACGAACGATGGGGTGAGGCGATTGCACTGACCAAAGCCCACCTGCGCGAGCACCCGAATGACAGTCGTGCGATCGTGCTTCTTGCGAGGTGTTTCGGCTCGATAGGACAGTTTGAAGAAGCGGAACGCCTATTCTCGCGGGTTCCGCTGTCGGCTGAGGACCTGGCATGGCGTGGAAACATGCTCCTAAGCGCCAAGTGGTATTCCCGCGCTGCTCCGGTATACGAGCGTCTTGTCGAAATCGATAGTGACAACTGGGACGCAATTAAACACTTGGCGGTGCTGCTTCTTCGCGAGGGCCGAGTCGATGACGCCACCGCCATGGCGACTCGGCTCGTCAACGAGTCAAGCCAGGCCGCCGTAGGTCAGTTCCTGACCGGACTGCTTCATCTGCACCAGGGGCGGTCCGAACAGGCAATCGTGCACCTGGAGAAGGTCGTAGAGCTTGACCCATCGGCCTCCAGCCTGCCTCAAGGCAACACCCCAGAGACAGTGTACATGCTTCTGGCCGAGACGCTGATAGGCCGTGGTCAACCACACCGTGCGAGAACCCACATTGAGCAGTTCTTGAAAACTCACCCTGCGAGCGCGCGAGCACTCAGTCTGCTCGGCACAATAAGCCTGGACCTGGGTGACGCAGACGCGGCGCGTGGCTACTGGGACAAGTCTCTGGCGATCAACCCGCATCAATGTGACTTGAAGGGGCGGATCGCGCAGATGGAAATGCACCACGGGCGCCCGGCCCGCGCGCTGGAGATTCTTCAGAAACTGGAAAAAGAATGCCCATCTACGATGATTCTGCACAGCACGCTGGCAATCGCGTATTCCGTCAATGGGAAACCCGATGAAGCCAAGAAACACTACGAAGAGGCTGATCGACTGCGGCGTGAACAAGTTGAAAAAGCCGCGATCGACGAGTTTGCGCGGCGGTCTCCCCTCGGGGCGACCCTGGTAAACGCACAGACTGCGATCGACCAGGGCAACTACCGAGAGGCCGAGGTACTGCTTCAAGAGTTGAGTGCCGTACGACCCGATTCGGCGCGTGTTCGGGAGTTGCTCAACTATGTCCGCATGCTCATGAAGGGCGAAATTCGTCGTGGCGACGGAGTGGCCCCATCTGCTGGTTTGGAAGGTCGCGCCGAGTGAACGGAGGTTGGAAACTGGTATGGAGTGCGCGCCGCGATCAGGGGAAGCTGTGACCAGTGCGTCCCGCCAAGACGATCCGAATGGGCTGAACGGCAGAGGTGTACTGTCGCCCGTGCGAGTCGTGTTGCTGGTGTTTGTGGTGATCGTCGGCGCCGGCATGAGCGCGCTGATGGTGTTCCGCTGGACGGCCGGCCAATCATTGGCCCGTGGTCGGTCTGCCTTGGATGGCGAACAATGGGTGGCGGCGGCTGCGCACCTATCGGCGTACCTGCGTTCCCGACCGCAGGACGCCGAAGGCTGGATGTTGCTGGCGCGTGCTCAATCAAACTTGAACGACCTTGAAGCTTGTATCCATTCGTTGCAGCAAGTTCCACGCGATTCAGCGCACGGTCCCGAGGCATTGCTGCGTATTGGGCAATCGCTGCGGGAGGCATTCCATGGCCTTGAGTCTGAACGTGTCCTGAAGGACTGTATCGCACTCTGCCAGGCGACTGATCGCAATCGCATCAAGCAACGTGCTCAGGGCGACCTGTTGAACATATACCTGTTGGAGGAACGTTGGCGCGAGGCAGAGGAACTCCTGTGGGCAATGTACCGCGCCTGGCCGCCGCTGGACGAGGACTCGAAACCGCTGTTGGTGGCGCTGATGGGGTTGGCGTTCAACCGCACGGCCCCCGAATCTGGCGTAGCTACGCTGGAGAAGTTCGTTCGACAAGACTCCAATGACGACCAGGCTCGGCTCGCTCTTGGCAGATACTTGATTCAACTTGGCCGTACCGGCGAGGGGCGAGCACTCATCGAGCAATGCTTGAGGCGGCAACCGCTAGACGTGCGCACGCGGTCTTTTTGGATTTGGTGCCTGTATGAGTTGGGAGACGCCGACGCCGCTTCCGAGGCGCTACGGGAATTGCCGCACGCATGGGAAGACTTCGCCGAGCTTTGGACGTACCGTGCTCGCGCTCAGTACGATCTGGGCGAGTACCAGGCAAGCGCGACCACGTGTCGCAAAGCGCTAGAACGTTATCCCTGGGACCGGCAAGCGCATTTCCAGCTCGGCAGGGCGCTGAGAAGGTTGGGCGAAAGAGAAGACTCGGAGCGGCATGACCAAGCCGCCGACGGGTTGCGCAAGGTGGAGGAGAGACGCTTGACGTTGTTTGAGGACGTCACGCTACGCCGTTCGCGGCCCACCCCCGACGAATGCCAGGAGTTGGCAGAGATATGTGTGAAGACGGGAATGCCCCTTTTGGCTCGTGAGTGGGCACGATTCGCGCTTGGTCAGGGTAGCAAGGCGCCGCCGATGCCACTCCTGAAGCTGATTCCTCTTGGCCCAGGAGCGTTGCCGAAACCGCCCCACAGCCCAGCCAGTCACCTAACCGAACTCTAGACCGCTGCGAGGAACTTGTCATGTCGGGGAGGCGACTCGGCGTACTCGGAACCGCGGTCGTGTTGACGGCACTCTCTTCCGTTGCGTCTTGGAAGTTGCTCCGGACCAGGTCCGCTGCCCCTTCGGTCGGCGTCGGTCTGATGGGCAGCCGCGTTTCTGAACCAATTCCGCCGGGCCGTGAGGTTCCAGAGACCAGCAATGGCCGGCCAGAAACTGTCCGATTCCCGCCGCCAAGTTTTGCGGACATCGCCCACGCGTTGGGAATCGACTTCACCTTTTTCCGAGGCGAGAGCGGACAGTTCTGGGTGCCCGAGGTCAACGGAGGCGGCGCGGCTTGGATTGACTTCGACGGCGACGGGCGACTCGATCTGTACCTCGTCAACGGTTGCCAGCTACCCGAAAACCCGAAGGACTTCAGCCATACATCGCAATTGTATAGGAACGGCGAGGGCGGGTTTCACAACGTAACCCAAGCAGCGAATGTGGGACACAACGGCTATGGCCAAGGTTGTGGAGTAGGCGACTATGACAACGACGGGTTCGATGATCTCTACGTCACATGTTACGGATCGAATGTCCTGTATCGCAACCGCGGCGACGGGACGTTCAGCAATGTGACCGTCGAGGCCGCGGCCGATTCCCGATTGTGGAGTTCCAGTTGTGGGTTTGGAGATTTGAATCTCGATGGTGCACTCGATCTCTGTGTATGCAATTACACTGATTTCGACCCCAAGACGGCTCCGCAGTGTCTCGACGGCAAGGGCGAACAGCCGAGTTATTGTGGGCCCAGGAAGTTTGGACCGCTACCCCAGGTGGTCCTGCTCAACATGACCGATGGCACGTTCTACGACATCGCCGCGGAAATGAACGTCCCACCAGGCAAGGCCCTCGGAATCGTCATCTCAGACTTTGACAGCGATCGTCGACCGGACATCTACATCGCCAATGACGCGGAGCCAAATACGCTGCTGCACAACTTGGCCGGCGACGCCCCAAGAGACGCACTGGCTCGTGGGCCGTCACTTCGCCTTGAAGACAAGGCCGTCGAGTGGGGCGCGGCACTAAACGCCGAGGGACTTTCGCAGGCCAGCATGGGAATTGCCTGCGGGGACTACGACGGGGACGGCTTGTTGGATTTGGGCGTCACCAATTTCTACCTCGAATACCTGACGTTGTATCGCAACCTAGGTCAGGCCGGGTTTGGCGACGCCAGTCGAGTAACAGGCATCACCGCGGTGACTCGGGCTTCGATGGGATGGGGCACGGCCTTTCTCGACTACGACAATGACGGCTGGCTCGATCTGTTTGCCACGAACGGCTACCTGGCGAAAGGTCCGGGGTCGGTCCCGGACCTTATGCCCCCTACGCTCCTGCGCAACACGGGACTCGGTCGATTCACCAACGTAGCGCATCTGGCAGGTTCGTACTTCGCTGAAAAATGGATAGGACGTGGCGCCGCGTTTGGTGACTTTGACAACGATGGCAGGACCGACATCGCCGTGGTCCACCACTATGTGCCGACTGCTGTGCTGCACAATGAAACGCGAGATTCCCAGCACGTCCTGATGCTGGAGTTTGCGGGGCGCGAGTCGAATCGCAATGGCGTCAACGTTCGCGTGGAGGCCATGCTGAACAATGACGGAGTTGAGGAACGCAGATTAGTACGAGAAGTCACCGGTGGGGGAAGCTACCAGTCGGCCAGTGACCGGAGAATCCTGCTCGGCCTTGGAACGGATAAGTCCGTGGACAAACTGATCGTTCACTGGCCGTCTGGTCGCATCGATGAATGGGACGACGTAGCGGGGGAAGGATGGCTCCGACTTGTCGAGGGCCTGCAACCACGTATGGTTCAGAGCATTCCCTCACCAGCTCGTTTGGTCAGCGCAGGTCAGGATACTCGCGCAGCAACCTTTCCAGACCGGTCTGGGCCGCTGCATCGTTTGGATTGACCCGTAGGGCGGCGCGCAGGAACGTGACAGCCTCCTGCCTTCGACCCGCCTGATTCAGCCAGTAGGCCAACTGAGTGGCCGATTCGATGTCAAGGTGATGGTCAAGTGCCGCCTGCCATGCGGCGTAAGCGTCCTGCGTGCCCCGCTCGTCTTTCATCGCCCGATACGCGTCGGCTAACCCCTGCCGCGCCGCTAGATTCAGGGGGCGCTGTGCGAGTACTTGACGGAACAACTCGATTGCGCGAGACGAGTTGCCTGCGAGCAGCTCAGCTTGGGCCAGCCCCACGGTCGCAGACGAGAAAGCCGGGGCGATGCGCAGCGCACGCTTGAACTCGGTTCGAGCTGCGATCGGATTCCTCCGAGTGAGGTGGAGCTGGCCAAGAAGCAGACGGGTCTCTGGGTCGTTGACGATGCCGCTGCGATCTATTGCACCTTGCAACTCCGTCGGTCCATCGCCGGCATAGGAGTTGTGTAGTCGCCCAAGTGCGAGCCATGCCGCTCGGTCCTCCGGCAACAGGTCCGGATGTTCCAGGTACAGCTTGAGGCGTGTACGGTTGGCGCCAGCGGCATAGACTCGCTGCGTGTGGGCGAGTCTTTGTTCGGGCGAAGTATCACGGTTGGAGATTGGCCGGCGTTCGATCTTGTGTCGGTGGACCAGGGCGCGGACTGCGTCTACGGCGTAGGTTGGAGTCATGTGGCAGTTCGCGCAATCGCTGCCCGCGAGCGACTCGTGGTTGAGGTCGGGGGCAGTGCAGTCACCAAGTGCGTGGCAATTCATGCATTTCCCCCGAAAGTAGGCGGCACGCTCCTCGGGCGGAGGTGTGTGGTGCGGATCGTGGCACGTAGTGCATGTCATGCGGCCATCGCTCTGTTGAAAACACGCAGACTGAACCAAGAGGTAGCTTTGATTGACGATGTCCGTGTCTTCGTCATGGTGCATGTCTGGATCGTCGAAGTCGAAGATCACGAAATGGTCGTCGAGGCGGTCGCCGGGCCGAAAGCTGAAGGGGCTCTTTTGAGCAGCGATGAGTCGATGCACTGGGAACTGTGTGGTCGGTTCAAGATGGCATTGGCCGCAGACGTCGAGCTGCCGCTCCAGCGGCAAACGGGCAGGATTGACGATGGCGGCGCGGATCGCCGCCGCTTCGGATAGGTTTTGAGCCAGCCGGACATGTTGTTCGCCCGGACCGTGGCAACGCTCGCAATCGATCGCGCCTAGCTGCAACGCATCCGAACGATGATCGACCTCGGCAATCGACTTCGCCCCAATCGCGTTACGCGGATAGCTGGCGTGACAGTAGAAACAGTTGTATCCGACCCAGTCGTCCGCGGGAGCCCCTGATTCGCGCATCGCAAACGGCGCCCATTCGTTTCGCGGACCGTACCAAGCCAGGTGGAGCAAACGATATCGACTTCCTTGCAAGCTCAGGTAACCGCGCATGCGCTCACCGGAACCCAACCAGTGCGTGATCCGTTCTTGTCGCTCGCGCTCGCGACGCCCTCTGAAGTCGACACTGAAAGCCGTCATGAACAAGTCATTGCCTTCCTGCTTCATCTCGTAACGGCGGTCGCGTGCCTCCCAGTGATACTGGTTGTTCTCGGTGAAATCTCCGGTCTCTGTTTCGGGATCAACAGGGCCAAACGAGCGGCCCATGCCGGTCTTCGCGTAGCTGGCTGCAATGGCACTGTGACAGACCCGACACTGAGCCATACCGACATAGCCCAGCCCGACGGCTGGTTGGCCGCCGCCACGAATGTCGTTGTCGATCCTCGGATCCCGAACGAACCGCACAATAAGGACGCCAGACAACCCAAGCACCAGCAGGGCAACAAAGGAGACGGAGTTGCGTACGCGTGGGTTCATTGGGAAACCAAGCATCGAGTCACTGGCATTCGAGCAGCGCCGTCCGTGTGCGACAGGAGCTACGGATCATTTGATTCGTCCGATGCATGAATAGCGATGCGGTGGTGCGTGAATATCCCCCGATAGACGGGTTCGCGTTTCGGCATGTGACAGCCGATGCAGCCGTCGTCGGGATTAACGGTACACGAGTTTCTGACCGGAGGCGGTACCAGATGGGCTGAGCCGGTCTTCGTGTCGGCGTTTTTCGTTCCATGACATACCAAGCACACTCGTACGTAGCGACTCATATCATCGTGCTCCGCATTGGAATGCGGGTCGTGGCAATCCGTGCAAAGCAGTTTCCCCAGGCTCTGGCGGTAACACTTGCTCTGCGGCAATGCGGCGATTGGGAATCGAGAAAGATAGAAGTCGGGAACGTTCGGGCTCAACGCATCGTTTCCGTGACACTCCCCACAGACTACGGAATCTCGACGGGATGCCGCTTCTCGGAATTCCGTAGCGCTCCTGGCTGCTTGCATGGCCCGTTCGAATGGTCGGTCGCCAATCGGTACGTGCTGCCCTCGCCACGCGGCCTGTACGTGCGCCCGACCCGGACCATGGCATCGCTCGCACGTTACGCCAAACCGCGACTCGTTACGCATGAGCTTAGTTCCGTCATGCACCAATAACGTGGAGTGGCATCGCAGACAGCGCATGCCTCGTCCTGGTTCTATGCTTCCAAGAACCTGTTCCATACTCTCCGGCCGTACGTCCTCTTGGGCGCCGGTGAAGTCCCATTCGCGAGCCTTCGTGTAGAAGCTCAGGCGCAATTCTTGAAAGTCCTGCGGACCCCGCTCGTGGAGAAACGACAGGCCCTGAAGGCCAGAACCGAGGACGTAGGTAAATGGCGCCTGCGCGGACCGTCCCCGCCACGCGGCGCTGAGGTAGAGTTGGTCCCCCGATGCGACGACTTCATATCGGATATCGTTCTGTTCGTCGTAAAACTTGGCGGGGGGCAGCACCCCCTTCTCCTGCTGATACTCGGCAACAGTCTTGAGAGAATTCGCCATGTGGCTGGCGTTCTGTGCTTTGCAGATTGAATCATGGCACGGGGCGCATGCCTGAAAACCAACGTACTCATTCGGATCTGCCCCGTTCGGCGACAAAACCTCGTAGCCACCAGCAACAGGGGGTACATGAGGCACGTCTGCCGCAGAGTCCGGCGTTGCAGCATGAAACCGTACGTACCACCAAGCTCCGACCAGGGCCAGGCACATACTGGCACAAAGCGTTTTTTTCATCTGCCCTCTCGGAATCAGGTCATGCAACAGAGCTTCATCGGAGTTGTTGTATCATCCGGTGAATCTCGGCGTTGGCCGGCTGTAGTTTCAGGGCCTCCATCAGTACCTTTCGTGCGTCGTCAAGGCGGCGCTGACGGACCAAGAGCGTACCAAGTTGCAAGTACGCCGGCACAAGGTCGGGCTGCACATCCAGGGCCCTCCGCAACGCCCCCTCAGCAACCCGCTCGTCACCCAACTCGGAGGCGATTCGGGCTTCGAGCAAGGATAACGCTACGAGACTAGGGTCCAGCCCCCTCGCTCGTTCCAGCGTGGCAAGCGCGACTCTCGGTTGTCGTGCGAAGGTGTACTGGGCCTGGGCGACAAGTCCCAGTACTCTCGGATTGTCCGGGTGTCGCTCGAAGTATCGTCGTGAAGCGTCCAGCAACTTGTCCATGCGATCCTGGCGCAAGTACAACAACGCAAGCTTGAAGTCCGCTCCGGCATAGTCCGGCTGACGACGAATCGCCTGTTCAAATGATTCTACAGATCGGTCAAACTGACCAAGACTTCCATAGCTCTGTCCTAGCAGGTCCCAGGCCTCCGTGGAGTCCGGCTGAACGCGCGTTACATGCTCCAGCAAACGTATCGCATCGGCGAATCGACCCGCGTGGAAGTAACCGGTCGCCAGATCAATACGCCACGACAACGCCTCTGGTTGCCGATTCACTGCGGTTTCCAGCAACTCGCAAGCCGTCCGAAGCGTCTGGGGATCGGAGCGATGGGCGACCGACCGAACGATCGCAGCTCCGATCTGACCATCCGCCTCATCGCCGAAAAAACCTCGGGGTGGGCTGCTCGCCGCTGCCTTGGTTGTCTCTACCAAGGCGCCCTGCGTGGCGTCGCGACGAATCCAATGCTCCGTGGTCACCGCATGACCAATGTCTCCGCTGGCGACTCGTGGCATGTGGCATTTCACGCAGTCTCCCAGAGGCGCCTCGCCGGCGGCAAGGGACCTCGAACAACCGCGCTCGCCATGACAGTTCAAACAGGCGTTGTTGTAGAAGCCAGCGGGAATCTCGTCCAGCGCACGATGCACATCATGGCAACTGAAGCAGGTCATCTTGCCGCCACTTTCGACATAACAGCGGCTCAAGTGCGATCGCGGAACGTGTCCAACGGACGCGGGCTTGGCGGGATCCTGGTCGCCACTGAAGAAATAGCTGCGAAAGTCGCGCAGCCGCTGTCCCGGTCGATAATCAATCAGCCCGACACCGGGCTGATCCACCATGATCTCGGCCTGCAAATGGCATTGCAGGCAAACGTCTTGAGCGAGCTCTACGGGCAATCGGGCAGGATTGACGATCGTAGGGTCGCCATCACCGCGAGTCTCGGCGGCTGCGGGGTCTTTGGCACGCGCGGCCACGTGATCAGCGCCGGGACCGTGGCACCGCTCGCATCCAACTTGCCCCGGTAGCGGCTGGCGATACTTGTTTTCGGTCCCGGCAATGAAAGAAGGGAACGAACCGTGACACCCGACACATTCCGGAATGATCGGGCGGTCGAAGCGCAGATTCGTTGTTTCGTAACCCGGCCCCATGTCCCATTTGGAAAAATCCGCATACCAGCCAACCGGTATCTTCGTTAGGTAGCCGTCGGAGTTGGTCGCGTAGGCGCGTCCATGCCTACCGGAACCAATATGGTGTGTGGCCTCGACCTCCAAACTATGAATCTCTTCCCCGTTGTTGTTCAATCGAAACTCACGCACAAACAACCGGTCTTCGCGCCATTGCATCTCATAGGACATTCCCGACTTGTTGTCGTGGACAGTCGCCGGTGGTTCGACGTGTCTTGACTCAGAAACCAAGCCCCAAGAATTCGCCATCTCACAACGCGCGTAGCTCTTCGCGATATCTGCATGGCAACCCGCACAACTCTCATCACCCACATACCCCGGAGGGCGCCACGGTGTGACCGACGATGCTGGTTGCGAAATACGTGCCCACCCCCGCAGGACCTTGTGGTTGACCACAGCGACCACGATGGCCAGCACAGCAAGGACAAGAACAATCTGGCGTTGGATAGACACGGAAGCTGCTCCAAACCGTTCGGCTCTTCACAGAAACTCCGCATTATCCTGTCAGAAAACGTGTTCTCAAGCTAGCAGCATCGAGTTCCGCGAGTCGGCAGTTCTTGCAGGGCGACGGCTGAATCGCCGGACTCCGAGTCGACCGATTCTGACTGGTTTCGGTTACCTGCCCGACGTTGGTCCGGGTAGCTCGCTTGCTACGGCTCGTTTCACACAATAGACACGAGCAACTGCCCAGTGGACTCAACATCCCGGTTAGCGGTGACTCGACGACTCGATGACATGGAACACTCGATGCAGTTCTCAACCTCACCTTGGCGCAGCGCGACGATCCCCACCAGGGCGTGAAGCGTGGCAATCTGTCGCGGCTGAGCCGGCGACGACTGGCCGAGTTCCAGAAGTTCCTCGAACGTAGACACTGCCTCGTCCAAACGGCCCTCGTATACCAACAGGGTGCCTATTTGGAACCGCAGTTGAACCTTCGAGGCCAACGGGGCGTCCGGGAGTCGCTGAAGCTGTTCGTATTTCGTCTGAAACTCGGCGAGAGCGCGGGATCCACGCGCCTCGACTGCTTCTCGCAGTTCGCGCAGGGATGTTGGGTCATCACCCATGAATTGGATCGCTATACCAATACCACCATCCGCGATTTGCGTCAGGTCGATGAACGCAGCATTCGGGTCGGCGACGGTTGGGCCGCTGGACGAAGCGGGCATGTCAGACTCGTTTCCGGTTATTGGCGCGGAGGCCCCGATCCTCCCAGCAGCGCCCCGGTTCCATATCACCACGCCGCCGGCCACCGCCACCAATACCATCGCAACCAGCATGATCCTGAACTGTTTCATCATTACTCCTACTCACTCTTCAAGAAGGCGCAAGTGCTTGGCGCACTCGTTGCACCACTTCGAGGGCACAGCCCCACGACAGGGTAACGCCCGAGCCGCCGTGGCCATAGTTATGAATGACGCGCGTGCCTGCCTCGTGCTCCAGACGGACGCCCTGGTGACGGAACGGACGCAGGCCGACCCGAACCGGTTCCGCGCCGTCGAGCACGGCGTTGCCGAGGATCGGCATGAACTCCACACAGCGACGAAATGTGTCCCGGATCGGTGCGTAGTTGTCCATGCCTATGTCGAGATTCCACTGGTTCGGTTCCGCGAAGCCACCGAGCACCAGCTTGTCGTTGCCACGCGGCACAACAAAAATGAAGCCTTGGGACTCGTCCTCGGCGGAGACACAATGTGCCTGAGCAATGTGCGGAATCGCCCGTCCGTCGTTCCGAACGCGAAGGATCGCACCGCGAACCGGATAGACAGACTCCTCAACGAGTTCCCTGGCGCCGAGGCCTGTGCAGTTCACGATCACCGCGGCGTCGAACTCTGCCGCCAGAGATGACTCATGTTGGTGGAGTGCTCCGTGAACCCTCTTCTCAACAATGCGGCAGCCGACTCGCTGAGCCCTTCGAACAGCCACCCCATATACACGTCCGTATCGATCATGGGCGCCAGGTGAGTGTACGCGTCTCGGAAGCCTAGCCGGGTACTGATGCCGTTCTCGCCGATGATGGACTGATCATGTCTGAATTGAACGACTCTGGTCCTAAGTTCGTTCATCTTGTCGCGCTGCCGCGGGTCATCCAGAACGGGGCGCTTGAAATAGAACGTCACAGGTCTGAGAAAGACACCCGTCTTGGGATCGCGAGAGAGGTCAGAGAAGGTCTGATACGATGCTTCGCACCAAGCCTTGGACCGCTCCAGGGCAGCGGGGACGTGATGCATGCCACAAGCGGCAGGCGGCCATTCCCAAAGAGCGCCGGCAACAACGGATGTGACCCGAGGTGCAAACCGGTCCGCAATGACCGTGACTTGAAAGCCGCTCCGTCCCAGGCAGAGGGCGCTGGTAAGGCCACTAAACCCCAGCACCGACGACAAGGACACCCTTGTTGATTCTATGATCGCCGCGCCTATTCCCGATCATGAACGCAAGGACTCCAAACGGTCGGCGGAATACCTACTCTAGCGCCAACTGCCGTCTCGGCGCACACCGCCACGATGGCGCCTGCAGGCCCGGTTGCTCGCCTGCTGCCGGGTCTCGTGGTGTACGGGATGCTAGTGTGTCCGCAGTACCACACGGCACCGTTCCAACCCCAACTGGAGATCAGGATCGTGCGGAGCAAGTTCGATCCCGCGTCTGAAGGTCTCCTGCGCCTGTTCTATTCGACCTGCATCAAAGAGCAGAATCCCCAGTTGCACGCGGGCGCGCGTCATGCCTGGTTCCTTCCGTAGGATCTCGTGATACGCAGCTTCAGCATCCTGGTTTAGCCCGCGCGCAACCAATAGATTGGCTCGAGCCATTTCAATGGCAGAGTCCTGTACGACATCCTCTGCTTCATCGAGAACCTCAGTTGCCGAAACGAGGTTGCCCGTCTTCCAATGTGCTTGGCATCGAAACAGGATGTCGTTCACCACCCAGTCACGGGCCGCCAAGTTCGAAGGATTCATCCGCCAAGCCCTCGTGAATCGTCGTCGCGTCGCTATTGTGTCCCCTTCGAGAAGCGCTATCGAACCATCAAGGTAACTCTCGGCGGCTTGTTGAATGTTGTCGAGCACGTCGTCTCCGGCGGCAGCGTCCAACCGGGTCACTACAGTCGCCACCGGCTGCATCATCTGTCGAAGCTCGCGTAGATTCTGCAGTGCAAGTTCTGGGCTATTCAACTGGGCAATGTGAAGCGGTGTCCGGAATTCAATAATCGCGTTGTCGTCCGTATTCATTTTTGCGCCTGACGACCAGCGGGTTGCCGCACGTTCGTCGCAAACGAACCGCGTCAGCAAGTCCGAGGCATCCGGCAACGGGCCTGCCGCCGGGTCTACTCGCGAAGCGATGCGGTCGATCAACGTCTCCCGATTCGTCCGAAACTCGCGGGGTGTTCCCCACAGCAACAAGTAGATTTCATCCCGCCACAGCGTTGTATGTGGAAAAACGCTGCAAAACGTCCGAACCAGCGTCTTGAGGTCCTGGGTGCTCACCTGGTTTACGCAGAGCCATTGGGCCATGACGCCGTCTGCAGTGAGCCGGTCTCGGCACCGTTGGAAATGCTCGACGCTGTACAGGTTGGACACGCCCGGCTGGTATGGAAAGAAGACGTCCTGAACGATCAGATCGTACTGATTGCGTGCCAACTTGATATAGTCACGGCCGTCTTGCTGTACGAGTCTCACCGCGCCGCGACCGATGATGTTGCCGTTGAACGGCCGGAAAAACTCCTCCGCAGCGATGACGCCACTCGACACTTCAACGCACGTCACGTCGTTGCCGCTGACAAGACCGCTCAGACTTATTCCAGTGCCCAACCCTACCACCAGTACCTGCCGAGGGCCAGGGTGCAGCAACTGGGGCAGTTGTCCCTGCATGCGCTGCATTCTCAAGTGTGACGGCAGCGTGCCACCCTCCTGCCTCAACCGGCTTGATTTCAAAACTCGCGAACCGTTTCCGCGATCCTCCCAAACTTCGACAATCCCACTCGCGTCTTCGTGGTGCAACAGGATGGACTTTCCTGGACCCGCCGCTGCATACCGAAACGTAATGTCCCCCGCCCATCCCCAATGGCACACCAGGATCCCAACCAACAGACAAGAGTAGAGGATGCCAGACCGAACTCTTGACCTCGGTACGATTCCAACAGCAACAACGACGCACGCGCAAAGAAGCACCAGCGTTACGGTTGCCAGGCTCCGCGTTAGTCCCGATGCGGGAATCAGCACGGTCGCCGAAACCACCGCTCCCAGGACGGCGCCAGCATTGTTCCATCCATACAACCTACCTACCGTCGACGTGAATCCGCTGCCCGTCTCAGTCGCCATCTTGCACAAGCCCGAGAACGCCATGCCATGGCCGAGCATCGACGGGCCGAGCATCACGAAGACCAGCATCGCCTCCGCTATGCCGAATCCGACTGCGGACGACGTTATCCACGCGAACCGTCTGCACGACTCGTGGAACGTCGATGCCAGCCAAGCCGATGTAGGAATCATCAGCCCCTGTGCTAGCGCCGCCAACAGAAGTGACAAGGCGATCACCTGGCAAGCAGAGATGCGCCGTCGGTCTGCCCACAATTGCACCAACCCGCCAGCCGCCATCGATGTGAGCACCGCGCCAAACAAGATTCCCTCAGCATACGCCGTACTATCGACGATGAGCCATATTGCCTTCGCGCCGATAATCTCGACGGCAAACAGTGAAAAACCAATCACAAACGCTACCCAGGCGGCGCTATTCGACCTGGAGTAACCCATGCCTGGTTCAGTCGCTGAGAGCAAGCCAGCCGGTTTGCTCAATAGACACGCCCCGCCGGCGAGTAGCAGGTTTATTGTGCCTGCAGCCCACGATGACGCGGCGATGCCAAGACTCGGAATGACCCACAGCGGCGTGATGAACGAACCGAGCGCAGATGAAATCAACCCCAATGCATAGAGGCGCACGGGCCCTTGGCCAGCGGTTTGAGATAGCTGTGACGAGTAACACGATAACAGTGGAAATACCGCCCCGATGAGCGCAGAAGGCAAGAGTATCGCGCAAGATACGCCGGCAAGGCGTATCAGGCAGTGGACGGTAGTTTCTTCCGGTGACGCTAGCGCAACATACACGCGGTCCAACCCACGAAGAATGTGAGGCGTCGCCACGGCCCAACCACCCAAGAGTGCTTGAATGAGACCAAACCACAGCGACGGCGAGATTCTCCACCACCGTGCGGCGCAGCTCACCAGGCCGCTGCCCAACGCCAACCCGGACACGAACATCGCCATGACAGTTGCCAGTGCCACCAGATTCATCCCGAAAATGGCGGCCAACAACTTGATCCAGACCACCTCGTGCATCAAGCTGCTCAGCGAGTGAAGCACATATGCGGTTAGAACGAGCCGCCCTGTCGGGGCGCGTGGCGAATCACCGACCACAGTCATTGGTAGCCTCAAGTCCGAACGATGGATGACTGAGCTAGCTGGGCCAAGATGATGCGCCACGCTCCAGAACACCCGTGCGAGCGGATCTGAACGATACGGCAGTCCACCCAACGCTACGGCTCAGCGGTTCGGCGGGCCCGAATTACGCTCGACGCCAGATCGCGCGAAAAGCTCTCGAACACCGAAATAAGCTCGGAATGGTTAACGACTGCCCGCCGAATCAGCTGCAGCCGCTTGTTGGGCGAGCACATCACCATTCTTCTCCTTGCCGACGAAAACGACAACCTCTGCGATGTTGGGGTCCCTTCCAAGTTTGTCCCACTCTTCATTGATACGTGCGATTACTTCGTTGTCGGTAAGAGACCAGGGCTTGTACAGCGAGTGAGGGTAGTTATGGGACGCCGCTTGGACTTCGCCTGAGCCGAGTAAGTCCCGAACCAAGCTCATGCTGATTCGACGGGCCTCCGAAGACTCCGTGACGTGCAGGTCGTCACGAACACATCGAACGACGTACCAGAGACCGACCTCGTCCTCTGCTGCTTCTCTAATCAGGTGTTTAAGTAGCTCCTGGTATTGGAGCATGTCGGCTTTCATTGTGTGCTCCTAGGGGAATTTGATCTTCTTGATCGGGATTCCGGGCACGTTCACGTCAATGGTTGGAGGGCCGCTCTTGGATGACGGTCTAATGCCCACGACACCGCCCTCGGGTACTTCCACGAGCTTGCCTGGATAGCCGGGCGGTGTAATGTCTTTCGCGCCCTTGGCCAATTCATCGAACATGTCTTGTGCCGCCTTGGCGCCTCCCGGGAGTTCGCGGATTGCGGGGCTACTGCCCGGCACCCCGATAGGCTTCCCACCGGGCGTAAGAATGTCAGCGCAACTGTTGTGCACGAGGATCCCAGACGCTGTTACTCGGTAAACGTGTTCGCCGTGGACTTCCAGATTATTCAGGAGTTCGCCCGGCCGGGCCGGGCGAGAGCTCAGCGAAACAACAGTGGCTGTATCGTCGCCAGTGCGGACGCGTTCTCCTTCTCTGAGAGCACCCACCTGGATGAACGCCTGGCGGTCTTCGGACCAGAACAGATGGTTCTCCGTCACGCCATGGACCACTACACCACCCGAGAACTCGACCTTGAGGATTCGCGTGTTTTCGTCCGCCTCGTGTTCGAACACACCTGTGATAATGGCACCCTTGCCCGGTTTCAGTGGTGGCGTCGGGCCGACGGACACGACATGAGCCTGGCCAACCGCACCCATTTCAGGAAGGTCGAGAAAGAAACTCTTACCCTCCTCTGCATCGACTGTCGCTATCCACTTCATCGGTCGAGCCAGTCGAATTCGCAGTGGCCGCCCATTCTCTTTCGTCATTTCCAAACGCAGCGCTCTCCAGGTCGCTGGATCTGGCTCAACAACATCACGCCTCTCATCGTGCGTCAGTAGCGGGTTCTGGCCAGCAACGCGATCAAACAGATCAATCGTCTCGATCGCCTTGGTTGTCGTTCTCGTAACTGCCGCTGTGCCTGCAGTCACAGCGCGAGTGGCAATCGTGTTCGGGCGACCACGGAGCGGCGAACCAGGAATTGCCTTCAGAAAGAAAAAGCCCGCAATCGCCAGGCCAGCGCCAAGCCAGACCCGGCGTGCCCAGATGCCCCCAATGGAGGCATCATCGTCCCAGGGTCGCCGTCGCCTGGCGAGATTGTGTGCTTTTTCGGCTTGGACGGGGTGAGTGTCAATCTCAGGCGAAGGTCGAGTGCGTTCGCCAACAGCTTGTTGATCTGCTGCGGGCGTTGGCTCCTTAATTGCGCAAGAGCCAGCGAAAACCTCGTCGACGGCTTGTGACGTCAGAGAAGTTGTGGATCGTGGGTCGTTCCAAGTGGTCGCCATGATGTGTCCTCCTTTGCATGATTATGTCGGACGAGACCGAGAAACGCGACGGCAATCGCCCAACGTCGAGTTAAGCAGAATCGGCGGCGGCATCACACGGAAGCCGACTCGTGCACCAGGCGTTGTTTCATCGCGCGACACCGTGCGCGTTTGCGGTGAGCCGATTCCTGCTTCAACTCGACGTGGTTAGGCAGAAAGCCGCGAGCGTGTGCCGCATCGTCTTGGCGCTCGGCTTTCTGTCTCAACCCGGCCCGCGAGAAAGACCAAGCGGATGGCCGTACGGCGCGGTCGAGAATCGCCCGCGAGGAATCGCCGGAGCCGATCAAACGGCGAGCGAGCCTTACGTCTACGACCCGGCGAAGTGCCGCCGAGGCGATCAGATCGTAAACGTGTCGGGAAGGTTGTCTTGGACGGTGTTGAGACCGATGGAGTCGTCGATGGTCGTAGCGCCGTCGCCCGCGCCGGCTACCTTGCCGCTCAGGACCGTGTTCGCGGCGGTCGTGCCAACGAAACGTAGGCGCCGGGCCCCGGCCGCCGGCGTCAGCCAGATCTGCATCTCGCCCGGCCCCTTGAGTTTCAGCGATACCTTGTCGCCGTCGTTGTCGATGTAGTTGATCTTGTTCCCCACGATGAACCCGCCGTGAAAATCGCCGCCCGAGTCGCCGTCTTCGTCGCCGTCCAGGATGTTGCCGGCCGCATCCTGCACACTCGCCGTGCCATTGACGGTGAGGTTGAATCGGACGTTCTTCTTGAGCACGTCCGCCTTGGCCGTGCTGCCAAGCGTTAACGTCACTTCAAAGGTCGCCGCATTGTACTGAGCGGCGGTCACGGGGATGTTGCGCGGTTTCTTGCCGGGCACCGTGATCGCGTAGTTGGCCTCGTCTTCGGCCTCGGTTTCGTCGAGCGCTTCGCTGAAGGTCAGGATCACCGTCATCACCCGCTTGGCGTCGGCCGTAAACCGGACGTCGTTCACGGTTGGCCCCGTGGTGTCGTTGTTGCCGATGGTCACCGTAGCCGAGTTCGGTGATCCCACGTTGTAGCCCGCGCTCGGGTCGATCGTCAGCACCACAGTCTCGTCCGATTCCGCCTCGGTGTCGGCGGTTGGCGTGATCGTGATCGTGACCGTGGCAGAGCCTGCTGGAATCGTGAATACGCCGGTCCGAGTGTAATCTGTCGCGTCCGTCGCAGTGCCGCCGATCGTCACCAACACCACGAGCGGATTGGTTGTGTCGCCCGTCCGCGCGATGACGAACTCGCCCGCGTCGCCGCCCGCCTCATTCGCGTTCGGGTCGGTGGCCTGGATGATAACCGTTGGCGTCACCGAACCGGCGTCGCCGATGATCACCGTGGCGGTGCTCGGACCTCCGACCGTGTACGCTGCATTGGGATCAATCGTGAACACGACGGTTTCGTCCGATTCGCCGGCGCCGTCATTCACCGGGGTGATCGTAATCGTGGTGCTCGCCGATCCGGCGGGAATCGTGAATATGCCGGTCCTCACGTAGTCGACGCCGTCGGCTGCAGTGCCGCTGATCGTCACCGCAACATCGAGGTCGAAGGCGACAGCGCCAATTCGCGTGAGCACGAACTCGCCTGTGTCCGAACCCGTTTCACTCGCAACCGGATCGGTGGCTTGGATCGACACGATCGGTGCGATCAGGCCGGAATCGTCGATGGTGACGGTCGAGTTCCCCGGCGCGCCCACCGTGTAGGCGGCATTGGGGTCGATCGTGAACACGACCGTCTCGTCCGTCTCCGGAACGCCGTCGTTCACCGGCGTGATCGTTATGGTAGTCGTCGTCGACCCGGCCGGGATCGTGAACACGCCGGTGCGAGCGTAGTCTACGACGTCCGTGGCCGTGCCGCTGATCGTCACGAAAACGTCGAGGTCCGCCGTGGTGCGCCCGGTGCGGCTGATGACGAACTCGCCGGTCCCCGAACCGTCCTCCGCGGCGTTCGGATCGCTGGCTTCGATCGAGACGACCGTCTTGGTGAACAACCGGCCGAACACACCGTCGGCGTCGCCGGCGCCGTTGCCGCTCCAGACCACGACGATTTCACCATTGCCGCCGATGGCGACCGCCGGGTCGCCCTGCACATTCGTGGTCGTCGTGTTGACGATCGTCTCATCGCCCTGCGGCTGGCCCGTATCGTCAAAGCACCGCAGGAACACTCCGAGCGCGTCGCCCGTCCCGTTTCCGTTCCAGGTCACGACGAAGTTGTGGTTCGGGTCGACGGCGACGTCCGGCAGCAACTGGTTCCCAGCCGTCGTGCCGTTCACCAGAATCTCGCCGCCTTGAGGAGTGCCGTCGGCCGCAAACAACCGCGCAAAGACGCCGATGTCGTCGCCTGCTCCGTTGCCCGCCCAGACGACGACGAACGTGCCGTCATCATTGATGGCGACTGAGGGAGTAGCCTGCGCGCCGGCCGTTGTTTGGTTCGCCACTATGGCGTTGAACTGGTCCTGGCCCTCACCATCGAACACACGAACGAACACATCGAAGCCGTCCGACTCCTGAGTCCACGCGATCACCGTCGTGCCGACCGCATTGCGACCCACCGCAGGTTCGAACACACGAACGCCGGCAGCGGCCTGATCGACCCCCGATTCGTTGCCCTGCGGCGCGCCGGCGACGGTGAACCGGCGAGCGGGGATGTCGTACGTATTGCGGTTGGCGCCGTATTTGTATCGCTCCCAGGCGACGATGAAGTCGCCGTCCGCATCCATCGCGACGCCCGGATTTCGGTCGTCGTTGCTGGTGCTGGCGTTCGCGGTTTGGACGGCGCCAAGATTGCCATTGCCGGCGCCGGTACGCGCAAAGACGTCATAGACGTAATCCGTGAAATTGTCGCGGTTCCACGCGACAACGAAATCGCCGTCGGCGTCCATGGCCACCGATGGGTTGAAGTGCGTCTCGTTCGCGTTGGACGCCGTACTCAGTTGCGTCTCGGCGCTCTGCGGCTGTCCATTGACGTCAAAACGGCGCACGAAGACGTTCGTGTCGTCGTTCCAGGCGACCGCAAAGTTGCCCGCGTTGTCGGTCGCCACATCGGCCTCGGCCTGGAACCCGGCCGTCGTCGCATTGATCAGAAACTCGTTGCCGACGCCGCTCAGCGCCAGCAGCATCCGGGTTTCCAACTGAGTGACCTCGTGCCGCAGTGCTCGCCGCGACATGCCGCTGCGTTTCCGCGTGACGTTCCGCCGTGACGAGGCGACCAACCGACGCGACAAGCGACGCCAGCGAAGCCAATTCAACATGGACACCTCCCTGCGACCAAGTGTTGGAAACGTGATGGGCGGCCACTTTAGCGGGCCACTCAAAACACAGCAACGGCAGTCCCTGCGGCGCACGGACGCCCTCAGGATCCTCACCGTTCGGCAGCCGGCGCGACGCACACAGGCCACCGTGAGATTCGGGCAATGCACGCGGCCTCCGCCTCATTCGGCGCGAACATCAGCCCGTCGCCGCCCGGCAGGTCCGACAGGTCCAAGTCGCCGACGTGTCGCCACTCGGCCTCGACCCTCCAGTCAATCGGCGACCCCCGCGCCGCGCCCTCGCCGGTGCGGACGAGTTGGAAGAACGGGCGATCGGCATCGGGCAGCGATCGCCAGTCGTCGTCGCTGCCGTAGCGCACCGGCCGCGCACCGCGCTGGGCCAGCCACTCGCGGCGTACACATAGGCCATACGGCTCAAAGTCCCACCGGCTTCTGTGTGCACGAAACACCCGCAGCCTCGCCAACTCGCCAAGCGGCGCCGCTGTGAAGCTCACCACGCCAAACCGGCCGCGGATCGTACGACTCGACGCGATCAGGCGCCGCTGCGTTGCAATGCGCACGAGCGTCGCCAACGCCGAATGATCGACGTCGCCGCTCGCGTCGAACAAGCCGTCGAGATAATCGTCGGGCGACTGGTCCGGCCACGGCCCCTCGCGGGCGCGCGTGCAGTGCGTCAAATACGGCCAGCCGGTCGGCGCCGGCGCCGGCACAATCGGCGCCGGCGAAGCGGTCGGCGGGGCGCCGTCGAACTTAGCAGGTTCCACACGGTCGACACCCCCGCCACGCACAGACCAGAGCGAGGCGCCGAGTTGCACAAGCTCGTCGCGAGCACGCTTCGATTGCAGACCGGGAAGATCGACCAGTACCACCGGGCCCAGGGCGGCGGTCAGGCGATGCCGCAGCAGCGCGTGTAGATTGCCGCCGCTGCGCAACGCAAGCACCATCACCTCGTCGGCCCACGCAACCGCGGCCCGGTCGCGCTGCGGAACCGAACCGAATGCGGCCTGCGTCGGCTCATCGGGCGAGTGTGCCTTCGATGACGGCAGTATCCAAACATCGGCGACGCCCGCCGCGATGGGTTGGTCCAGACTGGCCCACCACCGTCTTGCCCACGTTCGCGCGGCAGCGACATTGGCGTCGCAGCAGTACAACCGGACGACCGGTGACGCCTGCCGCATCGCACCGCGCAGCACAATCTCGTGCCCGGCACAGCCCACCGCCGTCACTACGACCGCCCGTTCGTCTCGCACACGCCGCAGCGACTCACGTAGGCCGCTCATCCACGCACCGTACGGATCGACGTGCCGAGCGATGCGCGAAGTCATTACTGCCACTCGTCGACCGATCGGCAACGACTGCGAACACCACAGCCAGCGGCGACCTGCCGTGGGGCGGGCTTCCAGCCGGTCAGCCAGATGACCGGGCGACCTCGGTGGGTTCGTATCGACCGATCGCGGCGGGCCCCCGTCGTCGTCACCGCTCAACCACTTCGCACCGCCGGCAAGCTGCGCGGCCACCGACGCGGCACTCACTCCGGCCAGCGCGAGCCAGTCCGCAACAGCATTCGCTTGGGTCATGGTCAGGCTACCCGTGGCACTGCAGACCAGCGCCAATCAGCGGCGATCAGTACTCCGCCTTTCCCGTAACGGTACGATTGCACGTCCAACAGACGCAGTGTCTGGCAACATTCTATGGCAACTCGTTTAACGGCAAGCCGAAGGCGACGGCGCGAAACCGAACCGCACCGACCCCACCCCAGTGTGCCGTCGCCTTCGGCTTGCCGTTAAACGAGTTAGTGTCGCCATAGAATTTTGCCGCACACCAGACGCAGCAGTGGTTGACCCTCGCTACTTCGGAAGATAACCTGCCGCCGGCGTTCGCGTCGTCGGTGTTTCGGAGGATTGTGGGCCGCCTGGTCGGAATCCGCACCAGGTCTCCGGCTGATCGGTGGACCGTTGCCGGCCGCTTGCTCACTCGGAAAAGATAAAACGGCCAGCCCGAAACGCAAGCCCGGTACCATCCACATATCGCCGAAAGAGATGCAACCGTGGCAACGCAAGATCGAGTCGCTTGCGACCCAATAGAACGGAACGTGATGCAAGTACCTTGTTTCCCGAAAAGGACAGCCATGAAACCCGCGATCGCCTTGCTGTTGCTCGTGTCCGTCGCTCAGGCGCAGAATCCCAAATCCAACATCCCGTACGCCGAGCCCGCGCATGAGCGCCAAGTCCTCGACATCTATGCGCCCGACGAAGCGAGGAACCTTCCCGTCGTGTTCTGGATTCATGGCGGCGGCTGGCAGACGGGAGACAAGACCAGCGTTCAGATCAAGCCGCGAGTGTTTACTGAACACGGGTTCGTCTTCGTTTCGACCAACTACCGCCTGCTGCCTCATGTGGAAATGGGCGACCTGATCCGCGACGTCGCCAAGTCGCTCGGCTGGGTCCACAAGAACATCGCCGGGCACGGCGGTGATCCGAGGCGGATATTCGTCATGGGGCATTCCGCCGGCGCCCAGCTCGCCGCCCTGCTGTGTATCGACGATCGCTACTTGAAAGCGGAGGGCGTGCCGTTCAACGTCCTCAAGGGCTGTGTGCCCGTCGACGGCGACACCTACGACATACCGGCCATGATCACGACGGCCGAGATTCGTCAAACAGTGCACGGGCTGCCACTCCCGGAATTCGGCCACCGCGTCAAGTTTGGTAACGACCCCAAGAAGCACATTGATTTTTCCGCCGTCACGCACATAGCAAGGGGGAAGGGAATCCCGCCGTTCCTCATTCTCCACGTCGCCGGACACCCCGACGTCACCGCGCAGGCGCGACGCCTCGGCGCCACGCTTCAATCCGCCGACGTCCCGGTCACCGTGTTTGCGGCGAGCGAAACAACTCACACCAAGATCAACGCCGACCTCGGACTGCCCGACGACCCGGCGACCAAAGCGATGTTCAAGTTCCTCGAACCATTAGTCGGACCAAAGCGCTGAGGGATCGGATCAACGGCAGCGACCATCAACTCACACGCTGATTGGGTCGGCAGCGACGCGACTCCCGGTCTCCAGCACCTTCTGTTAGAATCCCGCCCGATCTGACGGACCGCAGAACAGCAACGCAACATCGAGAGGACCGCCCCGTGCGCTGGTCGCAGACATTGATTCCGACGATCAAGGAAGATCCCGCCGACGCCGAGATTCCGAGCCACAAGCTGATGCTTCGCGCCGGCCTGATTCGCAAGTTGTCGGCGGGCGCCTACACGTACCTGCCGCTCGGCCATCGGGCTTTGCAGAAGGCGATTGGCATCGTGCGCCAAGAGATGGACGCCGCCGGGGCGATCGAGATCCTGATGCCCGTGATCCAGCCGATCGAACTGTGGGAAGAGAGCGGCCGGTACAAGGACTACGGCCCGATGCTCATGCAACTCGAAGACCGCGCCGGCCGACGCACCGCGCTCGGGCCGACTCACGAGGAAGTCGTCACCGACCTGGTGCGAAACCAGATTTCGAGCTACCGACAACTGCCGCTTACGCTCTACCAGATTCAGACCAAGTTCCGCGACGAGATCCGGCCGCGATTCGGCGTGCTGCGCAGCCGCGAGTTCCTGATGAAGGATGCGTACAGTTTCGACGTCGATCTCGACGGACTGAACAAGAGCTACGACGCGATGTATCGCGCCTACTGCCGCATCTTTGACCGCTGCGGGCTGGAGTACGTCGTGGTCGAGGCCGAAAGCGGCCCGATCGGCGGCGACGCATCGCACGAGTTCATGGCGCCGAGCGACTCGGGCGAAGATGTCATCGTGCAGTGTTCGCAGTGCAGCTACGCCGCGAACACCGAGAAGGCGGAGATCGGAAAGGGTTCAGGGTTCGGGGTTCAGGGTTCAGGCGGACACCAACCCGACACGCCAGCGAGGGCTCCAGGCGACGAGCCGAAGCCGTTCAAGAAAATCGACACGCCCGGCAAGACAACGATCGAGCAGGTGAGCTTGCAACTCAAGTGCAAGCCGCACGGCATGGTCAAGACCCTGATCTACAAGGCGGACGGGAAGCCGATCGCCGCGCTGGTGCGTGGCGACCACGAGCTGAATGAACTCAAACTGCGCCGAGCGCTGGGAGCGAAGTCGGTCGAGATGGCCGATCCAGAGACGATCCGCCATGCGACCGGCGCGCCGGTCGGGTTCGCCGGCCCGGTCGGGATCAAGTGTGCGATGATCGCCGATCGCGCGGTGGGGGCGATGCCGAAATGCGTCACGGGCGCGAACGAGGCCGACGCGCATCTGGTGGGCGTCGTGCCCGGCCGCGACTTCGCCCTGCCGACCCTGGCCGATCTGCGTATCGCCGCGGACGGCGACCCGTGCCCGCGCTGCGGCGCGGCGATGAAGCTGCGCCGCGGTATTGAGGTCGGCCACGTGTTCAAGCTCGGCACGAAATACTCCACTGCGCTCGGCGCCTACTTCCTCGACACCAAGGAGCAACGTCAGCCGATCATCATGGGCTGCTACGGCATCGGCGTGAATCGCATCCTGGCCGCGCTGATCGAGACGAACCACGACGCCGACGGCATTCGCTGGTCGAAGTCGCTCGCTCCATACTCGGTGCTGGTCCTACCGCTCGCGATGCAGAACGCCGAGGTGCGCGACGCCGCCGAGCGCGTCTACAGCGACCTGACGGCGCGCGGTGTCGACGTCTTGATCGACGACCGCGACGCCCGCGCCGGCTTCAAGTTCAAGGACGCCGACCTCATCGGCATCCCGCTGCGAGTCGCCATCGGCGAACGCGGCATCAAAGAGGGAATCGCCGAACTCAAATGGCGACACGACGCCGAGCCTAAGAAGGTACCCCTTAGCGCCGTGGTGGACGCCGTCGCGGGCGAACTGATCTGATCAGCTTCGACTGGCGTGCGGCCTCTTCAGAATCCCCTTGGCCGGGGGAGGTGGCGCTCGAACTGCAGGCGATTCATGACGATTCTCACACAGTCGCGGTGGCTGCCAAACGGCGCATCAGTCTCGCGCGAGACTCCTTGAGAGCCTTCGCGACGTCTCGTGCGTTGGCAAACGCCTCCTCAATCGTCTCGGCCTGTGTGATCAACTCCGGATCGAGAGGGGACGTGACGATGTAACCGCCTTCGGCAGCCTCCTCGAGGCTGAGCACAAACTTGCCGTCGCTTACCGTGTATCGCTTACGCATGAGCGCCTCCTGATCGATCCAACACGTTGCCTCAAAAGTGTAACGTCCGCCGCACGAATCCACCAAGGCACGGTGCGCCGTCATTGGCCAGCGTGGGGCGGCGGTGTAAGCTCGTCTCCCAGAAGCATTCCGAGAGTATCCATCATGGCCGAACCAAAAGAACCTGCTCGCGTAATGTTGATTGTCGCGGCGTTCAGCCGGTGGCCCGAGGCGGTCGGCTGGGCGCGGGACAACCTGCAGAATCGCTACGGACCGATCGCACTCGCCAGCCCGGCCTTCGATTTCACCGAGACACATTATTACTATGACTCGATGGGAGCCGGCTTGAAGAAACAGTTCTTCGCGTTCCAGCGACTGATAGCGCCCACGGACCTGGTGGAGATCAAGCTCGCGACCAATGAGTTGGAACGCGATAGTGGCAGGACGGGTGCATGGGCGTCGGCCCGAACCGGCGTCGCACGGCCGCTGAACTTGGATCCCGGCTACCTGAACGCGGGCAAGTGGGTGTTGGCGACGACCAAAGACCAGGCGCACCGGCTCTATCTCGAGCGCGGTATATTCGCCGAGGTCACGCTGCGGTTTGAGCAGGGCGAGTACGTGCCGTGGCCCTGGACTTATCCGAACTATCGGCGCGACGATTATCGCGAGTTCTTCAAGGCGGCGCGAGCCGAATACCTCCGCTTGTTGCGAGGCCCGACTCTGAGGTTCCAGTTGGAGCAGCTTCCTGAGGACCAGGAATCTCATCCGAAGTCTCATACCTGAACTCTTCCCATGTGGCTCATCGGCCTCGTCACCTTTCTTACCGCGCTGGTGCTCAGTCTGGCCGGCACATGGCTGATGCGAACGGTCGCGCCGCGGCTGGGCCTCATCGACCGACCGGGCGCGCGCAAGGTCCATGTGGTGCCCAAGCCGATGGGGGGCGGCGTCGCGATCTGGGCGGCCTTTGTGCTCACCATCGGCACGGCCTACTTGGCCGCGCTGGCGATTCGGCAGGGCTGGGTCCAGGTCGGGTCGTGGGCGCCGGCGGTTGTCACGATGCATCTCGATGGCATGTTCAGTCGCGCTCCGATCGTAGCGCTCGTGCTGGGCGTGGCCACGATCGTCATGATCATGGGCCTGGTCGATGATCGCCGCGGCCTAAGCTACATGCTGCGACTGGCCATCGAGGCGGGACTGGTCGCGATCCTGATCTGGCGGGGAGTGCACATGACGCTGCTGCCGCCCCTGTCGTCCGCAGCGATCAGCGGCGCGATCACCGTGGTGTGGATTGTCGGCCTGACCAACTCGTTCAACTTCCTGGACAACATGGACGGGCTGTCGGCGGGCGTGGCGTGGATCAGCTCGTTGTTGCTCTGCGTGCTGATGGCGCTGGTGGGGAACTATTTCGTCGCCGGGTTTCTCTTGGCGTTGTTGGGGGCGCTCGGCGGGTTCTTGTGGTTCAACTGGCCGCCGGCGAGCATCTTTATGGGCGACGCCGGATCGAATTTCGTCGGGTTCATGTTGGGAGTCGTCACGGTGGTCGGCACGTTCACGCGACAGAACCTGCCCGAGATCACGATCGCCGCGCCGCTGTGTGTGCTGGCCGTGCCGATCTACGATTCGATCACGGTCATACTGATCCGGCTGCGTGAGGGCCGCAGTCCGTTCCAGGCCGACAAGAGCCACTTCTCGCACCGCTTGGTCGCGCTCGGGATGACCGGCAAGCAGGCCGTGCTGACGATTCACTTGGTGACGCTCGCTACTGGACTGGGTTCGCTGCACCTGTATCCGCTCTCGGAGATGATGCCGGGGCTTTCGGCGCTCGTCGTGCTGCTTCAGGTTGCGTGTGTCTTGGGCGTGGTTGCGGTGCTGGAATCGGCGGGACTGCGCAAGGACCGCCCCAATCACTGAGTACTGCTTCACATTGAAAGGGGTCCGAATTCGTTTAACCCGCAGCCGCAGGCGAGGCGCGACAATCGCCAGCCATGCCTCGCCTGCGGCTGCGGGTTAAACGACCGAAGCCGATTTCAGACCCTATTCCATGCGGCACAGTACGGAGTCGTCGAGGAGCAGATCATTGTGGGGCGCCAACGAACTCAACGACCAAACCCGACTGCGGTCGCGGCGCGCGTAGCCGACCGACTCGAGCGTACGGCTGCGATCGTGGCCGCCGCGTTGGTGCTCGTTCGACCGCTGTTCCCGAGCGAGGATGCCGACGCAGGCAGTGGGTTGCTCGTGGTTGCCCTGTGGGGCGTTGTCGGCATTCTGTGGGCCGCGTCGCAGTGGGCGCGTGGGCCGGTGCGTATCGTCGTGTGCGTCGCCGATGCGGGCGCCGTGGTGTTGCTGGCGGCTGTGCTAATCTCCGCGGCGTGGGCCGAAGCGCGGCGGCCGGCGCTGATCATGGCGTGCGAATGGACCAGTCTGGTGCTGTCGTACTTTCTTGTGCGACAGCTCTTTCGCCGCTCCGAAGCGCGGCACGCACTCGCGCTGATTCTGGCAGCGGCCGCTGTGAGCCTGGCGAGCTACGGGATCTACCAGGTCTTCTGGGGCCTGCAGCCGCTGCGGGCCGAATACCTCAGCGATCCAAGCGGTGTGCTGGAAACGATCGGCATCGCCCCCGGCAGTCCGCAAGAGCAGTCGTTTAAGAATCGGCTGATGTCGCACGAACCGTTCGCGACGTTCGCCTTGGCCAATTCGCTGGCTGGATTCCTGGTCGCGTGGTTGCCCATCGGTCTGGTGTGGCTGTTCGGTCGGTCGACGGGACTGCCGAACGCCGAGAGTGCGACTCACTCAGGCCGTTCGTCCGCGAGCGACGAGACCACGGCGAGACGCGAGGGTGGTGCGGCGTGGTGGGTCGCCGAAATCGTCAGTGGCGTCGGTATGCTCGCGATGGTGTTGTGCCTGGTGCTGACGCAAAGCCGCACGGCCTACGCCGCGTGTCTGGTTCAAATCGTGCTGTTGGCTCTGGCGGGTGGTGCAGCTCTTGTGCGTACGATGCGGCAACGCCCAGCGCGGCGGGCGATCGCGATCGCGGCCGTTATGGCTGTGGTTGCGCTGGCGGTCGCGCTCATCGAAGCCAAGCGGCTCGCTAAGATCGACGCCAAGCTCGTGACGCAGGCGACCAAGTCGCTGGGCTATCGCTGGCAATACTGGACGGCGACAGTGGATCTCGTGAGCGACCACTTGTGGGCAGGCGTCGGTCCGGGAAACTTTCGCAGCCACTACTTGAAGTATAAGCTGCCCGAATCGAGCGAAGAGATCGCCGATCCGCACAACATGGTGCTGGAGCTGTGCGCCACGAGCGGCGCGTTCGCTGGCGCGGCCTTCGTCTTCACGCTTTTCGCCGCGCTGTGGCGAGCGGGGCGATCGTCCGCGTCAACCACCAGCCGTCAGACCGAACTCGACTGGCGTCTGCTGGCCGCGGCCGGCGCGGGCGGTTGGGTCGCGGCGATGGTGCTCGCGCCGCTCGAGCCGATATTCCATTGTTTGCTGGCGTTGGGCTGGTGCCTTGCCGCGGCGAGTCTGGCGGTCGTCGGCCGACACAGTTCCTTAGGGCCGCGAACCTTCGCAGTTGCGGCGCTCGGCCTGGCCATCCACCTGCTCGGCGCCGGAGGCATCGGCATGCCAGGCGTCGCGCAGAGTCTCTGGGTACTATTGGCCCTCGGTTTGAACGCACGCGATGAGGCGAGCGAGCCGTGGGTGCGTGGTCCGTGGTGCGCGCGAGCATTGCTGGCCGCGGCAACCGCGATGGTCGTGTGGTTCGGACTGTGGGTGCTGCAGCCGGTCACTGCGGCCCAGTCGGCGGTGGCGGTCGGGCGGTGGCGGCTCAGCCAGGGCGAGTTGGCGGCGGCGGAAGCCCAGTTTCAGGCCGCGGCCCGATCGGATCCCGAGTGGGTCGAACCGTGGCTGGAACTGTCGCGTATTCACTACCAGCGCTGGTGGTCAGGTCGCCGTCGAACAGCAGAGTCTGAGTTTGACCTGGCCGCCGAGTCCTTGCGCATGGCGGCGCAGGTGTCGCCGCGCGACCTTGAAAGCCGGCGACTCGAGGCGGAACTGTTCGCGGCGCGGGGCCGGCGCGATCAATCGCCGGCGTGGTGGTCCCGGGCAGCCGATTCGTTCCGGGCGTGCGTGGAGTTGTATCCGACCAGCGCGACGCTGCACGCTCGACTGGCGGACTCGCTGTGGCAGGCAGGCAACACGGAAGCGGCCCAGCAGGAAATGCAGCGGGCGCTCGAGTTGGACGCGGGCACGCCACACGTGGACAAAAAGCTCTCGAATGACGAACGCGCGGTGATCATGCAGCGGCTCGATCGCGACAAACGAGGGACCCTGGAGCAAGGGTGACAAGGGCATCGCGACCCAGTCGCCGCCACGTCCGTCCATTCGCAGGGGTACATACCCGTAATTGCATTCGTCGCTCGCTTAACCCGCAGCCGCAGGCGAGGTCGGCATCGTGCGAATTGCACGGATCAAACACGACCTCGCCTGCGGCTGCGGGTTAAACGAGCGAGGCGCAGCTA
>Ga0185317_100052_pt1 | contig 50118 bp, 49 predicted proteins | sample DevilsHole_FD_128020 | JGI IMG/M metagenome (GOLD analysis project Ga0185317, IMG submission 128020) | Groundwater microbial communities from Devils Hole, Nevada to study Microbial Dark Matter (Phase II) - Devils Hole (SPADES assembly)... | ecosystem: Environmental > Aquatic > Deep subsurface >...
TGCTAAGTACCAGATTCTCTGAGACGGAATCGACCGGTCAGTCTCGAATTCTCTGAGACGGTTACCCCGCCGCATCGGCAGCCCCCGCCTTCTTGTGACCCCGCCCAAATTGTCGACGAATAGGACCCCGTCGCATCGGCAGCCCCGGCCTTCTTGTGACCCCGCCCCGATTGTCGAAGAATAGGACCCCGCCCACTGGGCGGTTACCGGCCCACGCCGGCCCCATCGCCCACGGCAGGGTGGCCCCGGCCAAGAGCCGCAGTTCCATCGCCTCCGGTTCGCGCGGCGCGGAACGAGCGACTCGCACACGCCGAGCACTAACGGATGAGTCGTGACCCGTCACCAGAGATCGAACACAACGCACGACGAGATCGAGCGACGAGAAGTGCATCGAAGTCCCCCCCCGACTAGAACGACTCATAGCCTCCGAGCCGTTTCCGCGCCCAGTGCGTCCAGACCGGGCACTGAGAATGACCGTGATGGGTCACATTCTGTCCGTCGGCCGGGTCGAGTCAAATGGAATCCTCAGATCTCCTACGTCACCGCGGATGAGAGTGAGACGTTCGTTGCGCGTGCCCAGGCAGAGCGCGACAGAGCAGGATGCGTTGTTATTCTCCCGCGCCGGTTAGGCCGCGGGCGCGGTCGTAGGCGGGGAGGCGGACGGGGCGCGGGATGCCGGTGCCCATGCTCTGACGCGGCGGGTTCGGCTCCCAGACGCCGGGGATTTGGCGGCCGCAGTTGAAGCAGCGGTCGCCGTCCATGGTGTTGAACAGCACGTAGAAACCGTGTCGCTTGATCGCGAGCTGGTCGCAGTGCGGACAGTAGGTGTGCTCGCGAGCGCCGACCTGGCCGGGCAAGTTGCCGGGGTAGACAAAGTGCAGACCCGCTTCGCGACCGTAGTCGTAGCCGCGGACCAGCGTGTCGGCCAGCGTCTTGGTGTAGCCCTTGTCGGCCGTCATCTTGTAGTCGGGATGAAACGACGTGATGTGCCAAGGAATGTCGCGCGACACGCCCGCGAGAAATTTTGCGATGCCGCGCAACTCGGCCTCGCTGTCGTTCCAGCCCTGCACCACGAGCGTGACGATCTCGACCCAAAAACCCATCTCGCGCAACATCACGATCGTGTCGAGCACGTTCTTGAGCGTGCCGCCGAGTTGGCGATAGTGCTTGTCGTCGAAGCCCTTCAGGTCCACTTTGTACAGACTCACCAGCGGCCGGATGAACTTGAGCACCTCGGGCGTTCCATTGCCGTTCGATACGTAGCCGCAGACGATGCCGCGCTCGCGGGCGACCTGGAACACATCGACGGCCCAGTCGCTGGTGATGAGCGGCTCGTTATAGGTGCTGACGATGACCGGGGCGTGGTTGCGCACCGCAAGGTCCACCAGGTCGGCGGGCTGGCAGAACATCGGTGGAGCCAGCGCTTGATCGTCGCGCAGCGCCTGGCTCGTCACCCAGTTCTGGCAATAGCTGCAATGAAAATCGCAGCCGAGCATGCCGAACGACATGGCGTCGCGGCCGGGGAAGGCATGAAAGAACGGTTTCTTTTCGATCGGATCGCACTGCACCGAACCGACATAGCCCCACGGCACGCGCAACTCGCCGCCGCGGTTGAACCGCACTTTGCACACGCCCGATCGACCTTCTTGAATCAGGCAGCGATGCCCGCAGGCGACGCACCGGACGGCGCCGCCCTCCTTGACCGCCAGTTCCGGCGCGGCGGCGTGGGTGTTGTCGTAGAGCAGATCCTTGAGCGAAACTGCCGCCGTCGAGGTGATCATGGTTGTCGCACTCAACGCAATACGGTCATGGGCGGCATGCCGCGACCGACTATACCGCACGCGGCCATGAATGAGACGTTTTCGTTTAACGCCCAGCCGAAGGCGCCGGCAGAACGTGGCTGGGATTGTGCATCTCCGGTCGCCTGCGGCTCCGCGTTAAACGAGTCAAACCTACCGCGTGCGGTATACATTCTATCGCCGAGGTGATTTCACGTCAGCCGAAGCGTCGGCGACGTCTAGCATGTGCGGCAGCGGGCCACCGCCGAGGCGGTCACATCACGGGCAGGGCGGCGACGAACTCGCGCAACGACTCGATCTCGGTTGGGCTGAGGCCCGCGCTCAGGAATATCTCAGTCTCGGCGAACCGGCCGCCGACCGGGTCGCGCGCGGTGATTCGGACGCGGCCGTTGGCTTCGTACGCGTAGGTGACTTCGATGCTCGATCCGGCGGGGAGGCCCTCGGGCAACTGGTCCAGCCGGCACTGGCCGATCGGCACGCACGCCTCCGGCTCGGGCGCCTCGCCTTCGAGCACTTCCACGAGCGCGCTGCGTTGGCCGTCGCTGACCGTGCGGAACCGACGCGTCACTCGGTGCGGCAGTGCCGTGTTGCGCGGAATCATCACCGACGTACGATCGCGACCGGTCGCGCGGTCGAGCAGCGAGATGCCCAGGCTGTGCGCGTTGACGTTGATCTCTTCGACCGGACCGATTGGGCCGGGCCGCGAGGGCGGCGCGGTCCCGGCCTGTTGCCCGACAATGGTCGCGTGGATTGCCGCGCCGAGCGCCACCGCTTCGCCCGGAGGCAGCGTCGCGTCGGGCCGCCACCCGGCGAGCCGCTCGAACATGCTCGGAACCATCGGCATGCGCGACGCCCCGCCGACGAGAATCACCTCATCGAGTTCAAGCCAGTCCGACTTGGCCGCCTCAAGCACGTCGCACGTGGTGGCTTCGGTGCGCAACAGCAGGTCGGCCGTGAGTTCCTCGAACTTCTCGCGAGTGATGTCGACGTCCATGCGTTTCGAATCTTGACCGACCGGCAGCGTGACGCGCGGTCGTTTCGACAGAGCGTGCTTGGCCTCCTCGCACTCGTGAATCAATCGCTGTCGCAGCGACAGGTCCTGTCGCAAGTCGTAGGCATGTCGCGCCAGGTACTCCTCGGCGACGAAGTACAGCAGCCGGCCGGTCCAGTCGGTGCCGCCGAGCCGCACGTCGCCGTCGGTCGCGACCACGCGAAACCGCCGCGCGTCGTAGGCGACGTACGCCACGTCGAACGTGCCGCCGCCCAGGTCGTATACCAGCACACGTCGCGACGGCTGGTCGCCGTCGAGCGGCGCGGCGTCGCCCACCTGGCGGCGTCCGTAGGCGTGACACAACGTGGCCGCGACCGGCTCGTTCACGATGTCGAGCACGTCGAGGCCCGCGATGCGCCCTGCGTCCTTGGTCGCCTTGCGGCGCGTGTGGTCAAAGTAAAAGGGTACGGCGATGACCGCGCCGGCGATCGGGCCGATCCGCGCCTCGGCCTCCTGTTTCAGCTTCTTAAGGATGATCGCCGAGACCGCCTCGGCGGGCAGGTTGCGACCGCGATACCCGAAGGAGAACTTGCGATCGCCCATGTGGCGTTTCACTTCGGCGACCATGCGAGTCGGGTCGCTTTGGCCGTACCATCGCGCGTCGCGGCCCACCATTACGCCGTCGTCGTCGAAGAACACGACCGACGGCGTGAGCGGGTTGCCGTCGGAATCGGGCACCACGGCCGGTCGGCCGGTGTCGTCGATGTGGGCCGCCACGCTGTTCGTGGTGCCGAGATCGATTCCGATGATGCGGCCGTTCGATTGGTTCATGGCGCCTCGCCCGTCACCTGATCGAGCGCTGTTTCAAGGGCCGCGCGCGCGGCCTGGTGGTCGAACTGGACGAGACTGACGGCATTCTGACGTTTCTTCAGGGCGGCGGCCTTCTGGACGCTGTTGCCGCTGCGGTCGGCCGCGGCGACCTCGTCGAGGATCTTGCGCATCTCCGTCGCCGCGAGCTCGCGCGCGTGTTCGTAGGCGGACCGCTGCTTGGCGCCGTGCTGGGCGACAAGTGCATCGAGTTCGTCGAGCGTGGGCTTGAGCAACTTGGCCCGGCTGCCGTCGACCGCGTGTTCGACGTAGCCGCGCAAGCTGCCGAGCCACGTGTAATCCTTGGTCTGGTCCGGGGCCGGCTGAGCCGTGGCGGCCTTGGCCAGCTTGAAGGACACGTACTGCGCGTCGCGCAGCGCCTGTTCGCATTTGTCCTCCTGCAATCGCAGCGTAGCCAGCGCCTGATGGGGCCAAATCTGAGCCACGGCGTCTTCGGCCTTGAGCAAGTCTTCGAGCAGGCGGACCGACGCCGTGCGCTGGCCGGGTCCGGCGCGGAACAGGACGAGGGCGTACGCGAGCTTCGGCTCCATGGCGGTCGGCGCGGCTTGGTCGGCGATGGCGAACAGCGACTCGGCCTCGCGAGCGACAATGCGTTCGCGATCGAGTTGCGTGAGCAGGGTCAGCACCGCGCGGCGTGCGTTGTCGTCGAACCGCCGCTTGGTCGTGTTGGGCGCGAAGTAGCGCGGCGTCTGAGGTTTGGCGGGACCGGGCCGCGCCATGTTCGCCGTCAGGGACGCGAACAGTTCGTCTCTTAGATCGATCCGGCCGTCCTGATCCTTGTCGGCATGACCGGCAAACGCCTCGGCGAGCGCGTAGGCGAACACGCCCGCCCCGACATCGTCGCGCACGCGGCCCCGCTCGTCGCCGTCGCAGGCCGCGATGATAGCGACCGTCTTGGTGAGCGGTTGTTTGCCGCCGCTGCGAATCGTCTCGATCATTCGGCCGGTCGACGGCTGACGCGCCGCGTCGCGAGTGGCCTCGTGCGAGCAGTCGAGCAGCAGAGCCTTCTGCCCGCCCGGGCAGTTGTCGAGTTGTTCTAGCACCGATCGCAGCGACAGGCCGGTCGTGTCGGCCTGGTCGGCGGCGAATTCGGGCGTGGCCAGGTAGCCATCCTGACCTCCGGCATCGAGAAACCCGTGGCCGGCGAAAAAGACGACGATCTGCGTCGCACCGTTTGCCTGCTGGGCGAGCGCCGCCAGCTTCTGGCGCACAAGCACGCGGCTGGGGTCGGTGAGCAGCCAGGTTTGGTCTGCGGGAAAGCCGGCGCGTTTGGTCAGCCGCGTGGCGAGCCGCTGAGCATCGCTCGCGGTGAACTTGAGCGGACTGAGGGTGGCATCGTCGTAACGCCCGACGCCGATGACGAGCGCCCAGCGGCCCGAGTCGGTTGGGCGAGTGGCCAGAATCGCCTTGGCCCGCGGGGGCTGCTCCACCGATTCGTCCTCAACCCGCACGCGATCGCCGGGGCGCAGGTCGGCAATCGCGACGGTCTCGTCGCCCAGCACGACCGCCGTCTCGCGGCCGACGATGTACTCGACCGTCTTCGATTCGCCGTCGACCGCGATTTCGATCGCGCCCTGACCGGCCCGCACGATTCGCACCACGCCTTCGCGACGGGCGATCTGGGTGGCTTCGATGCGGCGGACCAGCGAATCGAAGTGGATGACCACTTCGGCGTCGGGCCGCAGGTGAGTGGGCTGGAACGCCTCGCCGGCAGCCGATTGGCGTTTGCCATTGATCGTGATCTCGCACGGAGCGGGCGCGGCCGGCAGTTTGAATCGCCTCGCCTCGTTGCCGGCGAGTGCCACGACGATTTCGCCGGCGGCGGCATCGACAGATCGGAACACGCCGCGCTCTTGCAACTCGCGATAGGCGTCGAGCGACACTAGTTCGTTGGCGCCGTTGTCGAGCGGCAGGTACCGCACCTCGACGCGGTCGTTCGATGCCAGCCTGGCCAGCGAGGCGGCCGCCTCATTCAGGTGCACCTTGGTGAGCTCGGTCGGGACCAGCTTGAGCGTTTTTCCGCGGGCGTCGCCGTCGTCGATCACGATCTCCAGCTCGGGCTGTGGCTCCGAGCGGACGTCGGCGACGCGACCGACGCGCGTCTCGGGTCTGGTCAGCGCGATCTCGCTGAACGGCTTGCCGGCCTTGGTCGTGATCGTGACCTTGACGCGATCTCCGTCGTGTAGTTCGGCGAGATCGACGATCTCCTTGCGGTTGCGGCGTACCTCGACATCGCCCATCAGTACGACGCGGTGCAGGCCGTCCTGGGACTCGATCGTGATTACGCGCTCGTCAATGCCGCGCACCACGCCCGCCACCGGCTCGCTGTTGCGTCGGGACGATGGTCCGCCGCCCGACGGGACGAACAGCATGGCCGCGCTTAAGATGCCGCTGGCAGCCACGGCGCCGATCGTGAGCATGCGCTTGCGCCGGGAGGCCTGTTGTTGCTGCGATTCTTCCTCTTGTTTGACTTGGTCGCGGCGGGCCTTGTAATCGGCCGCGTCCAGTTTCAGTTCGGCGAGCGCCTCGTCGGCCGATTGGTAGCGCTTGGCGAGGTTCTTCTCGGTGAGTCGCTGAATGACCGTGGCAATGTCGTCGGGCACGCCTTCGAGCACGCGGCGGATTTCGGGCAGCTTGCGGTCGGCGGCGGTGTGCCACATCATCCACGCGATCTGCTTGTCGCGTCCGAAGGCGCTGAGGCCGGGGAAGAGGTTCTCGAACTGCTCGCCGCACATCAGTTCGTAGGCCGAGAAGCCGAGCGAGTACAGATCGCTCGCCGGACCGACTGGGCCAAACTGGTCCGACGCGACCTCAGGGGCCATGTACTTGGTGGTGCCCTTGAGCAGACTGCCGCCGTCGTCGGTGACGCGGCGCGCGAGGCCGAAGTCGCCCAGCTTGGTGCGCTGGCGCTGATCGACCAACATGTTGCTCGGCTTGACGTCGCCGTGGATGATCTTGTTCGCGTGCAGAAACTTGAGCGCCCGCAGGCAGTAGCCGATGCTGAACCGCAGCGAGTCGAGGTTCATCGCGCGGCCTTGGGCCAACTCGTGCAGGCTGCCGCGCATCAACTCGACGATCAGCCAGCCGCGACTGCGCACGACGTCGTAGATCGTCATGATGTGCGGGTGCTGCAGCGAGGCGAGCATCTGCGCCTCTTTCCAGTAGCGATCAAGCTGGCGCTGGTCGGCCAGGAACTGCTCGTGGATCTGCTTGACGGCGACTTCGCGGTTCAGCTCGCGGTCGAGCGCGCGGTAGACGGCCGCGAACGAGCCGCGACCGAGCAGCTCTTTGATTTCGTAGCGGTCGTGGATGTCCATCGGTGTGATTCACGGCCCGCTCACCGCGGCCGTGCATGCGTCGCTGAGCAAACGGTGCAACAACGCCTCCAGCGCCTTATCGCCGTTCCGTGTCACAAGGTGAGAGGATACTTGCTGCGGTGTTCGGCGTACAGCAGTTCTTGGACGCGCTGGCAGGTGGCTCGCTCGCCGTCCCCATTCCGACGCCTTGCCGACGGACAGTCGGTGCTTCGCGGGCCTACTTCCAGCCGCGTGCGATTTGCTCGCGAACCCAATGGCGAAACGAGCGGACGAGTGTTGTTTCATCGACTTTGCCGCGGCGCTGAAGGAAATGAAGAAGGGCGGAGATGGTCAGTTGGGGAAAGTATGCGCTTCGATTTACTTCGGCGTACGCTCCATCGTCCGATAGCCGAAGCACTCGGAGGGTCTCGCCGTCGAAACGCCAGACTTCGGGGACGCCGATCGCGGCGTAAATGCCCAAGCGGTCGATGGCACTGCGACTGACTTCGATCTCGAAGGCCAAGTCCGGCGGCGGGTCCACCGACAGATCGATGCGGTTCTTGCCTCGGACGGCGGGCTCGTTCGTAATGTAATAACACTCGTCCGGTTCGATGCCCCGGTCCACGTCCTCACGATCGAACGTGGTGGAACCGCCGCTCTGACATGACATGTCCAACTCTTCCGTCAGGACCTCAACAAATCGCCTGAGCAAGCCCTTCCAGTTCTCGTGCTCGAGTGAAAGCGTCATGAGTTCCAACCTTCCTCGGTCGTACGCGAGGCGGAGGTGCTGTTCGCCCAGAGAATCGGCGATCGCGCGATAACGCGACCAGTCGAGATTGCGCAGCATGAATCGTTGTTGGTTTGGGATTTCGACGGTTGCCACGGTTTCACGACCCTCCATCGGTGTGAATTCACGGCCCGCTCACCGCGGCCGTGCATGCGTCGCTGAGTAAGCGGTGCAACAACGCCTCCAGCGCCTTATCGCCGTCCGTGTCCCAGGTGAGAGGATACTTGCTGCGGTGTTCGGCGTACAGCAGTTCTTGGACGCGCTGGTAGTTGACTCGCTCGGTGCGGTGGTCGCCGCGTGCGTGGGCCTGTTCGGCCTCGCGCAGCAGCGTTTGGAAGGGTTCCTGCGGGTTGACGGCGCCTTCATAGAATCGCCGGATCCCCGTGCGTGCGTCGCGCTCGGTCGATCGGTCCACCGAATCGAAATCGGTGAAGAGCAGCAGCACCGACAGGCCGACGCTGCCGACCAGGGCGACGACTAGCAGCGTTGGGTTGGACCCCGACGTTTGTGCGGCCGCCGCGGGCGACTGTTCCTGGCCTTCGACCAGTCGCAGCTCAGGCAGCTTGCCGTCAGTGGCGATTTGCTCGAGCGCCTTGTCGGCGTCGGGCGTGATGAAACGGGCGACGCGGCCGGGCGTGTTGAACTGCGGGTCGCCCGTTGTTCGTTTCGGTCGCGTTTTCTTCGCGCCGCCGGGATCGGGCACGGCCGGTGGTGCGACGTCCGTCGGCGCGGCGACCGCCGGCACTGCGGCTGATGGATGGGTGACGGGCGTCCGCGACTCGACCGGCGTGCCGTCGGTGTCGGCGTCTGCCACGGCGGTTGAATCGGAGACGGCGAACTCGCTCCGGCAGTTAGGGCAGGTGGCGCTGCGGCCCACAAACTTGCGCGGCACCGACAGCTTCTGACGGCACTTGGGACAGTCCAGTTTGATCGGCATCGCCTGACCTAGAGGCCTGAGTACAAGTAGTTCAGCAGGAACGGACCGAGGATGACCAGGATGGTAGACATCATAACCAAGACGCCGGGCAGAAGCATATTCACCCCGGCCTCGCCGGCGAGCGCCTCGGCGCGCTGGCTGCGTTTCAGACGCAACACGTCGGCCTGGCTGCGAAAGATGCGGGCCAGCGGCGTGCCCAGCTCTTCGCCCTGGATGATCGCGCCGATGATGCTCGTGATCTCATCGTCGCGGAGCCGCTCGCGCATCGCCCGAAACGCCTCGATGCGCGGCTTGCCCAGGTTCATGTCGGTCAGCACGCGGCCGAACTCGACGCCCACCGCCTGATGCGAGTATTGATCGACCGCCTGCTGCAGCGCCAACAGAAACGTGGAACCCGCCTCCATCAGCAGCGTCAGCAGGTCGAGCAGGAACGGCATGCGTCGCTTGATCTGCTGCAGCCGGTTGCGGGCCTGCACTCGCAGCCGACGACGCAGGAACCAGACGGTCGCGACCGACAGGACCGGGCCGAGGAAGACGCCCGGCGCGCCAAACCAGTGGAGACACAAGTAGATGTAAAGCGGCATGAGCATGAGGGCGACCAGTTCCGCGCGGCCGAGGTATTCTTCGGCCAGCCAACAGCGGGGCAGGCCGGCCGCCTGCAGTTCGCGCCGCATCTCGACCATCGAACCGGGGAACGCGCCGCGGTTGACTCGTGCGAAGAATTGAATGATCGGTTGAAACAGCCGATAAGTCACGTCGACCCGCCGCAGCTCGTTGATGCGCGAGACGTCGTAGCGCCACTCGTCCGCCTGCTCGGCGTCTTCGCTTTCGATCGCCAGCAGAATCCAGAGCACGAAGACGCACACGCCCGCTCCCATCGCGGCGCTGGCCACGAGCGGTATCAGCAGTTTCATTTCGATCGCAGCGAGCAGCATCGGGTCGTCTCACAGTCCTAATCGTCTGTCCCTGGTCTAAATGTCCGGCGTCAGGATCACTCGCGCCCAAAAGTACGCCAGCAGGTTGAGCAGCACGGCCGCACACAACACGAGGTTTCCGGCAAACGTCGTGAACAGCCGCAGCGTGTTCTCGGGGTCCATGAAGTAATAGACGCCCAGGATGAACACCGGGGCCAGGGCCATGTAGACCGCCGACTTGCGGGCCTGAGCCGTTTCGGACTGAATCTTCCGCTCGAGCCGCTGGATTTCAAGCACGCTCTGGGCGATGCGTTCGACCGTCTCGTTCAGCTTGCCGCCGCTCTCGCGGCTGGCCAGCAGCGACGCGGTGAACAGCGCCAGGTTCTCGCTGCGCAGCCGCTGGTTGGCTTCGGTGAGCACTCGGTCGAGCGGCTTGCCGAGCTTGTACTCGCCGACGATCTGTTGAAACTCCTCGCTTACCGGCCGCGGGCACTGCTGTGCGAGGATGTCGAGCGCCTGAAGCAACGAGAGACCCGCGCGAATCGCGCTCGAGAATGTGACGAAGGCGTCGGCGAGTTGGTCTTCGAGCTTGCGGCGACGGAGCTCAGCCATGCGACGCACCAGGTACCACGGCGCGCAGGCCACGAACACCGCCATCAGCGCGCCCAGCAGCGCGCTGTTCAGGGCGAACAGGAACACCACGAACACCAGCACGATCGCCGCCGACCACGCGACGAGGTACTGCCTCAGCCGGTGCGTCGGCGTGTGCATGCGGCGCAGTTTGTCGCCCAGGTCCTGTTCGAGATAGTCGAGTGCGCGGGCATAGTAATCCTGGCCCGAGTAGGCCAAGAACCCAACGCCTGCGCCAACCAGTCCCGTGCCCAGCCAGAGTTCAACCATGCGACCTCCCCGCGCCGTCATGGTCGCCGCCGCCGTACAAGAACTCCAGTTGCAACAGCCCCTTGTGCATCAGCGAATCGACGAATGAAGGCAAGTAGCCGGTCGGCTGCAGCGTCTTGCCGTCGCGGAAGTTGTAGATGTCTGTGACCACGACGTGCTTCGTCTCGGGGTCGATGCCGGTGACTTCGGCGATCTGGGTGACCACTCGCTTGCCGCCAGGCAGGCGCGTGATCTGGACGATCAGGTGCAGCGCCGACGCGATCTGGCGATGGATCGAGACGACCGGCAGGTCGGCAGCCATGAGCACGAGCACTTCGAGTCGTTCGAGCACCTCGCGGGCGCTGTTGGCGTGTACAGTGGTCATCGAGCCGTCGTGGCCGGTGTTCATGGCCTGGAGCATGTCGAGCGCCTCGGCGCCGCGGCACTCGCCGACCACGATGCGGTCGGGCCGCATACGCAGCGCGTTGCGCACCAGATCGCGGATCGTGTACGCGCCGGTGCCCTCGACGTTCGCCGGCTTGCTCTCCAGCGTCACGACGTGTTCCTGGTGCAGGCGCAGCTCCATCGTGTCCTCGATCGTGACGATCCGCTCCTTGAACGGGATGAAGCTCGACAGCACGTTGAGCATCGTGGTCTTGCCGGTGCCGGTGCCGCCGCTGACCAGGATGTTGCGGTGGTCGATCACGCACGCGCGGACGAACGCGGCGGCCGACGGCGTGATCGAGCCGAACTCGACGAGGTCGTCCATCGTGAACCGGTGGGCCGGGAACTTGCGCACGGTCAGACACGGCCCGCGCACCGCCAGCGGCGGGATGATCGCGTTGACGCGCGACCCGTCGGGCAGCCGGGCATCGACCAGCGGCTGACTCTTGTCGATGCGCCGGCCGACCTGAGCGACGATCCGCTCGATGATCGCCACGGTCACCGCGTCGGAGATGAACCGGCGGCCGGACTTCTCGATCACGCCGTCGCGCTCGACGTAAATCTGGTCGCTCGACACCACCATGATCTCCGTGATGGTCGGCGCCCGCAGCAGGTCCTGCAGCGGGCCGAACCCGAACACCGTGTCCTTCAGGTCCTTCTTGAGCGTGCGTAGCACCAGGTACTTCCGAAGCTCGTGGTGCAAGTGCGGGCGCACCAACGGGAACATTTCGTTGAATCGAGACTCGACGCCGTTGATCTGGCTCGACAGGTCGCGCTGTTTGGCCAGGTCGAGTCGCTCGCGCAGGAAGACGAGCAGGTTGTGCAGTTCGGTCTCGCGCTCCGGTACCAGCGTGGCCGGCACGTCGAACTCGTTGGACGTCAGCGACGCGAGGTCGAAAAAGTCCTCGGACTTCTTCTCCATGATCAGTTGGTTGATCAACAGGTCGCGCAGCGTCAGGCCCGTGACCTCTTCGAGCAGCGACTCATTGTCGCTGCTGAAGACGTTTAGCTCGCGACAGATGTCTTCGATGTTGTTTTCGAGCAGCAGGATCGTCTCTTGGTTGCCGACGCGGCGCGTCTCGAGCTCATAAAGATCGAGCCGTTCGAGCAGCTTGCGGTGGATGCGCAGCTCGAGGTCGGCCATGAGCGATCGCAGGTGTGCCTCCAGTTCGGAGCGGCTGATGGTGGCGGCGGTCTCGGCCTCGAACGTGAGCGTGAACGGCCAGATGCGCACCTTTTCGCCGGGCGCGAGGTCGGCCGACTGGCCGCCGAGCAGTTCGCGGTCGCCGACGACGCAGCTATTGAGGCCGACATTCTCAAGCTGCAGCTTGCCGCCCGCGGTGCGAACGACGGCGTGGCGCCGCGACACCAGCGGGCTTTGCAGCACGATCGTGTTGGTCGCATCGCGGCCGATCGTCACCTCGCCGCCATCGACCTCGACCAGCGACCGCCGACTCTCGTTGACTCGATTGAACCAGACTTTCATGGCTGTTTCTTCCCGTCCACCGTCCCGCCGCGTTCTGACTCAAGGGTGGTCCACGTACGCTGCCGAGAGGGGCCAGGTCGTCACCCGCCCGGCCGTCGAGTCCGTGGACTATGGTGCCGTTGCATGGGGGACCGGGTCTCGGATGGAATGGCGTTTTCAGGGTGTGGTGGGAAGTGGGCACCACCCTTGAAATCGGGCGGCCTCAGGCCCCAATCACTACCACGCGCAATCCACTCCAACACGGTTGCGTTACTTGCCCTGGGGATATCCGCAGAAGTCATCTTTGTGCGCCCCTAGTGAACTCGCAAAAGGGTAAAAGTCGCGATCAGTGTTCGCGCAATTCCCTCATGGCAGTCTTTTGTCTTCCATTGCCTTGCGAACCAGCGGGTGGCTGTCGCCTTTTAGCCTCCTCACAGGGCAGGGTGAGGGGCATGGAAAATGAGGCTCCGCAATCGAAAAACCCCTCACCCCAACCCTCTCCCCGCAACGGGGAGAGGGAGAAGTGTGCTGCTAATCGCCGACGCCAACGTCGAGTTCATTCTAGCTGTCCGAATTTGGACGGTCCAAACGCTTTCTGGTTCGCGAGCGTGCCCGGCTCGAATCGCCGCTACTTCTTCTTGGCCTCGCGCGGGTGCAGCAGGATGCCGACGCCCTGGAAGTTCGCCTGCCTCAGTCGGTTCCACAGCGTCTTCGCCTTGTCGTCCAGTTCCTCGCCGCCGCCTTCGAGCGGACGCACGGTGACGAGCACGCCCATGACGTTCTCTTGCACTTGGGCGCCGCGCGCGGCACGGAACACCTCGGCGCTGCCCAGCCGGTTGCCAACGGCGAGCACAGTGAACGGGCCAAGCTGCTCAACTTCGCCCGTCGGCGCCGCCTGTGCGCCCCGAGCGCCGCGAGCCTGGCGCGCCGCCTGCATCGGCGACGGCGCCGGCACACCGCTGGTGACCGGCGGAGCGTCGTCGCCGGAGCTGTCGGCCTCAATCATGGTGTAGCGCGGAATGAGAAACGATACCTGGTCGACTCCCGGCACCAGCAACGACGGCACGATCGTCTTGGTGTCGAGCGCGACCCACATCGCTCGCTGGTTTGGCCCGAGCTTCAGTTCGGGCGGCGGCGTGCGCAAGTCTTGAACCAGCAGCAGCTCGCCCGACGCCCTCGCGTAGTTGCGCGTCGCCTTGACGCCGATCACGGTCTCCTTGTTTTTCCACAGCACGGCCTTGTCGATCAGGCTGCCCACGCGGTCCTCGGGGATCGGCACAGGCTCGATCAGCTCTTCGGTGAACGGGTCGCCAGCGTTGATCGCCACGTCGGGCTTGATACCGACGAACAGTTCCGGGCGCGACCCGGTCGCGATCCGGTGTACGTAGAACCAGTTGCAGATCGCGCCGACGAGGCCAAGCCCGATCGCCAGAATCAATCCGTGTACGCCCTTCATCGTTTGCCCTCTTCGTGGTTGGTCGAGTGTTGTGTCGGGCCAGAGCAGATGATGCCGACCAGTTCGTCGCCCGCAGGCCCCAAGTGAATGCTCACGGCCGGGTCGCTTGGTCGGCTGGCGCGATGGAACCGCGCGTGCCAGAACGAGCCGACTTCGCGCCACTCTTCGGTCGGCGTCCAGTCGTTGCTCGCGAACCAGTCTCGAAAGAACCTCATCCATGCCTGCGGATCGCCCTTGCCCGCGAATGCGGTCAGGGCGCCGCCCGAACCATCGCCTATCGCCAGCGTGCGTCGGCTGCCGGGCGGCAACGCGAACGACGGCGGCGATTGAGACGACTCGGGGGCCGACCCCGCGGCGTGAAACAGGTACAGCGTCCACCGGGTCTCGGCAGATGGAAACGCCATGGCCCAAATCACGACGCGGCGCTGCGCGGCGGTGTCATTGGGGTGCCATGCCGTCCGCTTGGGGTCGGCATGCCCACGCAAAGCCGAGGGCATGCCACCCGTCGCGCCTGCTGCGATGTGATCGGATTGCATCGCGCCATCGCGCACGACGACGGCGATCGGGAGTGCGTCGGACAATTCGAAGTACTGCCAGTCGTCGTCTGCCGCGACGGGCGGTGCGTCGGCCAGCCGGTCGAGCAGCGATTGTTCGTGGCGATCGGGCGGCGCGGCCGGACCGGGCGCGACCGGCACTGCTCCCCGGCAACGATCGCGCAGCGCCGCGGCGGCGGCCGCGCGGTCGCCCGAAAACTCCTCGCGACGTAGCGAGAACGCACCACCGCTTAGGGCGAGTGTCTGAGCCGGGCCAAACTCGGGCAGCGCGATCGACGCGGAACCGAAGGCCGGCGAATCGGCGGGGGCGACGCGCCACCACTGCACAATCTGTCGCCCGACCGCGAGGCTCGCCACCACGACCACCGCCGTAGCCAGCAGGTTGCTGGTCCAGCCGCTGATGCGCCGGGCCAAGCGGGCGAAACCGGACGGCGCCGACTCAGCGGAGCGCTCGGTCAGGCACGCGCCTGGCGCGTCTTGGGTGGTATGGACCGCACACAAGCCCGACGCGCAAGCGAGTGAGGACGGCGGAGAATCTTCGCGATTCCTGCCTCTCGCTTGCGCGTCGGGCTTGTGTGACCCGATTTCATGCGCTGCAAGATTGTTGGAACGGTCCATACTCGATGGCGTCAAGGTTAGCGCCCCTCCGGCCGGCACTCTCGCTTGATCTGTTCTTCGACGACGCCGGCGAACTCGCGCAGTTGCTTGATGGATGGTTCCAGCGCGGCGATCTGGGCCATCAAGCCCGCGATCGCGCCGGGGTTGGGCGGGTCCTGATTCTGCATTTGGGCGATCTGCGCCTCGAGCGCCGCCTTCTTCGCCTCGTACATGCCGAGGAATACGCCGGTCATGTGGCCCGGCACGCCCCAGTCGACGACTCTCGCCGTGCGGCCGTCGGTAACGCAGTGCCCCTTGATGTGATGGATCAGTTGCTCGGTCAGCACGCGGCGAACGAACTCGGGGTCGAGTCCGCAGTAGCCGTGTGAATTGGGATGCCAGCGGCCGCACGGGCAGCGGGTCTGCTCGGTGCAACACGGGTGCGGCAGGTGCGGATGAAAGTCGACGTAGTGGCCGTAGAACCCGCGCAGCTCTTCGTCGCGATCGAGCGTGGCGAGCGCGGGGCGGAACCCGCCGAACATCACCTGTTGCACGGCGGCCACGAAGGCCTCGGCGATGCTTGGGTCGGCCTTGGGCAAGAAGTAATAGATCGGAATGCGGCGATAGACCGTGTGCGGCATGTGCTTCATGCCTTCAGTCGGGAACTGCCAGGCGTCGTCGATCAGTTCCTGGCCGATGTTGAACTTGAACGAACGCAGCTTAGGCAGCATCGGGAACAGTCCCTCGATGTTGGCGGTGCCCTTGCGCATGCCGCGTTCCATACCGAAGACGCTGGGATCGACGCCGATTTCGCCGTACGCGACGACGATGTTCATGACCGGCTCGAAGATGCGGCCCGGCATGTTGGTGTCTTCGACGCCCATGCGGGCCGTGGCGGGCCAGGCGGGCGGGTGACCGTCGTTTCGGCCGGTGCGCGGATATCGCGCGCGCCAGACCGCGAGCCGGCTGGCGTTGCTGGTTCGCACCTTCCAGTTCACGCCGGTGGCGAAGTTCACCATCAACGCCATGACGAACAACAGCACGGGCAGGCCGAGCACGAGTTCGAGCGGTGCCAGCGCGCGGCGCGGTCCACGTCGCGCGTGGTGAGCCATCACCGCTTGGTTCGTTTCAATGTGCATTGAGGAAGCTCAAGTCACCCGTGGAAAGTCCACTCAACGTGGGCGGCGTGCCGCTGCGAGAACTCTGGTCGGCCCCGGGCGGCGCTGTGCCCAGGATGGCGGCGACGCTCTCGGAGACAGCCGGCACCAGTCGCACCGACCAGTTCTGGTTGATCAGGTCCCAGTGAACCGGGCGATGCTGTCGCGTCACAAACCACTCGTATTCATCTTCGGACGAATCGCGGCGCGGCGGGGGCGGCATCGGCCCGCCTGCCAAGGGCAGATCGACATAGTCGCCCGGTACGCCGCCGATCGGAATGCTCGTCTCGCCGCGTGGCGGGGGCGGCGGGTCGTTCGAGATGCGACGCCAGCCCTTGATCAGCCGCGGCCTGGGAATGAACACGGCCGCCTGGGCGAACGCCATCGCGGGGCCTTCAGCCGGATTGCGAAACAGGCCCGGCAGCAACTCCTTGATGTGCGGGCTGTAGACGACCGCCACGAACGTGTACTCGTCGTCGAGCGTCGCGTTCACATCGGCCATGACCTCGACCGGCGTGCGGATGACGTGCAACAGGTTCCTGTCGGGGTATTCGTCGTTCAGCAGTTTTTCGAGGTGCCCACAGGTGAACCCGCGCCAGAGTTCGCTGAACCGCGACATCTTCGCCTCGCGATCGAATAATATGTGCATCGAGGCGTTGTTCCAGTCGCGCAAGTAGTGGTGGGCCAGTGCGCGGCGCTGCTCGATGGCGATTTCCTTGTACGGCACGATGCCGTCCGGCTGCTCGATCGGATCGACGGCGGGCACGGTACCGAGCGTTTCTTCGCTCTCGCCCGCGACCGGGTCGACGTTCGTCCGCCACAGCACGCCGGTGATGTCGAGTTTCGGCGCGGCGGCCTTGCCGTACATCTTGGCGACCTCGGCCGTGGCGATCTGGGCCATGTGCGGCGTCGCGACGACCAGCGCGCGCTGGACGTTGGGGATCAACTCGTCGCGCAGCATGTCTTCGAGGGGCGGCAGCATCAGTGCGGACGAGGCGGCGGCCCAGTCGCCGTAGCGCTCGATCATCTCGCGCTCGAGCGGCGCCTTCTGTCGAATGGCCCGGCCGGCGTCGCGAAACTTGGTGAACGATGACATCGACAGGATTTCGCCCGCCCGCTCCCACGCCCGCAGGACGTCGGGCGCTTGGCGCAGCGCGTTGGCGTCGCGGGCCTCGCGCATGAACGCGGTCAGCGCGAAGATGTCGCACAGCAGGTGGTTGGTGAACGTGATCGCATTCATGCCGCGAGCGATCGTGATCGCGCCGGCCTCGGCGGACGCATCGGCGGCGTTCTGCATGACGACCTTGTGGTCCACGTGCCGGCCGACGTTCATCACCATGCCCAAGAGAAACGCCAGCAGCACGACGGCGAACACCGTCATCAAGCTGATCGCGCCGCCCTGGTCGCGGTGCAGGGCGTGCATCTTTACGCCGAAGACGTTGCACAACGCAGCCCAGGGTCGCGAGTCCGCGAGCGCACCCTGGGTAGCGGCCCGCCGTGACACAGAACCCTGTAAGGGTTCCACATGTCCGTCGTCCCAATCGCGACCAGTCCTCTGTGGAACCCCTTCGGGGTTCGTTGGGACCAACGCGCGACCGTGTCCCAGGGTGCGCTCGCGGACGCGCGACCCTGGGCTGCGTTGTGAAACCGCTTCGCGGTTAGTCGCGCGCAGTCTAGTCAACCAGGTGAACATAGCTCAGCACCGATTTTTCGCCCTCGTTCGTGAGCGTGGCCGAGGCGCGTATCGCCCGCGTGTACACCACGGGGCGCGCCGCCCGTTCGCCGCCCGATGGCCTCGTCGTCGTCGGCTCGCCGCCAACTTGCCGGGCCGGAGCGGCTGACGACGCCTGCTGGTCGGGAGCACGCCCGCCGGCCGGGACCGGACGGCCCAGCAACCGACCGATGCCCGGCAGCAACGCGAAGTGGTGCGTCACCCGCACCGTGATCGGGTCCTGCCAGCCGACCTCGTTCTCGCGGAACTCATCGAGGTCGTCGCCGATGTTGTACCGCGCGATCGGCGGCTCATCCCACTTGTGAGCGAACGAAACGTCCACGCGGGTGTGGACGAGGCTGTAGGCCAGCTTGTTTTGTAGTCGGCGGCGCACGTGGCGCTGTTCACGCGACGCCGGCGCGATCGCTTCGTAGGCCGATTGCACGACGGCGGTGAGTCGCTGCGCCTGGACGGCCTCGATGTTCAGCCGCCGCGACGGAGCGAGCGGCGTGCAGGCCAGCGCGGCAGCCTGCTGAATCTTCTGCCACTTCGGGCCTTCGGCTCGGATTCCGTAGAGTTCGCCGGCCGCCTCGGCGTCGACGTCGTTATCGGGCCGCCCACGCCGTTCGAGCGAGCTGATGCAGTTCGCCGGTTCCAGACTGTACGGCCCGAAGTCGGCGGGAATCCAGACGATCGCCGCGCGCGCGGCCGCAAACGCCGCGTAGTGAACGACCATCGTGCCGATCATCAACTGGCTGACCTGCACGATGAACATCAGGAACAGCACGAAAACGGGAGTGGACAGCACGAAGCTCAGGCTCTGCACGCTGCCTGCGTTGTCGCCGTGCAGTCGCCGCAGTCGCCCCAGTTGCAATCGTCCGCCGCCGAGGCGCAGCAACACCGCCGCGCCCGCGACGCTCGCGACCAGGGCCAGAAACCAGGGCAGACAGTCCAGCACGATCGCCCGATGCATGTCGTCCCTTTCAGGTTCCTCTCCGTCACGATACGAACCGCTCGACCAGGTCGAACCGAATGATCGCGACCGCCGCCAGCGCCATCGGCGCCACGAACAGCGGAGGCTGCAGTTGTCGCCGCTCGTCATCCGACAGCGGCAGCCAGCCGCGCGCCTTCACCGTCGCGCGGACGTGCCGAACGCTTTGGGCCAGCAGTCGCCACAACCCAACTCGCCAGATCAGCATGACGACGCCGAAGCAACCGCCGAGCACAAACGTCCAGAGCATCGCCGCCACGCCGTGCTCAAGACCCAAGAACCCGCCGAGCATGGTCACCAGCTTGACGTCGCCCCCGCCGATCTCGAAGAACACGTAACACACGATCATGCAAAAGCCGCAGACCAGCAACCCGGCCACACAGTCTTGTAAACCCACCCAGCCGACCAACCGTTCGAGCCGCTCGTTAGGCTCGCTCGCTCGCTCAAAGAACTCGCCGACGGCGTTGATCGCCAGCGCCGCCGCGATGCCCGAATAGGTCGTCCAGTTGTAGACCCGCTGCTTCCAAATGTCTGTTGCGGCCGCCGTCGCGGTCAGCGCCAGCAACAGCACAGTGACAATCATCGAAGTCGCCCGGTCATGGTTGCACTCCATCGCCTTCGATTTCGCCCATGCGCGCGCCCCACCAGAGCTTCACGCGCGGCCAGCCGATCTTGTAGATGAAGATCAGAATCGGCAAGGCGATCGCCGCGATGATCAACACGTTCTCCAGGCTGACCTGGCCGCCCCGCTCGTCGCGGTGAACCCGCCTCAGAATCGCCCCCAGGCCGAATCTCTTGGACATTGTTCGATTCCCCGTCGGCACGCTGCCGGTTACATGAACGGCCACTCGATCAACACGCAGGTCATCTCGTAAACCAACCCCATGATCCGCGGCGCCACGCGAAACACGAAGGCCATCAAGGGCAGCACGATGCCCAACAGCAGCACGTAGTCGAGCGACGCCTGGCCGGTGCGCCGCCGGCGATTCGCCGTCGGACTCGCACTTCTCCCTCTCCCCGCTTGCCTGGAGAGAGTTGGGGAGAGGGCCCGTCGCAGCGCGTCGTGGGTCGCTCCCGCCCACTCACCCTGACCCCCTTCTCCCGCAGACGAGGGGAGAGGGAGTGTGAATTTCAATCGCTGTGGCCACGTGGCTTGCATCAGTTCTTTGCCCAGATCGCCTGAGTCAAACGAATTCGGTCCTGCACGCCCTGCTCGTACGGCTCGCGGCCGAACGTCGGCGTGGTCCCCGTCGGGGCCAGCTCGCCGATCAGCCGGCCGTCCTTGCCCTTGCCGCTAAGTCGTAGAACGAACAGGTCGCGCAACTGGTACTGTCCGTCGTGCCCCAGCCCGCACGCCTCGCTGATCCGGGTCACACGCCGCGAACCATCTTCCGAAAAACGCGACACTTGCACAATCAAATGTATCGCCGAGGCCACCTGCGCCCGGGCCACGTACACCGGCAACTGCACGTCGGACATCAGCGACAGCGTCTCGAGCCGCACTAGGGCGTCGCGCGGTGTGTTGGCGTGCACGGTCGACAGGCTGCCCGCGTGGCCGCTGATCATGGACTGGACCAGGTCGAGCGCCTCGCCGCTGCGCACCTCGCCGACGATGATCCGGTCGGGCCGCATGCGCAACGACGCGACGAACAACTGTCGCACGCTCAGGCCTCCGCGCCCGTGGCTGTCGGCGGATTGGGCCTCGAGGTACAGGCAGTGTCGCTGATTCAGTCGCAACTCGGACGTCTCTTCAATCACCACGATCCGTTCGTCCTCGGGGATCGCCGCCGAGAGCGCCGCCAGCAGCGAAGTCTTGCCGGTGCCGGTGCCGCCGGCGATCAGCATGTTCTTGTGCAGCAGCACGCTGATTTCGAGAAACTCCCGGGCCGCCCGCGACAGGCTGCCGAACTCGACAAGGTCGTCGAGCGTTAGCCGCTGGCGCGAGAACTTGCGGATCGTCAGGTACGTACCCTTGGTCGCCGCCGGCGGGATCACCGCGTGGACGCGCGACCCGTTCGGCAACCGCGCGTCGAGCACCGGTCGCTCCGGCCCGATCTCGCGGCCGACCCATTGAGCGATATTGTGCACAGCCGACAGCAATGCGTCTTCGTTCGCGAACCGAGCCGGCACGCGCTCCAGCCGGCCGCGCCGTTCGATGTAGATGTCGCCACTGCCGTTGACCATGATCTCCGTGACCGATTCGTCCGCCAGAAACGGACCGATCGGCTTCAGGAAATAGTCCAGGCTCGCCTCAAAGATCGCTTCGCGAAGCATCGGGCCTATGATCGAATGCCGTCCGAGGCGTGTCAAGAACACAGCATCCGTTGTGACGCGGCAAGTGGCGAGCCAAGGATTCAAGTCGCTCTGACAAGGCAACCGCTCGAACTGTATGATGGATCCGGCGTTTCGTGTTTCACGCCTAAATGGCTTTGCGTGATTCTGGGAGTCCGCAGGGACAGTAGCCCGACGCGCCAGCGAGGGACCGGGCCTGATTTCTTGTGATTTCGCGATGTGCTCCCTCGCTGGCGCGTCGGGCTACTGTCCCAGAATCGTGCAAGGCTATTTAGGCCGAGGGAGGGTATGCTCATGACCGTGAAGGCCCGATTTGATGGGCGCGTGTTTGTGCCGGAGTCGCCGGTCAACTTGCCCGTAGGGTACACGCTGGAAATCGCATTGCCGCCGCAGCCGGTGAGTCCGCCACCATTCGAGTCAGCGCCGCTGCTGGAACTGCTCAAGATTCTCGACCAGTTCCCAGAAAATCCGGACTGGCCAGAGGACGGAGCCGCACAGCACGATCATTACCTGTACGGGACGCCGAAGCGGCCATGATCTTCGCAGACACTGGATACTTGCTGGCGCTCAGTCAGCCCAGGGACTCGCTTCACGAGAGATCGAAGGCGTGGGCCAGAGTCGTCGGAGAACCGTTGCTCGTAACCGAATACGTTCTCTGGGAAACCGTCAACTCACTATCGAAACTCGCGGATCGACCGCGGGCACATGGCTTGGTGAATCACGTTCGCTCGGCGTCGCATTACGAAATCGTTGCGGGGTCGGCTGCCCTTTTTGACGCGGGGTTACGTCTGCAGGCCGAACGGCCGGACAAGGAATGGTCTCTCACGGATTGCATCTCGTTCATCGTCATGGAGCAGCAAGGCATTCGCCGGGCTTTGGCCCATGACCATCATTTCGAGCAAGCCGGCTTTGAAGCCTTGTTGCGTCGCGATCCACCGTGAGCCGATTGTCGGGTGCAAGAAGGGCTGAACCTTGAGTTGCTCACGTCTGAAGCATGCGCTGGATTGCGTCGATCTCACCATCCAGCCCTTCGTGCCTTAGGCTCAGCCGTTCTGCCGAGTCGATGCCTAGGCCGATCTTGACCGCGTGCTGGATGAACGGGAGTTGCCAGATCGGGCGGTTCTGGATGCGGTCTTCGGTGCCGAGCCACTTGAGCACGGCGACGCCGGTCGCGTCGGCGGCGACGCGGTCGCGGCTCGCGACGATCAGCTTGCCCGCGGCCGTGTCGCCGCTCGACGGGCCGCCGAACACGAACGACTCCGTGCCGTCCAGAATGTTCAGCGCCGGCGTGACGCCCAGGTTCAGTTCGGCGATGCGGTTCACAAACGGCGCGATCTCCTTGGCCTCGGCCGCCGGGTCCTTCTTGGTCCCGCGCCGCCGGCTGGCCGAACGCTTCTGGTCGAACAGGCTGCCCTCGCCGACCCACGCGCTGTGGAACTCCCTGCGCGCTCGGTGGTGGCTCATGCCGACGAACGCCTTCATCGACATCGTAAACCACGCCTGGAAGTGCGTCTTGATCACAGGCACGTTGATCACGTGATCCACGCGAAACAGCAACTCGGCCAACTCGAATCCGTTCGGCCAATGCGTCGCCCGCTCGGGCCGCACGCGCCGCCAGTGCGGCGTGTCGGCCGGCAGGCCGAGCAGCTCAAACTCAGCCGCTGCGTCTTCCAGCCCGACGGCGACGACCGGGGCCTTCGCATCGAGCTTGGCCTGTTCGACTGCGTCGATGTGCCCGACTCGCTTCATCACGTCGATCGTCTTTGGCGTCGTGTCGACAAACTGCGCCGAGAACGATCGGTCGGCGACGATGATCCGCCGCGGCCCGCGCTCGGCGACCAGCTTGATCGCGGCGTAGAGCACCTCGGGGTTGGTCGTGGCGGGCATCTTCACCGCGCCGCACACGTTCGGCTTGATCAGCACCGTTTGCCCTTCTCGAATGAATTCCATCCCGCCTGCCAGCCGCACCGCGCTCCGCACGGCGTCTTCCATGCTCGACCCGCGGGCGATGCCGACGTCGACGCCGCCCGGCGCGGCCGGCTCATCGGCCCGACCATGCTTGGACGCGCCCGCGGGGACTGCGCCGGCCAACGCGAACGCTGCTCCGGTCCTGAGAAAGTCACGGCGTTTCATGGCATTTGGTCTCGCTGGCCTGTTGGTTTCATGAGCGAGGATTCTAACCGATCGCGAAGCAGCCTGACACGAGCGTTGAGCACGGTCGCCTTTTCGACGGGCACACGGCGGGCCGGATGAATGAGGCGGCCGGTCGCATATCGTAGCGCGGCGACCTGGCCGCGAAACTCAGCCGGCGCGCCCAGTGCCCCGGGTCGCCGCCGATCCAGCACGCGCCGCAACGACTGCCACAGCCGATCGTTCTCGGCCACAATCGCCGATTCTGCGGGCATGGCCTCGGCGAAGTTCTTGTGGCAGTCGGCGCACACGTTCGCCAGCAAGAAGTCCGCGGGCGGCTTGCCGACGTCGTGGTTGCCGTGGCAGTCGATGCAGGTCGGGTAGTCGCGGTTTACTCGTTTCGACAAGTCCCAATAGTGCGGGCCGCGACGCAGCGACTCGGCCTCTTCCACATGGCACTCGGCGCAGGCCGCCATGTGCGCGCTCAGCTTCGTTCCGATGAATTCGTGCTCATGTTCGTGGGCCGTGGCGTCGTCTTCCGTGTTGCCGCCATGGCAGTCGTTGCACGACATCCCGGCCCGATCGTGCGCGCTGCCGGCAAGGTCGCGCAGCGGCGCAGTCAACTCGCGGCCCGCCGCCAGATGGCACCGCACGCAGTTGGTCTTCTCGGCCGGCAGCGGATCAGCCGCGTTCCACCACTCCGGCAACTTGATCGCCGCTTGACTTGGCTCGGCCGACTTCGCCGGCGACTGGTCGCCCGGGTCTTGCCGCGCGTGGCAAGCGACCATAGCCACACCGATAACCACGCCGGCGATGGAGGTCCTGGCGGTTGCCATGCGGCCAGCATAATCAAGCTGGCTCCGTTTGGCCATTGGCGCGAGCGAGAATATACTGTCGCCAACCAAGCGATCAGGAGTTTCCCAATGAGCCCGAAACCGACCTTGCCGACAGGACCCCTGCTCCCGCGCCGCGCCGTGCTCCGTGCCGCCGTCGGCGCGGCGGGCGCGGCCGGACTGGCCACATTCGACATTGCGGCCGCCCGCGCGGGCGCCGCCGCCGCTGATCGCGACGCGATACGCGCCGAGAACGACCGCGAAGGCACGCCCGACTGGCAACTGTCGTTCATGCGCACCGATCCCAAGACGAACAACCTGCGTTCGCGCGTGATCGAAGGCTATGCGTCGCGCATGAGCGTCCGGCCGGGCGAGACGATCGAACTGATGGTCAGCACCGATCCCCCCTGCCCGTTCGAGATCGACATCTATCGACTCGGCTACTATCAGGGCCTCGGCGGCCGGCACATCCAGCACGCTGGCCCGTTCCGTGGCCAGACGCAACCAGTGCCACCGGTCGGCGACGAGCGGTTGCGCGAATGCCAGTGGGATCCGTGCGTGCGCCTTACGATCCCGCGCGATTGGACGAGCGGCGTCTACGTGGCGAAGCTGTCGCGCCTGCCGGAGAGCACCAATCCCAAGTCGGCCGTGCATCAGTATCAGAGCTACATCACGTTCATCGTGCGCGACGATCGGCCCGCCGACGTCGTCTTTCAATGCTCGGACAACACGTGGCACGCCTACAATCGCTGGCCCGACACGTTTTCGCTCTACGACAACGGCGAGCGCGAGTGGGGCCTGGTCGCCGGAGTGCGCGTCAGCTTCAACCGGCCGTACGCGAAGTATCGCCAGATTCTCGACGCGCCGCTGTCGATCGGATCGGGCGAGTTCCTGCTCTGGGAGTTCCCGCTGGCGTTCTGGCTCGAGCGCGAGGGGTTCGACGTGACGTACATCTCGAACTCCGACACGCACTCGGACCCGGCGGCGATCACGCGGGCCAAGTCGTTTCTGTCGGTGGGTCACGACGAATACTGGAGCCGCGAGATGTTCGCCCACGTGCAGTCGGCCGTCGCCGCCGGCGTGAACGTCGCGTTCCTGTCGGGCAACACGTGCTGCTTCGTCGCGCCGTTTGCCGCCAGCACGACCGGCCAGCCGCATCGCTCGATCACGCGGGCCGGGCGCTACGGCGGCCTCTTGCCCGCCGAGGAAAAGATCATGGGCCCATTCCCCGAAGAAGGACCGAACGAGGCCACGCTGATCGGGGCGCGCACCGTCAGTCCGTTCAACGGATCGGCCGATTGGATCTGCACCAAGCCGCAGCACTGGATCTTCGACGGAACGGGAATGAAGAACGGCGATCGAATCCGCGGCCTGGTCGGCTGGGAATTTCACGGAGACCCGGCCGATATCGCGGGCCTCGAAGTCGTCGCGTCGGGCCAGACCGTCAACAGCGGCGACCAGATGGCCACGTACACCGCGACAATGTACCCCGGCCCCAAGGGCAATCACGTGTTCAACGCGGCGACGATCTTCTGGTCCGAGGGCCTGGCCGCGCCGCCCGGCCACATTCCGCCGCACTCGCACTACGGCCGGCCGCTCGGACCTGACGCGCGAGTACAGCGGATCACGCGGAACATCCTGGAACGGTTCACAGGCTGAGCATATGGCCACACGCGAAGAGACCCGGACCCGGCTGGCCGAGCAACTGGCCCGCCCCATGACCACGCTGGCGTTTTTGTTCCTCGTGCTCGTGGGACTCGGCATCCAGCGCATCGCCGGCCCGACCTATCGCGACCAGCCGCTCGACCTGAGCACGGCCGAGATCGTGTTCTTCATCGTTGCGATCGGTTGTCTCTGGCTGGGGTTCGTCGTCGAGTTCGTCCTGAACCTGCGGTGCCGTGACGGTCGCGAGTCGTTCTGGCGGAACCACTGGTCCGATCTGGTCGTTTGCCTGTGCCCGCCGCTGCGCATGGGCAAGCGGTCGCGCGTGATGAACGGACAGATGTGGTTGCCCGGCCTGGGCTGGCAAACGGCGAACGACGAGCTGCGCGGCCGCCTGGAACGTGTGTTCGGCCTGCCGATGATCGGGTTTGCGCTGATGATCCTGCCGATTCTGGCGGTCGAGCACTACCTGCCCAAACAGGTACATCCGGACAAGAACCTCTGGCTGGTCATCCTGCTCGACGTCTCGACGGCCGTCATCTGGGTCGCGTTCACGACCGAGTTCATCGTGATGGCCTCGGCGGCCGAGGAGAAGTTCACGTACTGCTGGCAGCACTGGTTGGACCTGGCTATCATCCTGCTTCCGCTGATTTCGTTCGCGCGCGCGTTGCGGCTGGGTCGGCTTGGAAACATGAGTCGGCTCTATCGCCTGCGCGGCTTGGCCTTGCGGGCGTTCCGCGCCGTATTGCTGCTGGATGTTTTCAAACGCCTGCTGCTGCTCCGGCCCGAACGGCGACTTGCCCGACTGCAACGTTCGCTTGGCGTCAAGGAGCGCGAATTGGATCAGCTATATACGCCGCGAGATCGCCGAGCTCGCCGCGATCGTGGCGAGCCGGCAGCCGACCGCCGCGCAGCCGCCCGCGCCAATGGCATCGTCACTTCTCCCTCTTCCCGCTTGCGGCGAGAGGGCCGGGGTGAGCGGCGGCACGGCGGAGAAACCGCAGGAACCCGAGTCTCCCGCTCAGTTGGGCGAGCGCGCGGCCGGGCCTGCGACTGGCGTAGATTCCGATCGACCGGCGCCCACCCCGCCCGTCGCCGCACCAATAGCCAGCGAGACAGTCGGCGCGACACACTGATTGCAACCTAGGGAGACGCCATGGCCGCCACACCGCTCGAATTGTTTCCGGTCGTCATCGAGGTCCCTGTCGCTTGGGGCGAGATGGACGCGATGCAGCACGTGAACAACATCGTCTACTTCCGCTACGTCGAGAGTGTTCGCATGGCGTACTTCGAGCGCATCGGCCTTCTCGATCTCCAGCGCGAGACGGGCGTCGGCCCGATCCTGGCCTGGACCAGTTGCCGGTTCCGCCGTCCGTTGACCTATCCCGACACGCTGTCGGTCGGCGCCCGCGTCACCAAAGTCGACGCAGACCGTTTCACGATCGAGACCGTGATCTACAGCCACAAGCTCGCCGAGGTCGCCGCCGAGAGTGAAGGCATCATCGTCACCTTCGACTACCGCGAGCAGAAGAAGGCCCCCGTCCCGCACGCCACACGCCAGCGGATCGCCGAGTTGGAGGCGACGGCCGGGCAACGCTAACCACACCGACGGCGGGAGGTGGAGGCCGTGCGGCTTCCGACCACACCCCCGAGCAGCAGCCGGCGTCGATCCATACGCAAACGGCCGCACTCGGTCCTGAACCCCCCAACGCTGGGTGCATACCCGTAATTGCATTCGTCGCTCGCTTAACCCGCAGCCGCAGGCGAGGTCGGCATCGTGCGAATTGCACGGATCAGACACGACCTCGCCTGCGGCTGCGGGTTAAACGAGCGAGGCGCAGCTACGGAAACACACCCCCCAAAGCTCAGCCTGTCTCATCGTTGCCGGTCGATTGTGCTATAGTCCGACGACCTCATGAACAACGAAGCAGCCCCGCCCAATAACAACGACGACCAGGAACGGCCGCCGGAGCAGGAGATTCCGGACCGGGATGAGACGCCGCGCGGGGTTCTGTTTCGCGTCATCCCGGCGCTGGATTCGCTGCGACAATACTCGCCGGGCGCGTTTCGCGCCGACCTCGTCGCCGGGCTGACTGTCGCGGCTGTCGCGGTGCCGCAGGCGATGGCCTATGCCAGTATCTTCGGTGTGCCGGTCGAGTACGGTCTGTACACGGCGATCGTAATGACGGCCATCGGCGCGCTGCTCGATTCGTCCAAGCAACTGATCAACGGGCCGACCAACGCGATCTCGATCGCGCTCTTGAGTGCGCTGGCGGCCGTGCCGGCGGGCAAGCAGATGGAGGCCGCAGTCGTGATGGCGTTGCTCGTCGGCGTGTTTCAGACGGGCATCACGCTGTTGCGGCTGGGCGACTTGTCGCGGTTTATTTCGCACGCGGTGATCGTCGGGTTCACGCTGGGCGCGGGCGTCCTGTTGGTGCTCGACCAGATCAAGCACCTCATCGGGTTCCGCGCGATGGGCGACCCGCACGATCATTTTCTGGCGCGGTTCTTCTTCTCGATGCGCGACGGGCGGCCGCCTGACGACCACACGATGTTATGGACGTCGCTGTTGGGCGGCGGAACGATCGTGCTGGTGCTGGCCCTGCGCTGGATCAACGCGCGACGGCGTTGGCGGCTGCCTGAGTTTCTGATCGCGGTGATTGCCGCGGCCGCCGCCGTCTGGGCGCTCGATCTGGCTCGCACGCCGACCAACCCGGCGGGCGTGGCGGTGATCGGCGACATCCCGCGCAGGCTGCCGTCGTTCGAAGCCCCACAGCTCACGTGGGAGGCGGCTCGGCAGTTTTCGGGCAGTGCGCTGGCGATCGCGCTGTTGGGTCTGCTCGAGGCGATTGCCATGGCCAAGGCCATTGCCGCGCAGACCGGCCAGAAACTCGACATCAACCAGCAGTGTCTGAGCGAGGGTCTGGCGAACTTGTCGGGCAGCTTCTTCAGGTGCTTCCCCGGCTCAGGATCGCTAACGCGGTCGGCGATCAATCATCAGGCGGGCGCGGCGACTCAGTGGTCGGGCGTGATCTCGGCGGCGGCCGTGGCGGCGACGATACTCGCATTCGCCCCGCTCGCGTGGTACATCCCCAAGGCCGCTCTGGCGGGCATCCTGATGGTGTCGGCGTTTCGCATGGTTGACCGCGCGCAGCTCGTCTATCACATTCGCACCACTCGGTTCGACGCGGGCATCGTGCTGGCGACGGCGGCGTCGGCCGTGCTGATCTCGGTCGAGTTCTGCATCATGATCGGCATCTTCCTGTCGTTTGTGTTCTACGTACCGCGCGCGGCCCGCGTGCTGGTGACCGAGCTGACCGTCACACCGGAACGAGTGATTCGTGAGCGGGTGCGCAGCGATCCGGAATGCTCGCGCCTGCTGATCTACAACATCGAGGGCGAGTTGTTTTTCGGCTCGGCCCCGGACCTCGAAGACGGGCTGGCGCGGATCGACACGCGGGCGAGGAAGGGAGTGCGCGTGATTGTGCTGCGCCTCAAGCGCAGCCGCAATCCAGACGCCGTGTGCATCAGTCTGCTCGAGGGATTTCTGAACCGGATGTCGGCGGCCGGCGTAACGGTGCTGTTGTGCGGGGTCCGCCACGACATGTTCAAGGTGCTGCGCAACGTCGGACTCGAGACGCGACTCGGCGCGAACCGCATCTTTCGCGAGGTGCCGTCGGCCTGGTCGAGCACACTAGAAGCTGTGCGGCACGCCTACGAGCTGCTGGCCGGCGACGTCTGCGACACTTGCCCGCGCCGCCAGGAACAGCCGGGCCGGCCGGAGGATTGGTACTACATGATCTGAGTGTAGCGTCCGCGCTGTGGACCGGGCGCTGGTCCGCTACGCGGTGATCACACCCCTGCACACTGGCGCATGTACTCGATGCTCTTACGGGCGATCGTCTCGGGGTCCGGCTTGTAGTCGAAGACCTCGACCGAGACCCAACCGGCGTAGCCCGCGTCGCGGAGCGCGCGGAAGATCGGCGCGAAGTCGGTGTCGCCGAACCCGGGGCCGCGCAGGTTGGCGTCGTTGGCGTGGAAGTGGCCGGCCGCCGTGGCGTGGCGGCGGATCAAGTCGGGCACGGGCGTCGGCTCGCTCGACATCGCCTTCACGTCGAGGTGCAGCACAAAGTTCGGGTGATCGACCATGCCGATCAGTCGCACCGCCTCGGCGCAGGTCTGTACGAAGTCTGTGTCGGCCGGCGACAGCGGCTCCATGCACACGCGCACGCCGAGCCGGCCAATCGCGGGCATGGCCGCGCGGAACGTGTCGGCCGCGAGTGCGAACGCCTCATCGCACGTCACACCGGGCAGCAGCGATCGCTGCTTGGGCGACCCGAACACCATCAGGTCGCCGCCCAGGTCGGCTGTCGCCTGAGCGAGCGCGACCAGGTAGTCGGCCGTGCGCCGTCGCACCGCGGCGTCGGGCGATGTGAGATACAGCCCTTCGGTCTTGGCCAGCAGCCAGTGCAGGCCGATGATCGCGACGCCCGCGTCGGCCGCTTGCTGCCGCAGCTCGGCCCGCTGCGCCCCTGTCACGTCGGTGATGCGCGGCGCGAGCGTGAACGGCGCCAGTTCCAGTCCGTCGTAGCCCACGCTCTTGACGAACCGGCACACCCGATCGAACGGCCAACCTTCAAACAGTTCGTTGCAAATGGCGAATCGCATGGGCGGGATTGTAAAGGATGAAGGAGGAAGGATGAAGGATGAATTCCGGGAGAGGCTTTGGAGAGACTCTTGAACGCAAAGACGCCAAGACGCAACGAGGCAAGGCGAACCACCAAGTAGTTTTCTGCCGCATGGCGAGGTGGTGTTCACTCCTTTCTCGGATACCCCAAAACCGGTAGACTGGCGCCATCTTTCATGAACCTTAAAGACGAACTGGTCCAGGTTATCGAGGCGCTTGGCTCGTCCGCGATTCCCTATGCGCTCTGTGGCGGGATCGCCGTGGTCATCCACGGTTACCCTCGGCTCACAAAGGACATTGACCTGCTCATTCGTGACGAAGACTTGGCTCGGAGTTGCGATGCGTTGAAACGTGCGGGCTACACCGTGCAGTCGGGCGTTATTCCGTTCGACGTGGGGTTGCCCACGGAACGTCGCGTGTTTCGCGTCACCAAGGTCCGGGACCAGCAGCTCCTGACGGTCGACCTCGTCGTAGTGAATCCGATGCTGCAAGATGTGTGGGACGGCCGTGAGATGCACGAAGTCGAAGGCAGAACACTGCACGTGGTGTCTCGCAACGGTCTGGCGAAGATGAAGCGGCTGGCGGGACGGCCGCAGGACCGGGCCGACCTGTTCCATCTGGGGCTCGAGGGAGGCGCCGGATGAGTGCCGACTACAAGTCGCTCAGTCGCGGCATCTCCGACGACATGTCCTCGGACGCGATTGCGCGTCGCCTCGACATTGCCAGTGACTTGTATGACCTGGCAGCCTTCTTGAGTAAGGCCCGTTATGGTGGAGAATCCAAAGCAGCGGGCGTGCTGGGGTCCAGTCCGCCGGAAGCCAAACGGGTTCCGCCTGAGAACTCTGACGAGTTGTCAATGGGCAAGACGGGCAGTCGCGTGGACGGGATTGTAAGGAGGGAAGGATGAATTGCCGACCTCGCCGACGCGACCGGTTCATCCTTGATCCGTATGCACTACAGCATTCCGAGCGGGTCGATGTCGACGGCGATCTCGACGCGGCGCGGCGGCGAGGTGGCTAGGACTGGGCGGAGGACGGTGTGCAGAGGGAAGTCGTCGGGGCCTTGAAGCTGAAGGTGGAAGCGGTAGTAGCTCTGGATGCGGCTGACCGGCGCGGGGGCGGGACCCAAGACGCGGAGCGGCCGGTCGGTGGCGTCGCACTGCTGGCGCAGTCGGCTGGCGAAGTCGTCGATGTATGCTTTCGCGGCGGGTTCCTGGCGGCTACGGACGATCACGCGGGCCATGCGGCCGAACGGCGGATAGTTCAGTTCGCGGCGCGCGGCTAGTTCGGCGGCGGCGAAGCGGTGGAAGTCGTGCCGGGCCGCCGCGACGATCGCAACGTGGTCGGGGCTGAAGGTCTGCACGATCACGCGCCCGCCTTGGTCGCCTCGACCGGTGCGTCCGGCGACTTGTGCGACAAGCTGAAACGTGCGCTCGGCCGCGCGGAAGTCGGGCAAGTGCAGCGCGATGTCGGCGTTCACGACTCCGACCAGCGTGACGCCGGGAAAGTCGAGGCCCTTGGCGATCATCTGCGTGCCGAGCAGGATTTTCAGTTCGCCGCGACGAAAGGCGTCGAGCACGCGGTCGTGGCTGCCCCGGCCGCGCATCGTGTCGGTATCCATGCGCTGGCACGCGAAGCCGCCGAACTTGGCCCGCACCTCCTGCTCGAGCCGTTCGGTGCCGAGTCCGTGGTAGTTCAGTCCGACGTCTTTGCACTGTGGGCAGTGCGTGGGCGGCGCGATCTCGAGATCGCAAAAGTGACAGATCGCGGCCGTGCGCTGCCGGTGATAGGTGAGCGCGATGTCGCAGCGCCGGCATTTCTCGACATGACCGCACTTCAAGCAGTGAATGTGCGTGGAGAAGCCACGGCGGTTCAGCAGCAAGATCACCTGGCCGCCGGCTTCGAGGGCCATGCGCATCGCCTGTTCGAGATGGGCACTGATCGCGCCGCGCCGGCGCTGAGCGCTAGTCTGAACGCGGAGGTCGACGAGCTTGACGTCGGGCAGCGGACGATTCAGTACGCGGGTCGGCAGTTCGGCGAGTTGGCAGCGGCCGGTCTCGGCGCGTCGCCAGCTTTCGAGCGACGGCGTGGCCGAGCCGAGCAGCAGGGGCACTCGCTCCAGTTCGCCGCGGCGCCACGCGACGTCGCGAGCGTGGTAGCGCGGCGTCGTGTCCTGCTTGAACGTGCCCTCGTGCTCTTCGTCGATGACGACCAGGCCGAGGTGCGGTGTCGGCGCGAAGATTGCACTCCGCGCGCCCACGACCACCTGCGCCTCGCCCGCGGCGATCCGTCGCCACTGCGCGTGCCGGTCGGCGTCGGCCAGGTGGCTGTGCAGCACGGCGACCTCGGCGAACCGGCTGCGAAAACGGCGGATCGTCTGCGGCGTGAGACTGATCTCGGGCACCAGCACAATCGCCTGCTTGCCCGCCCGCACGACCTGCTCGATGGCCCGCAGGTAGACTTCCGTCTTGCCGCTGCCGGTGACTCCGTGCAGCAAGACGGCGTGAAACGCCCCCGCCGCGACGGCCGATTCGATCCGGGCCAGCGCGGCCGCTTGATCGGCGTTGAGCTGCAGCGGCTCGTGCGGTTCGGGCGGGCCGGGAGCGGCGGCGGTCGGCGCGACGGTAAGGTAGACGGTTTCCAAGAGTCCGCGGCGGCGTAGCGCGTGAATCGGCCCGATGCCGCAGCCGGCCAGCCGGGCCAACTCGGCCGGTTGGATCGGCTCGTCGCTGGCCAGCGCGACTTCCACGGCGCGGCGCTGCTTGGGCGGCAACTTCAACGCATCGAGCTGCGCTCGCACGGTTGCCGAAGCCGCCACCGCCAGCACCTCGCGCGCGCCAACGCCTGACTTGACGCTCGCGGGCAACATCGCGTCGAGCGCCTGGCCGAGCGCACAACAGTAGTGCTCGGCGATCCATCGCGCCAGGTCCATCATGGTCGGGCTGAGCAGCGACTCGTCGTCCAATACGTCGATGACCTGCTTCAGCCGCCGCCGCTCCGTGCGATCGACCCGCGCGGTGCAGTATCCGACGATCCGCTCGTCGCCCCGACCGAACGGGGCCAGCACACGCCGGCCCGGCTCGATCCGATCGCGCAGCGTGTACGGCACTTCGTAGAGATACGCCTCCTCGACCGGCCGGTTGAACACGATCTCGGCGAACAGCCGATCCGCCTCGTCGTCGCGCTCCCACGGCGTTGGGTCAGGCTCAGCGGCGAACAGAGACTTTTGCTGTGAGCGGATCAACGGTGCGTCTTTCAGTCGGCCTGATGAACAGTTTGACGCGCTTCGTACCTGCGTCGTACAATCGGTCGCGTGGCCTCAGGGAGATCGGTTGGATGCCCTTCGCGGTCCAAATCGTATCGTCGGCACTGGAGGAACTGAAGGCGATCAAGGTGTTCTACCGGCGGCAAATAGCCGATGCGATCGAACAGCAGTTGGCGCACGAGCCGACCATCGCGACGAAGCACCGCAAACTACTGGAGAACGCGGCGCCTCCCTTCGAACACGAGCCGCCTCTTGGGAACTGCGTGTCGGCGAGTTCCGTGTGTTCTACGACGTGAACGAAGCGAACTCGGTCGTCGTGATCCGCGCCATCCGTGAGAAGCCGCCGCATGCCACGACGGAGGAAGTCCTATGAAAACCGTGAGCGTCGAACAGTTCCGGGCCAATGTGGACCAGTATCTTGCCGACGCGGAACGCGAGAACCTCGTGCTCACGCGCGGCGACAAGCCGTGCATGCTGCTGCAAGGCATCGCGAACCAGCCAGACAGCGACCGCGAGGGTTTCGTGGGATCTGCTGAGTTCTGGCAGATGATTCGAGAGAGGCGAAAAGAACAGCCGATTCCGTGGGTCGAGGCAAAGCAGAGCATCGGGCTCAAGTAGCCATGGAAAACAAGCTCCAAATCTCAAGCACCAAATGTTCCAAATCTCAAGCAGCAATGTTCAAAACGGAAGCGGTTCTAGGTTATGCTGGCGGCGCCCGGTCTCGATCATTTGACTTGGTGCTTGGAGTTTGTTTGGGATTTGGTGCTTGGGATTTGGAGTTTACCTCGGTGCGTCTTGGCATCTTTGGCGGAACGTTTGATCCAATTCATCTGGGACACTTGATCCTGGCCGAGCACTGCCGCGAGGCGTGCCGGCTGGATCGGGTGGTGTTTATCCCTGCCGGCCAGCCGCCGCACAAGGCCGAGCGTCAGATTACCGCGGGGCGGCAACGGCTGGAAATGGTGGAACTGGCGATCGCCGGGCACGCATCCTTCGCGGCGTCGCCGATCGAACTGGAGCGGACTGGGCCGAGCTACAGCGCCCAAACGCTGGCCGAGTTGGCACGCCAAGACGCGGGATCGGAGCTGTTCTTCTTGATGGGATCCGACAGTCTCAATGATCTGGCGTTGTGGTACCAACCTGAGCGGATCGCGTCGCTGGCTACGCTCGTTGTTGCGACGCGGCCGGGTGCGGAACCGCCCTCGCTCGATCGGTTGCGCAGCGTGATTGGCGGCGACGCGGTCGAGCGCCTGATGCGGCACATGGTCGAGATCCCACTGGTGCAGATCTCATCCAGCGCGATTCGCCAGCGCGTCGGCGCCGGGCGGACGATTCGGTTCATGGTGCCGCGCGCGGTGGAATGCTACATCGAGACGCACGGGCTGTATCACGCCGCGTCGAGCAGGGACCGCGCCTCGGGCAGCACGTAGATTGTCTCCAAGCTCGGCGAGCCGCGCAGCGATCGTGCGACGTGTTCGAGCCGTTCGGAGGGGGGGAGCGACTGATCAACGAAGAGCACTCTCGTTCCCTTCAGCTCGCACGCGCCCCCGCCGGCGCCGTCCAACCACTCTTCTCGAACCTCATACCCCAGCCGCCGGGCAAGCTCGATCAAGTAGTCGAGCAGTTCGAGTGTACGCATCCTGGCTTCTCCATCTTGTCATCCTTGAACCAGGCTCGGGCCGCATTATAGCTACCCTGCTGAAGATGGCTGCGCCAGTCGCCGATAACCAGAAAGGACGAAGGATGAAGGATGGGGGATGAATGTCGGGGTTTCATCCTTCCGCCTTCATCCTTCAGCGTTTTTCGGGGGAGCCATGACTCGCACGGACGAACTGACCGACGCCCGGGAAGAGGTCGAGGCGCTGAAGCAACAGCTCTTGCAGACCCAGCGGCTGTGCAGCCTGGGGGCGCTGGCGTCGAGCGTGGCGCACGAGTTCAATAACATCCTGACCACGATCATCAACTACGCCAAGCTGGGCGCGGCGGGCAAGGACGACGCGTCGCGCACGAAGGCGTTTGAGAAGATACTCGCGGCCGGCGAACGGGCGGCCAAGATCACCGGCGGCATGCTCGGCATGGCCCGCCCCAAGTCGGACGACGTCAAGGCGACCGACATCGTTCAGCTCGTCAGCGAAGTGCTCGTGCTGGTCGAGAAGGATCTCGCCAAACACCGAGTAAAGGTCGATACACGAATGACGGGTCGGCCGCAGGCCGTGGTCCAGGCCACTCAGATTCAGCAGATCGTGCTGAACCTCGTCATCAACGCTCGCCAGGCGATGCCCAGTGGCGGCCACCTTCGCATCGAGGTGCGCGAGAACACGGCCGCGAAGATGGTTGAGATCGTCGTCGCCGACACGGGTGGCGGCATCCCGGCCGACCAGCTTCGCCATATCTTCGATCCGTTCTTCACCACGAAGTCCGGACCCGACGAGACCGGTAAGGGCGGCACCGGCCTGGGACTCGCGATCTGCCGTGACATCATCGAATCGCACCAGGGCCGCATTCGCGTCGAGAGCATCGTCGGCCGCGGCACGACCTTCACCGTCAAGCTGCCCAGCGCCGCGACCGCGGCCCAATGCGTCGCCTGAACTCACAGGCGGAACAGGCGTCGAAACACAGAGGCACAGAGGACACAGAGGAATGCTCGATGGACAAGACTCTGTGTCCTCTGTGCCTCTGTGTTTCAAATCTCCGACTTCGCCTTTCGGTTCAGCCACATCCAGCCGGCCCACCCGACCACGGGAACCAGCGTGGCGAACTGAAAGGCGAGGTCGTACCGCCAGCGATCGAACAAGCGGCCGAACAAGGGCATTAGCAACATGACGCCGGCACTCCAGGATCCGGCGCCGATTCCGGCGATGAGACCAGATCGGGAGCTGGAATAGACGTGCGTGGCGTAGGAGATCGCCACGATGATGAAGCCGGCGGTAACGAACATCGCGAGGAACAGCAACAGCATCACTAGCCAGAGCGGCTCGACGGCCGGGGCGTAGACGAGTGGCAGGCCCAGCAACATCAGGATCGTGAACAGGCGGCGTTCCACTTGAATTCGAGCCGTTCCCGAGCCGGTCATGACGTCGGCCACCCAGCCCCAGAAGAAATAGCCCAGCTCCCAGCCGAGGGGTGGAATCCACAGCACGGCACCGATGGTTTGCTGTGACAACGCGAGCATGTCGCTGAGGAAGTTGGACGCATTGTAGAGAATGAACCCGAGCGGAAGTCCGCCCAGCGCGTAGGCCAGCATGAAACTCCACAGTCGCGGGTCGGCCACTCGGATCGGTTCGGCCGGTTCGGTTGCCGGCTGAGCGACATGAGTCTCGCGCACGTCGGGCCGGCGACTGATCACGAACCAAGCGGCAAGCCAGATCGCGCCGATGAATCCGGTGAACAGAAACGCCGCGCGCCAGCCCCACGCGGCGGCGATCCGCGTGACGATGATCGGCGTGACGATCGCACCCAGCGATCCGCCGCTGTAGGCGAGCGCGACGCCGCGTGCGCGCTTCTCAGGCGGCAGCGTCTGCATCACAGTGCGCAGCCCGCCGGGGAACGTCGCCCCCTCGCCGAACCCCAACGCCGCGCGAGCGACGCCGAAGCTCCAGAAGCCCGACGCTGCCGCGTGCGCGGCCGACGCCACCGTCCAGAACGACACGGCCGCCAGCATGCCCACGCGCACGCCGATGCGGTCGAGCCACCGGCCCCAGATCGGGTTGCCGACCATGTACGCGAACGAGAACGCCGAGATGATGTAGCCATAGTCCTCGTTTGACAGCCCCGCCTCGCGACGGATCGTCGGCGCCAGGATCGCCAACGTGTTGCGGTCCACGTAGCTGATCAGCGAAACGAGCATCATGCACAGCGCGGGCACCCAGGCGGAAAGCTGGTTCATGTGTGGAGGGTGTTTGGCCTCGCGTGGTTACCGGGTCTCTGAAGTTCGGCAGATTTGACGGCCGAAGCTCACGGTTGTCAAACGATTCTTCCACCGCGGCACGCCGAACCGCCTCGACAGGTGTCGGGCGATGCACGAAGATTGAGGCGACTACAGTCGGGAAGAGGGGACCACGAATCACACGAATAGCACGAATAGGAGCCGGAGCAGAACCCAACTTCACGAATGTCGTGTGACATTCGTGTTATTCGTGGTTGCTCTTCTCGTCCGAGGCCGGCCGATGGAACTCGACGACCAGATCTGTTACTGCTTCCACGTGTCGAAGCGGAAGATTCTGAATTTCATCCGCGTCCACAAACCGCGTCGCGCGAGCCAGGTGAGCGAGTGCGGCGGCGCGGGCACAGGCTGCGGCTGGTGCCGTCCGTTTCTTGAGAAGTACTTTCGCGAGGCGGTCGAAGGCGGCGTTACCACCCCCGACGACATGACGCCGGAGGCCTACGCCCAACTGCGCGCCAACTACGTCCGCTCCGGCAAGGGCACACCTCCCGCGGGCGCCACGCCGTTGCCTGAAAAGTAGCTCGCCGGTCAGACTCGCCGCTCGAACGCCCCCACATCGGGCGCTGCGCCTTGCGGGCGGGTCACGCCGGCGAAATCCTTTGGAGCGAATTGGCCCGTCGTGTGGCTTCCGGCGCCGATTGCGGGGCTGCCGGCTTGGAGCTGAAAGTCGGCGGCGGCAGCGCTTACGAACAACGGATCGCTGAATTGCGAGTGCGAGTCCTGACGCGTGGCGGCCCGATACGTGGCGAAGCCCGCCGACTCGCGGCGGTTCCAAGTGAACTCGGCGGTCGCCGCGTCCGCGCCCGAGAAGTACAGGTTGTAATCCACCACGTTCTGGACGTTGCCCGCGTCGGATGCGATGAGCACCTGGTTCTCCGATGCCCAGAAGATGTTGCTCGTGACCACATTGTTCGAGGCGTACTGAATCCAGAGCTGACCGAAGCCGGCGCCCAGCGTGTCGTTCTTGTAGACGGTGTTGTTGACGAAGCTTGAGTACCGCACTCGGCCGCGATTGCGGGCGTAGCCGCCGAAGCCCAGGCCCGCCTTGTCGTTCTCGTAGATCAGGTTGTTGCGCACGATATTGCGGCTGGCCGTGACGCCGCGGTTCTCGGCGCCGACCTCAATGCCCACGTCATTCTCGTGGACGATGTTGTTCTCCAGGATGATGTCGCTGGCCCCGTCGATATAGATCCCCGCGGCGAACCCGTCTTCGTACGTCGATCGCGCTCGATAGACCTCGTTGCCGCGCACGACTCCGTTTCGCGCCCCGTAGCGGCGATTGATGTCGCGCTCGCCGGCGATCAAGTCGATGCCGATGTTGTTCACGTCGTGGATCAGGTTGTTCGTGACCTCGAACGCGGTCACGTTGCCGTTTAGCGTCAGGGCTTCGCTCGGCGCCGGCTCGGAGTCGTAGATTTCGTTGCCGTCGATGACGAGGTTGGCGACCGGCGCGCGGGTTGAGGTGCCGTAGACCGTGACGCCCATCGCGCTGGCGCCGCGCAGGTCGTGAATCTTGTTGTTGCGAATCTCGATGTTCGTGCCGGCCCCTTCGATGCGCACGCCGGAATGGTCGTTGGCGCCGGCGAGGCCCGTGATCTCGAAGCCGATCAGCTTGACGAAGCTCTTGTTTTCGATCAGCACCATGTGATCGGCCGACATGCCCGTCGCGTCGAGCTTTGGCCGCTCGCCGGCAAAGCTGCGCAGCGTGATGTGCCCGCTCGCGGCACTGCCGCTGGCCGGGAACTCGACGTGCTCGCGATATGTGCCGGCTCGGACGGTGACGATATCGCCGGGGCTCGTCGCCACATCGAGGCCGTGCTGAATGGACTCAAACGGCGCGGCGAGCGAGCCGCTGTTCGCGTCGTCGCCGCCCGGGTCGACAAAGAACTCCGCGAGCAAGCAGCGGTCCTCGAGCCGTTCGACATTCAGTCGCCGCGGCGCGCCTTGGCCGCCCGTGTGTCGCTTCACAGCATTCATGAGTTTGGCCCATTTTGGTCTCAGGCTGCCGTCCGGTCCAGAGCCCCCGCCGGGCGAAGAACTGCACTCTTGTCCGCAAGGACTTCGCGTGGATAATACGTTCATGAACTCGAACGATGCACTGCAGTTGCAGTTGGCCCGATATCGCCAGATGACCGGCGAGCAGCGGTTGGCGATCGCTTTGGGGCTTCATGAGCTGGCGTGTGAACTGGCCCGCGAAGGCGTCCGCCGCCAATTCCCCACCGCGGAGGAGGCCGAGGTTGAACGCCGGTTGCGCCAGCGGCTGGAACTTGTGAGGTCCGCGTGACCGAACGTGAATTGTTGGTCGATTGTCTGGTGCGACTGAACCAAGCCGACATCGCGTATATGCTCACCGGCTCGATGGCCAGCACCTACTGGGGCGTCCCGCGCAGCACACACGACCTGGACTTCGTTGTTCGGTTTGCAGACACGGCGGTCGCGAGGCTGGTGGCGGCGCTTGCCGGCGACTTCTTTGTTCAAGAATCGTCCATTCGCGCCGCCTTCGGCCCACCATTTCAGTTCAACGCGGTCGACAGCCGTTCGGGCCTGAAGATCGACTTCTGGATGTTGCGCGACGAGCCGTTCGAGCAAGAGATGTTCGCCCGGCGGCTTCGCGTGGAATTGTTTGGCGTGCCCGCGTTCGTCGCCACGGCCGAGGACGTAATCCTGCACAAGTTGTACTGGAACACAGTTTCTCCATCTGATCGGCAACTGCAGGATGCCGCTGGAGTCGTGACCATTCAACGCGATTCGCTCGACCTCACGTACCTGAGGTTTTGGGCGAGTCAGTTGGGAGTGGTGACGCGACTCGACGATTTGCTTGAAGGTAGAATCCGACCGAAGCAGACCTGACGCCCTGTACAACGGGATCGAAGAGTCCGGGGCTAGAACAGATCGGCGGCGCCCGCGGCGAGCAGCCGCTCGCCCAGTCGCCGGCCTAGCGCGGCGGCCTGAGCGGCGGGGCCGTCGAGTGAATCGGCGATGGATCGAGTGCCGTCGGTCGAGAGCACGATCGCTCGCAGATGCAGTTCGTCTCCCGCGACGGCGGCCAGCGTGCCCAGCGGCATGTGGCATCCGCCACGCAGTTCGGCCAGCACGGCGCGCTCGGCGGCGGCGGCCTGGCGCGTCGGTGGGTCGTCGAGTGACGCGAGCAGCTCGGTCAGATCGGCGTCGTCGCTCCGGCACTCAATGCCCAGGGCGCCCTGCCCTGGCGCCGGCAGCATTTCGTCGGGCGTGAAGCGGTAGGTGATCTTGTCTTCGAGTCCGAGTCGGTGAAGGCCGGCGTGAGCGAGCACGACCGCGGTCAGGCCCTGCTCGTCGATCTTGCGGAGTCGCGTTGGCACGTTGCCGCGGATTTCTTCGACGAGAAGGTCGGATCGCAGACGAAGGAGCTGGCTGCGACGCCGGGGGCTGCTGGTGCCGACCCGCGCTGCCGGCGGCAGCGCCCGCCAGTCGCGATGCTGAACCGAAACGAGAACGTCCAGCGCCGGCGCTCGCGGCGGCACGGCCGCCAGCACGAGTCCCGTCACCGGTGCGGTCGGCAGGTCCTTCAAGCTGTGTACGGCGACGTCGACATCGCCTGCGAGCAGTGCGTGCTGAATCTCCTTGGTGAAGATCCCCTCGCCGCCGATCTCGCGCATCCGCGCATCGGCCGCGCGATCGCCGCTCGTCTTGATCTCGACTACCGCGATCGGGCGGTCAGGCGCCGCTTGGTGCAGCCGGGCGGCCACCCAGTCGGCTTGCGATCGGGCCAGTTGGCTGCCGCGAGTCCCAAGGCGTATGGACCGGACCGCCGTCATGGGCGCGGCTCCGCGCCGGCCGCCGGAAGAGAGCGTGTTTGGGCCGAGACCGCTGCGGCCGGCCTTGTGACCGGCGCCGACTCTGTCGCGGGGGGACGAATCACGCCGCCCGAGACGACGAACCGAATCGCCTGATCGACCGTGATGTTCAGGTCGATCACCTCGGTGCGTGACACGGTGATCGCGTAGCCGGTCATCGACCACGGCGAGTACGGCACAAAGATCGTCATCAACTCCTGGCCCGTGGCCCGCTCCAGGTCGCCCATCGCCTCGCCCGTCACCAGTCCGATCGACCAGATGCCGCGCCGCGGGTATTCGACCGCGACGACTCGGCTGTACTCCCGCTGCTGCTCGCTCAACAGGAAGTCGATGAACTGCTTCACGTGAGGATAGACGGCGCGGACGATCGGCAGGCGCGCGACCGTCTGTTCGGCCACCGACCAGATGCTGCGACCGATAAACGTCGCCAGCACGTGGCCGATGAAGTAGATGACGACCGCGGCGACCAACAGGCCGCTGAACGACAGGTACCAGCGCGGCTCGTAGTACTGGTAGTAGATGTACTGCTCGTACAGATCGTGTACGCGGGTGGGCACGCGCTGGCCGGGCGGCAGGTGCTGACGCACCGTGTTGTAGACGTGGGTCGGCACCCACGGTCCGGCGGTGTTCAGTTGCGTCCAGTTGTCCTTGTCGGCGGGCGGCGCGGTGCGCGACTCGGCGATCACAAACGCCGCGACGTAGCGTACGCTCTTGTTTGCGCGCTTGCCGACGTTTTCGTAAAGGAAGTAGCCCAGTTCGTAGAGCATCCAGACGGTGACGATGGGCGGCAACACCACAACCAGTCCGCGGAGAAAATAGCGGCGGAAGTCCTGAACGAACGCTGGTTTCTTGTCGTGTTGTGGCGTGGACTGGTCAGACACTCGGTTGCTCCTCGCTGCGTGCGACCACGACGGCGACGACCCTGGCTGCCCCACCTGCCTTTAGCGCTCGCGCGGCTTCGGAACACGTGGCCCCGGTGGTCAGAATATCGTCGACGAGCAGCACAGTGGCCCGCTTCAAGGTCGGGTCGGCCGTGGCGCGGAATGCGTCGCGTACGTTGTCCTCGCGCTCGCCTCGTTTCAGTTCACTCTGAGGCCTCGTCATTCGCACCCGTTTCAAAATACGAGAACGATGCGGCAGTTTCAACTCGGCTGCCAGATGCGCGGCCAGCGACTCGGCCTGGTTGAAACCGCGCCCGACCCGCCGCCACCAGTGCAGCGGCACGGCGACGACCATGTCCGGCTTGATCGCCGCGAGCCGCCCGCCGAGATGCCGCACCAGCAGGCCGCCGAGCGCCGGGCCGAGCATCACGTTGCGAGCGTGTTTGAAGCTCAAGCAAAGCTCGCGCAGCTTGTCGGCGTACACACCCAGGCGCAACGCGGCGTCGAAGCGCAAGTCGTCGCGGCGACATTGCAGACACCCGTTAGATGTGTCGGAGTACAAGCCCACCGAGGCGGCACACTTCGGACACGACGGCTGATCCGACACCATCTCGCCCCGGCAACTCGTACAAAAGAACTCGTCCGCGGCTTCCAAGTCGACGTCGCAGACCAGGCAGAGCGGCGGGTAGACCACATGCTGCACGGCTCGGAGCGGTACGCCCAGCCAACGCAGCACGCGATCGAATCGGATTGCGGGCGGCGCCGCCGGCGGCAGGGGCACTGGGGTGTTCACAGCGTCGCTCGCCACCGCTCGTGCTCCGCCAGAATCTCTTCGCGTGAGCAGGCTTCTCGCAAGACGGTCCGCACGCGAAAGCTGTAGTCCTCGCCGACCTCGTAGCGCGGCAAAATGAACTGAAAATCCCATGCCGGGTTCGTCGTCTGTCGCTCGGGCGTGAAGCCGCCGCCCGACGGCGAGTGCGTGAACCGAATTCCCGCCGTGCGGTCGAACATCACCAGGAATACGTGCCGGCCGAACAGTCCGTAGTAGAACGGCAGATCGAACCGCATCGGCGAGATGTTCTTGTACAGGCAGTCGCGGTATTCGGGCGTGAACTTGAGATCGAACTCATCGCCCCGATGCAGCACCGTGCTCTCGTCGTTGTGTCGCTGCGTGCAAAGCTGCATCCAACCGGCACTGCCGCCTCCGAGCGAGCCGCGAAAGTACATGCTCTTGTCGTCGGGAGCATTCATGTAGCTGGCCCAGAACAGTCCGATGTAGTCGAAACGGAAGACATGCTGGTGCGGTCGGCAGCGATAGGTCATGTCGATGTAATGCGGCTCGACCAGCTTGAAGCGAGTCCAACTCTCCAGGTGAAACGTTGGAGTGGGCGGCTGATGCAACTCGGCCTCGAACTCGCCGAGCCGCTGGAACGTCATCGGCGCGTGTCGCGGCTCGAAGAATACCTCCTGCCGGCCGTTGGTGGCCCCATCGAAGATATGCTCGTGATTGAGGCCCGCGACCGCCGGCACGAACAGCGACCGGTCGGCCGAGGCGTGCCGCAGGCTCCAGACTCCGTTGTACCCGGCGCGATGCACGCCGTCGGCCGAGTTGTCGCCGATCACCGCTTCGAGTTCGCCGCATTTGAACGTGTCGTGCGTCATGGACACCCGTTAGAATGCACACGCCATGGAAAGTCAACCGCCAAACCAGCCGCCGAACCACTCGGCCCAGTTGCAAGACGATCAAGCACTCGAAGACGTCGGCATCTTCGATTACCTGCGCTGGTGGCACTGGCTCATTCTGGCGGCGCTTTTCATCGTCGGCCTGCTGTATTACCCGATGTGGCGGTTTGAGCGGCGGTGGGACCGCATTCAAGTGGGCGACTCGTTCGATCGCGTCAAGCACGTCCTTGGCGACCCCGGCCCCGCCAGCTACAGCATGTCCGGCGCGCAGGGCGAGTGTGAGGCATTCGTGTACTCAGTGTATTGGCGGACGTTTGAGATACTCGTCTCAACCGATTCGGGGCAAGTCGTCTCGAAGATCGAGTTCGCCGTCCCCTCGCCAGGCGCCCAACCGTTTCCGACCGGCCCGGCCACGAAACCGTAGCGACTCGTTATCGCGCGGCTTGTAGTTTTCTCGCGCAGCTTGTGCGTGGCCGACGCTGCCAGCGTCGGCGCGAGACGCTGGCAGCGTCGGCCACGTTGGGTTGCGGGCGAAGCCCGCGCTCCAGAGCACAGGGCTACAGGGCTTGCCCCGTAGTTCAGCGGCTGCACTCGCTCGGACGCGCGTCACCCGACGTCAAGTAGTTTCGGCTGCTCACGTCTGTGGTCGGCCCGTTGGCTCGATCGTGACGGCACACACCTTGTACTCTGGAATCTTGGCGATCGGGTCCAGGGCGCCGTTCGTGACGTTGTTTACGTTGTGTGAGCCGGGAAAGTGGAAGCTGCCGAAGACGAGGCCGGGCGAGACCCTGTCCGTGACTGCAGCCAACGCCTCCATCTCGCCGCGGCGCGAACGGACGCGAACGGATTGCCTGTCGGTGATGCCGAGCCGCGCGGCGTCCTCGGCAGAGAGTTCAACCAAGTTTTGAGGATAGGCAGCCGCGGGCCCTGCGCACGCCGCGTCATCTCACCACCGTGCCAGTGATAGAGCACGCGACCGGTGGTCAGCAGTAGCGGATATTCTGCGTCGGGTAGTTCGGCGGCCGGTAAATGATCGACCGCGTGGAACTGGCCCTTGCCGCGAGTGAACTGGCCCACGTGCAGAATCGGCGTGCCGGCGTGGTCTGGGCCCGCGACCGGCCACTGCAACCGCTCGCCACGCTCCAGCCGTTCGTGCGAGACGCCGGCGTAGGTCGGCGTCACGGCTGCGATCTCGCTCATGATCGCCGCCGGACCGGCATAGTCCCAGCCGGCGTGCGGTACGGCGGGCTGCCGCCCCTGACGTGCCATGATGCGACGGGCCAGTTCGCAGAGGATCAGCCAGTCCGGCCGGCATTCACCGCGCGGCGTGATTGCCGGGCGGAACAGTTGGACGCGGCGTTCCGTGTTGGTGAACGTGCCGCCGCGTTCGGCGAAGCTGGCGCCGGGAAGCAGCACGTCGGCGTACGCCGAGGTTTCCGACGGAAATATCTCTTGGAGCACGATGAACTCAGCGGCGGACAGGCTGCGACGAACGTGACTACTGTCCGGATCGGTCAGCACCGGATTCTCGCCAAGAATGAAAATGGCACGGAGCACTCCCGTGCCGGCCGCGTTGATCATCTCTGTGACGGTCAGCCCAGGTTGGCTGCCCGGTCCCAGTCCACCTCGACCCATCGACCGCGATCGCTATCGGCTGGTCGGCCGCGGCCGTCGAGCAAGTACTCGCGCACTCGCGGCTTTAGCAGTCGGTCTGGATGATGCACGAAATCATGCCCATAACGCCCTTTGACGCAGAGCGACATGCCGTTCACCGGAGCGGCAGGGTTAGACGTGACACGGATGATTCGGTCGTCCTTGACATTGAGATCAAACTGGCAGCCGACGCCGCAGTAGGGACAAGTTGTGGTGACCAGTCGGTCGGGCCGACCTGTGGCGATCGCCATGCGGTCGTCGAGCGCACCGGTCGGGCAATACGCCGCGCACGCCCCGCACGATTCGCAGCGAGCGTCGAGCATGGTCGTGTCGGCGCCGGCGGCGATTCGCGCGTCGCGCCCGCGCCCGGCCACGCCCCACACGAAGCGGCCTTGTACCTCTGCGCACGCCCGAACGCAGCGCGTGCACAGAATGCACTTGTTCAGGTCGACCCATACAAATGGGTTTCGGTCGCTATCGACTCGGTAACGCGGCGCCGTCGTCGCCCAGCCCGGCCGCTCGGCCGTATAGTGCCGAACCCATCGCTGAAACTCAGTCTCCGGCTGATCGTCCGCAGCGTAGCCGTTATCGCAGTAGTCGCTCAGCAGCATTTCCAAGACCAGTTTGCGGTGCTGTGCGAGCGCGGGTGTTTCGGTTTGAATCGCCATGCCCGATTGAGCCAGCGTAGCACAGGCAGGCACCGGAGCGGACAAACCCGAGACCTGCACGAGGCAAAGCCGGCACGAACCGACGGGCGACAGGTCTTTGTGGTGACAGAGTGTGGGGATCTCAATGCCGCGAGCGCGAGCCACTTCGAGAATTGTTCGGCCGGCGTCGGCGTCGATGACTTGATTGTTGATCGTCAGTTGCATTGGGTCAGCCGTATTAAATCGAGATCAACGCCGCCACGCATCGCACTACGCCGCTTGCTTCGTTCGCAAGTAAACAAACCAGTACACCGCCCCGACCAGAAGCCCGCCCCCAATGACATTTCCAACGGTCACGGGTAGCAGGTTGTTCAACAAGAAGGCCGACCACGTGACGGTCGGGAAGTCACTCGCCGTGGCATCGACTGTTTCCCAGAACGGCGCCGGCGCCCACGCTTTGATGAAGATCGCGACCGGCACGAAGTACATGTTCGCGATGCTATGCTCGAAACCCATTGCCACAAAGGCCGAAATCGGCGGCACAATCGACACTATTCGATCGGCAGTCGAGCGGGCGCTGAATGTCAGCCACACAGCCAGACATACCAGCGCGTTGCAAAGAATCCCCAACGCAACGGCCTGGACGAATCCCAACTCGCATTTGTGTGCGGCCGTCTTGAGTGCGACCAACCCGATCGAGCCACCGCCGAACTGGAACTGGCCGCTGAAAAAGACAAGTAGAGCCGTCGCCACGGCGCCGACAAAGTTCCCTACGTACGTGATGGCCCAGTTTCTCAACAGTTGAGCAGTCGTCACCTTGTTGCCAGCCCAAGCCATGACGATGAGTGTGTTGCCGGTGAATAGCTCGGCGCCGCCGACGATGACCAGAATCAATCCGAGCGAGAAAACCGTCCCGGCCAGCAGCCGGGCCACGCCAAACGGCAATCGGCCGTCGCTGCCGGCAACTACCGTCGTGGCGAAGATCGCACCCAGGGCAATGAATGCACCTGCGAGCACCGCCAGCGCAAACAACCGCTTCGTTTCCATATTGGACTTCTTCACTCCGACCTGCTCCGCCTTCGCGGCCATTTCCGCAGGGAGTAACGCGTCCAACGATGCGACTGGCGATTGGTCCATTGCGTGATGTCTCCCCGCGGCCACTGGCGTCGGAATGCGTCGAAGCCTCCTGGCACTTGCACGGCAAACGCCGCGCCTAGCGGCCCACACGTTCCGCATTTCACAACAGCGGCTGCTCGAGCCAACAAAGCACTTGGATGGAATGCGAAGACAGCCGATCGCCGGACGAAGCCGCACACCTGGCGCGCGGATTCGGCCCTCATCGACCGGATTGTTCACACCCATCCGTTCAGCGTCAGAAACTCGTCCCGCCAGCGGTACCCGTTAAGCAGTCCATCCGTGGGTCGGCCGAGAATGCGATAGGCGATGTACAGTGCCTCGATGGATGCAAGGCCGGCGGCGGGATCTTGGAACAGTTTGGAAACGCGCGGATAGGCTGTGCGATAGCCGATGAGCGAGCGGGGCGGCGCCGCGGCGAACGACGATTGCATCGCGGCCGCATGACGCCACGAACCGTCGATCACCACAAGGCCGCGGTCGGAGTCGGCGGCGCTCAGCGCCGGTCCGTCGACGCAGAGCCGAACATAGTCGGTCAGGTCGATCGATCGCGAGCGAGCGAACTCGACGAACACCAAGCCGAACTGCTCGGCGCGCGTACGCAGCGGCTCGAGCGAGCACTTCGCGCGGTTCTCCTTCGGGTGAATCACCAGAATCGCCGGCCGCATGACCACAAGCATAACGAATCTTGGGAGCTGTTGGCCGTCGGCAAGCCGCAATCAGCCGGAACTCGACCGGCCACACGCTTGACGCGATACGTTCCACCTTGCGTGCGAGTCACATCGTAGCTAACCTGCCGACTCAGACATCAAAGGACGGCTCTCCGCCAACTTTGGGGAAACTTGTGGTGTGGCCGCGGCGGCCGCCCCACATCTGGCGGATGAAACCGCAGGCGGGCCGCCTGCGCCCCAAAGTTGGCGGAGAGCCCAAATGACACACACTCGCCGCCTGACGGAGGCTGACCACCATGAAAGCACAACGATGGATCGGCTGGCTCGTAATCCTGACGACGATCGGTTGTAGCAACCCTACTCCTCCGCCGCCGATTCCTCCAACGGGCACGGGCCCGCAGCCGTCGCCCGGCGCGAGTTCGTCGCCGACAAGCGCGGCTTCGCCCGGCGCCGAGTCCGCAAGAACCGAACCGGCCGCGCCGCCTACCACGGCCGCACCCGCCGACAAGTTGCCGCGACTTGCGATCGAGGAGTTCTTCGTCCTACCCGCGGCCAATGGAACCTCGGATGAGAAACTGTCGGTCGATGAGATCCAGAAGATGCTCGACGACCCCAAGAACCATGAGCCGCTCGTTCCTGAGTCGCCCGTGGGATTGGGCGATGTGGCCTCGTTCATCCCGGCGGATAACCCGATGACGCGGGCCAAGGTCGAACTCGGTCGGATGTTGTACTTCGACAAGCGGCTGTCGCGCGACTCGAGCGTCTCGTGCGCGTCGTGCCACGATCCCGCCGCCGGCTGGGCGCAGAACACGCCGGTCGCCGCGGGCATCGACGGACAGAAGGGCGGCCGAAACTCGCCGACCGTCATGAACCGCATATTTGGCGACAAGAGCAAGAACACGACCCAGTTCTGGGACGGCCGCGCCGCATCGCTCGAAGAACAAGCGCTCGGACCGATTCAGAACCCGATCGAAATGGGTTTCACGCTTGATGAACTGGTTGAGCGATTGAACGGCATCGATGGCTACCGACTCTGTTTCGAGAAGATCTTCGGCAAGGTCAGCTCGGACGGGATCGCCAAGTCGATCGCCAGTTTCGAGCGCACGGTGCTCGTGGCCGGTTCGCCGTTCGATTACTACGCGCAGGCCGAGCCGTTTCGGAAGTTGACTAAGGAAGACCTGGAAGGGAACCCGGAACTGGCGGCCAAGGCGAAGCAGCTCATCGCCGCCGCCGATGCCCACGCGCTGAGCGAGGCGGCCGAACGCGGGCGCGTCCTATTCTTCGGCAAGGCCGAGTGCAAGACGTGCCATGTCGGAGCCAACCTGGCCGACGAGGCGTTCTACAACATCGGTGTCGGCGTCGAAGGCGACAACGTTGACTCAGGTCGCAAGGAAGTCACGAAGGCGGACAAGGACACCGGCGCATTCAAGACGCCCACGGTCCGAAACGTCGCGCTGAACGCGCCGTACATGCACGACGGCAGTCAGAAGACACTGATGGAAGTCGTCGAGCACTACGCCAAAGGTGGCACGCCAAATCCGCACTTGAGCAACCGCATCAAGAAACTCGACCTGAGCGATGCCGAAAAGAGCGACCTCGTCGCCTTCATGGAGCAGGGTCTGACCGGACCGATGCCCAAGATCGAAGCACCGCGCCTGCCGTAGAAGAATGAGGATTGAGGATTGAGGATTGAGGATTCGATCCTCAACACTTGCCTCCCCCCTTGAACCGCAAACCCCAATGCGCCATCTTCGATCCTCTATCTTCCATCTTCCATCCTCAGTCATCCCTAAATAGCCTTGCACGATTCTGGGACAGTAGCCCGACGCGCCAGCGAGGGGAGCACATGGCGAAATCACAAGAAATCAGGCCGGTCCCTCGCTGGCGCGTCGGGCTACTGTCCCTGCGGACTCCCAGGATCACGCAAAGCCATTTA
>Ga0185317_100053_pt1 | contig 49630 bp, 46 predicted proteins | sample DevilsHole_FD_128020 | JGI IMG/M metagenome (GOLD analysis project Ga0185317, IMG submission 128020) | Groundwater microbial communities from Devils Hole, Nevada to study Microbial Dark Matter (Phase II) - Devils Hole (SPADES assembly)... | ecosystem: Environmental > Aquatic > Deep subsurface >...
ACATCATGCTGGCGACCGTCATGGAGCGCACTCAGGAGATCGGCGTGCGACGGGCGTTGGGCGCGAAGCGTTGGCACATCACCGTGCAGTTTCTGGTCGAGACCGTGATTCTCGCGACGGCCGGCGGCCTGCTCGGCGTTGCCTTGGGCGTTGCTATTCCGCCGCTGGTCACTCACTTCTCGCAGGTCGAGACCGTGGTCACTCCGTGGTCGCTCGCGGTATCACTGGCTATCTCCACGGCGGTCGGCATCCTCTTCGGCCTCTACCCCGCCCGCCGCGCCGCACTCATGGACCCCATCGAGGCCCTCAGGCACGAGTGAGTAACACGGACCCGCACGAATCGCCTGGAAACATCCTCCACTACGCTGACAACTGCTAGGCTAGGGGATTCCGAACAGCCGGTCGAGTGGGTCATCGTCGCCTTCGGTGTCGGTGCCGCGGCCGCCGCGGAGGGTGTCGGGGCCGTCACCGCCGCTCAAGATGTCGTCGCCAAAGTAGCCGAGGATCAGGTCGGCGCCGGCGGAGCCGAGCAACGAGTCGATACCGCGACCGCCGTGGAGTCTGTCATCGCCGTCGCCGCCGTCGGCGGTGTCGTCGCCGCGACCGCCGCGAAGGCGATCGGTTCCAGCATTACCCATCAGGTCATCGTCGCCCTGCTGTCCTCGCAGCCGGTCGTTTCCGTCGGCGCCGTCGAGCAGGTCGTCGCCGCGTCCGCCGCGGATGCGGTCGTCGCCCGAGCCGCCCGTCGCTTCGTCGTCGCCACGGCCGCAACGGATGCGGGTCGAAAGTTCGACGTCGGGGGAGATGGTGATGAGATCGTCGCCGGCGCCGGCGCGAATCTTGATGACGCGAATGTCGGCCAGCGGGAACGATTCGAGCACGGCGTCGTTGACGGTTACGTCGATGCGCGTGCCGTCGGCAGACAGGTCGCAGTCGATCACGTCGTCGCCGCTCGTGCCGCGGATGGCGAGCACGCCGCGTTTGAGTTGCGGGGCCGGGGCGTCGCCGACCGGCTGCGCGGCGCGGGCTTGGAGCGTGATCGTGGCGAGCGGGCTGGTGTCTTGGCCGCCGTTGGCCGTGCCGCCGTCGTCGCGCACGCGGTATTGAAATTGATCCGTGCCGGTGAACCCGGCGTTCGGTGTGAAGGTCACGGTCGGGCTCGGCAAGTCCGCGCCGACGGTTACGGCGTTGCCGACCGAGTCGCGCAGCGTGCCGTTGGCCGGCAGCGACATGACTTGGAACGTGAGCGTCTGCGTCACGTCGGGATCGCCGTCCGTGCCGGCGAGCGTGATGTTTGCCGGCAGGCCGGCGCGGACCTGAACCGTTTGGTTCTGAGAGGTCGGGGCATCGTTCACTTCGGCGCGGACGCTGACCGTGGCGGCGAGGCTGGTGTCTTGGCCGCCGCCGGCCGTGCCGCCGTCGTCACGCACTTTGAAGGCGAAACTGTCGGGGCCGGTGAAGTTGGCGTTCGGCACGTAACGTACCTGAGTCGATGCGAGGTTGACGTCCTTGGCGAGCGGCGTGCCGCTGGCGTCGGTCAGCGTGCCCTGCGTGGGGAGCGACGTGAGGATGAACGTAAGCGGCTGGTTCAGTGCCGCGTCGCCGTCGTCGCCGGCCAGCGTGATCATTTTGGGATTCGCGTCGGCGAGCGTGACGGTTTGTGCGGCGGCCAGCGGAATCCGGTTCGCCGCAACGGTCACGTTCACTTCATCCAGATCGAACGCGGCGGCATCGGTACCGTGGAATGAGTCGCGGGCGCCGACGCGCACGCGGAACTGGCCGGCGAAGCCCGGGTTCGGCGTGACGCGCACGCGGGCCGAGCCGGCGTTGATCGGCAGCACGCTGACGGTCGCCGGGATGTTCGTCTGAGTTGCCGCCTCGGCGTCGACCAGCGCGACGAACGCGTCGGACGTCGTGGGCGTTTGAATCTGGTCGCCGTTCAAGAAAAACGTGGGCGTGCCGGGCAGCGCTAGCGCGTTGGCCGTGGCCAGGTCGGCGTCGATCTTGGCTTGGACCGCCGCGCTGTTCATGTCGGCGCGGAACTGGGTGATGTCGAGGCCAAGCGTCGCGGCAAAATTCTCGAACGTCGGCACGGGGTCGGCCAGACCTGACCACACCGCCTGATTCGTGAAGAGCAGGTCGCTCATTGCTTCGTACTGACCCTGCAGCGCGGCGGCCTCGGCCGCGCGGGCGGCGGGCACGGCGTTGCGGTGGCCCGGCAGCGGAAAGTTCCGCTTCACGATCAGCACTTCGTTCGGACGATCTTGATGGAGCCGCTGCACGAGCGGGTGCACCTGGGCACAGAACGGTCACTGGAAATCGAGATACTCGATGAGCGTGACCTGGGCCAGGGCGCCGCCCTCGACTCGCTCGTCGGCCCGCAGGTTCAACTCCGCGCGCGGGTTCGTGTTGGCCAGGGCCGTCGCCGCGAAGATCGTTTGGTCGGCGTCCGGGTCGAGACCGGTCACGACGAACTCAACCGGCTGGTCCAACCTGCCCGTTCATCTTGAGCCGTGTGGCAGGCTTCGAGCCTGCCGTCAGTTCGTTCTCGACATTGGGCAGGCTGGAAGCCCGCCCCACGGCTCACACACTTCATTCACCGCGCGCGGATTCGGGCCATGCGAATCGACGGCAGGATCAACCCTGCCGCATTCGACCCCGACGCGGCAACGCTCTACCCAGCCCCAATGAGAGGAGCGTAGCTCGATCAAGCAACTCGGCGCTCTAAGACTGCACGTTGTCGATCGGCTCGTGCCCATGTCGCGTGGTCAGCGCCCGGTACAGGACCGTGTCCACAGGCAGTTTCAGTTCCTGGAACAAAGCTTGCCAGTGGTATACTGGGACCATAGTAAACTGTTCGCGAGGAATCCCCATGTCTTCCGCCATGCAATCTGGCCCCGAGCATTCGGCTTTGAGTTCGGAGCACGTTGCGACGACCGCGCCGACAGGTGAACACGACTTCACCATCGCCCCAATTATCGCCAAGTCGCAGGCGGCATTTCGTCGGGACCTGCCGGAGTTGCTCAAATCCCGCTTCCGTTGGTGGGTCGCGTACCACGGTGACGAGCGGATTGGCGTCGGCAAGACGCAGAGGGAGCTGTATCGAGAGTGTTTCCGCCGTGGGCTCAAGGAAGGGGAATTCGTGGTCTGCAGCATCGAACCCGATGCCGCGATCGAAGAGCCTGAGGTGGAAATCACACCGTGGGCTTGATGCCTCCCGGCAAGGACGTCCGACCGTGCCGACGATCATCCGAGACCTGCTTCAGTTCTCGAACCGCCTCTACTCATGAGACACAATCAGTTGCCTTGATCCCAAGACCAGCCGATAATTGTCTCGACGATTGACACGATGCTTTGCAGGAGCCCACATGCGGTCCGCCGCCGTTCGACCATCGCCGAGTTTCGAGAAAGTGTGCGAGCAAGCCCTGCGAAACGCCGGAAAAGTGTCGCCGGCCGCGCAGGACCGCATCCGCGAGGCGACGACCAACTTCTCGGCGACAGTGGCCGCGATCAGTTGGACGGCGGCTCGGACCGCGACGAGCTGCACGGCGGAACCAGTCACGACTCGATAAGCGGTGGCGACGGCAACGACGACCTCTCCGGCGACTCTGGAGACGACCGGCTCGACGGTGACGATGGCGCCGATGTGCTCCGACCCGGCAGCGGACGCGATTCACTCACCGGCGGCGCCGGCGTAGACATGTTCGGAGCACTCGCCCGCGGCGGCCAGCGCGTGGACTTCAACCCGGCCGAGGACCTGGAAATGTCCCAGGTCGTCATGCCCGACTTCTCGCTCCCCGACCTGAACGCGAACTCCGCCACGTTCAATCAAAACGTCGGTCCGTCGGTCTTTCGAGGCAGCGTCAGTGCCTACTACTTCACGCACGCAGGCTGAGGACTCTGCCGGCACCGGTACGGTGTCCTGGACGATTTGCGTGACGATCTCGTATCTCAGGGCGTCACCGATGTGAACATCATCGCCATCGACGGCTCGCAGTTTGCGAACGGCCCGGACCAGCTCGCGGGCATGGCCGCGCTCGGTGATCTGCCGCTCGTTCAAGAGACCGCAGCCGAGACCGTCTGGGCCCCGTGGGACGCCGAGTGGCGCGATCTGGTCATCCTCGACCGCAACGGCCGCTTCGCCGGCAAGATCAACCTCACGGCGTTCGACCCTGACCCTGGCGTCAACAACGGGCAAAACTACGCACAGCTCCGCGGGATGCTCATCGCCGTGCGGGGCATCTGACCACTCGCAAACTCGGAGGCGATTCCGAAAACGAAAACAGCCCGGCCAGCTTGCGCGGATCGGGCTGAGTGTTTGGCGTCGGCAAACCCTGAGTTCATTATACAAATCGCTCTGCTTGCGCATCGCGGGGGCCGCGCGCGAGGCGCGTCCCCGAGCCAGTCGTCGTCGCGCGCGGACAGCACGCGAAGCTCGCGATCAGCGGAGGAGCACTGAGGCGGGTGAAGCTTCGCTTCATGGGATTCACTCTCGCAAAATGCGGTTCGGCGTGAGCAGCGTCAATTCGGCATCTCGATCGGCGCACGGCCGGCCTTGGCCCGCACGGCGTTCACCGCGCGGAGTACTGTCGTGTTGCGCATGATGCGAAGCTCCAGCGCACGCTTGCCGGGAAAGTTCAACAGCAGCACTCCGATCAGGATCGTGAGCAGGCCGAATCCCGGAACGAGTACGGGGACGGACTGGATGATGCCCACGAGCACCAGCAGCACGCCGCAGAGATTCTTCGCTACGACGAGGCCGATGCGAGCGGCTGGGTGCTGCGCTCGCCACGATTCGGGCGGTGGGCCGCGGTGCAGGAAATAATCCGGCGCCATACCAATCACCACGGCGCGAATCACGAACGGGATCGCGATGTACGACAGTACCGTGAAGACGCCGAACCACCGGAAGATCGCCTCGTGTGCCCGAAGCCAGTCCTTGACAGCGTCGACCATGGGCTACTCCACGACTCGAATCCGGTGGTTATTCGTGTCTCCGATGTAGATCTTTCCGGCCCGATCGACGGCCACTCCGTGCGGCCGGTCGAGTTGGGCGGCCGTGGCCGGTCCGCCGTCGCCCGCCCCGCCGCGCTTGCCGTTGCCGGCCACCGTCGTGATCACGCCGGTCTTCGCGTCGATGCGACGGATCGCCTGATTCTCGGTGTCCACGACAAAGATGTTGCCGGCCGCGTCGATGTCGAGCTCCTTGGGTCCGTCGAAGGTCGCACTCAAGGCCGATCCGCCGTCGCCGCTGTACCCCTTGCGGCCCGTGCCGGCGACGGTTGTGATGATGCCGCTGCGGGCGTCGACCTTGCGAATCGAGTTTCCTTCGCGCTCGCAGATGTACACGCTTCCCGCCCCGTCGAGGTGTACGGCTCGCGGCCCGAACAGCGACGCCTTCGCGGCCGGTCCGCCGTCGCCCGTGCGCTCCCGTTTGCCCGTGCCGGCGAACGTGCGGATCGTGCCGGTCGCGAGATCGACCACTCGCACACGCTGGTCCTTGACGTCGGCGATGTACAGCTTGGTCGCCGTGCGGTCCAGTGCGAGGCCGTTCGGTTCGCGCAGCATGGCCGACGCCGCCGGTCCGCCGTCGCCCGAGTAGCCGGACTGGCCCGTGCCGGCGATCGTCGTGATCGCGCCATCCTTCGCGCTGACCCTGCGCACGCAGAAGTTCAACCGATCGACGATGTAGATGTTCCCGGCGTCATCGAGTACGACGCCGTAGGGTTCGTTCAGCATCGCCTTGGTGGCCGCTCCGCCGTCGCCCGCGTATCCCTTCTGGCCGCAGCCGGCCACGGTCGTGATCTCGCCGGTCTTCGCGTCGACGCGCCGAATGCAATGATTGAAGGTGTCGGAAAAGTAGATCGAGCCGTCGGGTCCGATCGCCACGTCGAACGGCTGGTTGAGCTTCGCCTTCGCCGCCGGTCCGCCGTCGCCGTCGTAACCTTGCGAGCCGTTGCCCGCGATACTGCCGATCATGGGATCGGCCGAACAGATCCAACAGAGCGCTGCCACGGCTGTCCACAGAGTGACTTGCATGAGCGTTCTCCGGTTCAGGGGCGACGGGCCAGTTGTACCGTACAGCCTCTCGGCGTCGCAACAGTCAGTTGACTCGCAGCTCGCAGCGGAGAGCGCAGTATCTGGGCGTGCAACACGCGTGTGCCATGTTACGTTGCCGGCCCAACGGCGGTGTGTGTAGGATTCCACCTGTCGGTTCGTTATGCTTGCCGCGGTGGCATCCGCTCACGCGATCGTCCGAGGTAACCAGAGATGGCCAAGAAGCGTACACGATCGAAGGCCAAACACGCCGATCCCCTGGCGGCGCTGGGGAACTTCAGCCCGAGGATGATGGAGAAGGCGCTGCGTGAACTGGCCAAGGGCATGGGCGCCGAACGAATCGACGCCACTACGGAGCTGGCCCTGGACCTGATCGATCAGGCGTACGACACGCCTGATCCCGATCGCTGCGTGCAACTTGCCCGCAAGACGCTCAGTCTGGACCCGGATTGTGCCGACGCGTACTTGCTCCTGGCCCAATTCGCTTGTTCGTCCAAGGAGTCTATCGATCTCTTGCGTCACGGCGTCGCGGCGGGTGAGCGTGCGATTGGTGCGAGCCGATTCAAGCAGTACGCCGGTCATTTCTGGGGCCACCTGGAAACGCGGCCGTACATGCGAGCCAGGCACTCGCTGGCGAACGAGCTGTGGCTGGCGGGCGACCGGGCCGAGGCGCTCGGGCATTACCAGTCCATGCTCGACCTCAACCCGAACGACAACCAAGGCGTGCGCTACGTGCTCGCGGCGTGCTTGCTGCAGGAATGTCGTGACGCGGAGCTTGAGGCATTGTTGAAACAGTACGACGGCGACGACTCGGCGGCTTGGCACTACACACGGGCCGTGCTCGCGTTTCGCCGTGAAGGGGATAGCGAGTGCGCCCGCAAGTTGCTGCGCGATGCAATACAAGGGAACAAGTTCGTGCCCGAGTTCATGCTCGACCAGCGGCCGTTGCCGCCGGATCCACCGGACTCCATCGGCCGCGGCGACGAGTCTGAGGCGATCGAGTACACGTACTCGTTTCGTCCGGGCTGGCGTGCGACGCCGGGTGCGATCGCCTGGCTGCGTCGCGTGGCCCAGGTGCCGGTCGTCGCGCCGTCCAAGAATGCTCGATCGCGGTCGTGGCGGCGGTGCCGGACGCTCGTCGAGTGTCTGCCGCAGGACCCGTCCGAGGTCTGGCAACTGGCGGTGCAAGAGGAATCGCTGCAGACGTCGCCCGGCGAGCCGCCGGTCAGGACATGGACCATTCTGGTCGTTGCGGCGGGCGAGTCGGCGGTGTTGGCCGACACCATGTCGGAACGCCGCCCGTCGTCCGAGTCGATCTGGAACACGTTGGTCGAGGCGATGCTCAGCCCGATGGACAAGGAGCCGCGTCGGCCGGGCCAGATCGAGATGCGGCCCGAGACGTTTCGGTCGGCCTGGGGGCCGCGTCTCGCGCAGGTAGGTGTCAAGTGCCTGCTCAGCGACGAGCTGTCCGACGCCGATGACATGCTGGAGTTCGCGTCGCAGCAACTTCAGGCGCAACTGGGCCGCGCCGGCTCGAATGTCTCGATCGAGGAACTGAGCGACCTGCCCCAGGCGAACGATGAGGTCTGGCAGGCCGACATCCAGCGGCTGGCCACTTGGGTCAACACCGACGTCGAGCCGCGTCGACCGTGGCTCGCCATCGTTGTCAATAGGTCGACCGACAAGATTCTGGCCCAAAACCTGACCACCGACGAGCCAACCGCCGAACTGCTCTGGGAGACCATGGCCCGAGCCATGACGAACCCGGCGATCGACGAACCGCACCGTCCCAGTTCGATCGAGCTTGGCTGCGGCGCGAATCACGCCGAACTGACCGCGCGACTTGGCGCGATCGCTGTGCGGCACAGCGTGCACGAGAAGCTCGACATGATCGATTTCCTGGTTCAGGACCTGTCGCAGCACCTCGCCGCATCGGCGTCGGAGTGCCTGCCCGGCCTGCTCGACTCGCCGGGCGTGACCGAAGATCACGTCGAACAGTTCTTTGACGCGGCGGCGACGTTCTACCGGCAAGCTCCGTGGAACCGGGTGCCGGGTGACGTCGTGATCAAGGTGCAGTGTTCCGCATTTCAGACGGACACGTGGTACGCCGTGGTCATGGGCCAATCCGGCATGTCGTACGGGTTGTCGATGTACGACGACTGGCCCATGCTCGAGCGTCTGTTGCGAGGGCAGATATCGCCGGAGGAGCACCAGCGGCGGATGTCTTCGTTGGCTGTGACGTTTGGCGAGGAATTCGAGATGGCCGCGACCGACGCCGACGCGGCGGACCGGCTGGGCTGGCCCGTGGCTGCGCCCGAGGCGTACCCGCACGCGGTGCGCATTGAGCCAGGAATGAAGGTCCGCCCGCCGCTCCAGTGGGAACTATTGTTGCTCGAAGCCTGCCTGCGGAGCATCCCTGCGTTCGTGGCGGGACCGCACCGCAAGCCCGCCAAACTATCGACCCCGACTCACACCGGCAGACTGAACCTGGCGCTCTCGGTGGTCGGCCCATCCTGACAAACCGGCTGTTTCCAATTCTCCGCGCGGAACAGTCGGCCGTATGTGCCGTAGTCGTTGAAGAAGAAATACTTGGCCAGGCGATACGCCAGGCTCTTCTCGGGAATCTCGTCGCCCGGCTTGTACTGCGACGGCCGCGGCTGCATCAGTTCCAGTTCGGCCATGGCGCGGCGCCGCGCCGTCGTGTCCCGCGCCGTGTGTTTCTCCACCAGTTCGCGCAACAGATCGGGACGTTCCAGCACGATACAGCCGCGTGTGTTGGTCGCGGCGATCTCGCGGAAGTCGCGCAGGAACTCGCTCTGTTGGAAGACGTCGCGCAACGGACGATATCCGTCTCGACCGTCGACCACAGACGCCGGGCCGGAAACCTCGGCCGCCCGGTCGTAAATCGACTCCCGCGCGAACTGAATCACCGGACACGGTTCGATATCGCCCCACGGACCGATGTGGTGCGTGAAACCGGTCGCCGCCGGGCACAACGCCCTGCCCTCACCGTCGTAATAGGCGTCGATGATGACGATTGGTTTCTTCGCCCGCATCTCGACCACGAACCGCCGCGCGGCAAGCTGCTGATCGGGCGTCAGGCACAGTTCCGGCTTCGACTCCGGGCCGACCGCGCGGTACACGTGAAACCAGCAGTACATCACGCCCATCTCGATCAGCCGGTCGATCCACGCTTCGCTCACGAGGTCGTAGTTCGTCTGGCACAGACTCGTGCAGACGCCGGTCATCACCTTGTTGCGCAGGCACGCCGCCAGTCCCTCCATCGTCTGCGACAGCACGCCGAGCCGGCCGCGGCGCTGGTCGCTCACGATCTCGTTGCCCTCGACACTCACGAGCGGTGTGACGTTGCCGAGCCGCCGCAGCTCGCGGGCAACCTCATCGGTGATGAAATGGCCGTTCGTGAAGACCTGGAAGTAGGCGTCGGGGTGCCGCGCCATGATCTCCAGCAGGTCGGCGTGCATGAACGGCTCGCCGCCCAGAATGCCGAAGAACGAGTTGCCCATCGCCTTGGCCTCGGTGATCACGCGGTCCATCGCGGCGACTTCGATCTTCTCCTGCTTCGCCGCGACGTCGACCCAGCAGCCTTGGCAGCGTAGATTGCAACTGTTGATGATCGATATGTAGATGAACGGCGGAAAGAACTCGCCCCGCCGCAGTCGCCGCTTGTGCCGCTGAATCGACCGCATGCCCTTCCAGCCCATGTTCCAAGCCAGCTTCCAGAGCAGCCGCTTGTCGGTTTCCACGACCAATCGTTTGGCGAGTCGCAAGTACATCTACGTCGATCTCCAGGTTGCCGGACCGGTGCTATAGTATCAGCCCGGGCGCGGAAAGCGTAGCGCGAGGATGGCTCGGATCGCCAGGAAACGGCAGTAGTACAGTTTGGCCGATAGGACTGAATCTGGTTGCGGAGCCACGAGCGTAAGCGAGTGGGTGACCGCGGTCGCCGCTCCCTCACGGTCGCCGCTCCCTCACGGTCGCCGCTCCCTCACGGTCGCCGCTCCCTCACGGTCGCCGCTCCCTCACGGTCGCGGCTCGGAGTTCCACGCGAAAACAATCTGTACCAGGAAGCGCTTGCGATTCGGCCGGAAGCTGCTCATGCTTGCGACATGACTACGCCGCCTCGATCACTGGACAACAAGAAAGGGCCGCGATGAAGAACGTGCATTCGCTACTGGTCATGTCCGTAATTCTGCTAACGGCCGGCGTCGCCGCGGCCGGCGACTGGGTCGTGTACGACGGTTTCGATGGACCCGGCAAGGGCAAACACATCGTGCTCATCAGCGGCGACGAAGAGTACCGGTCCGAAGAGACCCTGCCGCAGCTCGGCCGCATCCTGGCCAAACACCACGGATTCAAGTGTACCGTGCTGTTCGCGATCAACCCCGCCGACGGCTCGATCGACCCGAACGTGAACAACAACATCCCCGGCCTCGAGGCGCTCAAGTCGGCCGACCTGATGGTCATCTTCACGCGGTTCCGCAACCTGCCCGACGACCAGTTGAAGCACATCGCCGACTACGTCGATTCCGGCCGGCCCATCGTCGGCCTCCGCACCGCCACGCACGCGTTCAACCTCAGCGGCAGCAAGTCGTATCAGCGCTACACCTGGACCAGCAAGGAATGGGACGGCGGTTTCGGTAGGCAGGTGCTCGGCGAGACCTGGATCAGCCACCACGGTCAGCACGGCAAGCAGAGTACGCGCGGGCTGGTGGCCAAGGGCCAGGAGAAGCACCCGATCCTGCGCGGCATCGGCGACGGCGATGTTTGGGGGCCGACCGATGTGTACGGCGTCCGCCTGCCGTTGCCGGCCGGTTGCACACCGATCGTGATGGGCCAGGTGCTCGAAGGCATGAAGCCCGACGACAAGCCGGTCGAGGGCAAGCCGAACGACCCGATGATGCCGGTCGCGTGGACCAAGTCGTTCGAGAGCGCCGGCGGCAAATCGGCCCGCGTCTTCACCACGACGATGGGCGCGTCGCAAGACCTCGCCAGCGAGGGCGTGCGGCGACTGCTGGTCAATGCGTGCTACTGGTCGTTGGGCATGGAAGACAAGATCGCCGGGAAGAGCGCGGTGGACCTCGTCGGTGCGTTCAAGCCGACGCCGTTTCGTTTCGGCGGCGCGGCCAAGGGGGTCAAGCCCGCCGACCACGCGATGAGTCCCGCGGCAACTCGGTAGGGTGGGCTTCGCCCACAACTCAACGTGGCGGACGCTGCCAGCGTCCGCTCTGACGCCCGACGCTGGCAGCGTCGGCCACGCAAAACGCCGCGCAAGAAAACGGCAAACCAGGCGATAAGGAATGTAGGGTGGGCTTTGCCCGCCGGCCAAACTTCCGCGCAGAAAAACAACGCCCCAGGCGAAAACGAATGTAGGGCGGCCCTTGGTTTACGAGGTCCAGCGTCATGGCAAAGCAGCGAAGTCGTGTTTTGTTCAAGCGTCCGTTTTGGGTTGGAGTCGACCTGGGCGGCACGAGCATCAAGGCGGGCGTGGTCGACAACACCGGCCGGCCGCTGATGGAGGACGCGGCCGAGGTTGAGACCGAGGCGAAGCGCGGGGCCAATGTGAGTCTCCGCAACATGGCGGCGGCCGCGCGGCTGGCCGCGAAACAATGCGGGATCAAATGGACCGACGTCAAAGCCGTAGGCCTCGGCTCGCCCGGCACGATGGATATTCCGGCCGGCATGTTGCTCGACCCCGTGAATCTGCGCGGACCAGGTTGGCAGAACCTTCCCATTCGCGATCGGCTGGCCAAGTTGCTCAACAAGCCGGTCGCGTTTCAAAACGACGCCAACGCGGCGGCCTACGGCGAGTACTGGGCGGGCGTGGGCCGCACGGCCCGCGCAGCCGGCCGGCCCGCGCACAGTCTGGTGCTGTTCACGCTCGGCACCGGCATCGGGTGCGGCATCGTCATCGACAACCAGATCATCGAGGGCGAGCACAGCCACGGCGCCGAGTGCGGTCACATGGTCATCGCGATGCAAACGCCGGGCGGGCCGCCGCCGCGTATCTGCGGCTGCGGCCGGGCCGGTTGTCTGGAAGCGTATGCCTCGGCGACCGCCGTGATCAAGCGGGCGCAGGAGGGTCTCGATGCGGGCCAGTCCACACGACTGCGGGCCGTCTGGGGCGAAACCGATCCCGCCGACCGCGCACTCGCCATCGACAACCTGAACAAGTCGGGCGATGCGTTCTGCCGCCGGCTGATGCGCGACACGGCGTACTATTTGGCCGTCGGCGCAACTTCGCTGATGCACACCATCGACCCCGACCTGGTCATCTTCGGCGGCGGCATGAGCAAGTCCGGCCCCGAGTTCCTCGCGTGGATTCGTGAGGACGTTCAGAAGTTGGCGTTTCCAACGCCCGCTGCACGCACGGAAATCGTCTACGCGCAACTCGGCAGCGACGCCGGCTACATCGGCGCGGCCGGCTGCGCACGCCTGCACTACGGCAGTCGTTGAACGAGCGGCCGATCAGCCCTTGGACATCGGCGCCAGCGCGATAAGGCAAACGGCAAGTGAAGAATCTACCGCTGAAGCTCGCCTATGAGCCGCGTTGATCTTTGGCATGGACGACTCCTCGTGGTGTTGAGACGGCGCGGTCCGTTCGTTGACGACATCTCATGACGGCGGAATGCGCAGCAGTGTGAATGGGTACAGCGTAGTCGCGTAGACGGTGCCGTCGCGCGCGACGATCATCGCCAGGATCACGTGGAGCGGCGTGAGCGTGCCGTCGGGAAGCGTGTGGTAGCCGTGGATCGGGCGCAGCGAACCGTCCGGGTTCTTTGCGGGCGGCAGCTTGAAGTTGAAGAAGTCGGGGTTCTTGACCGCGAAGACGCCCAGGTCGTCCATGTGGTTGCCGCGCGGGTCGTAGCGGACGAGGTGGTGCAGGTAGCCCGTCCCAAACCCGGTCTCGTTGTCGATGCGGATAGCGGAGTAGACCGTGCCGTCGGTCGCGATGCTGATCGATCCACGCGAGTCCGGATGCTTGCCGTTGATGCGCGGGCCGAGCGACCGGCCCGTCACCGGCTTGCCGGCCTCGACGCCCAGGTCGATCTGGAACATGCGCAGGTCGTTGAGCAGTTGCAGGTACGCGGTGCGTCCGTCGGCCGCGAGCCGCCAGTCGGGATGGACCGCGTCCGGCCCGATCACCTCGCGGAACGGTTTCCCATCGACGACCAGTTCGTCGACGGTGACCTTGTCGATGTCGGGTTGATACCGCGCGACGCGATAGTCGTGAGTGATCGCCGCCGCGCGGCCCTCGCGGTCGATCAGCGTGTTCGGTTGATCACGCAGCGTGGGACCAAGGGCGCGGTAGCCTTTTTCGGGATGCTTCGTGTCGAACAGCATCCAGTGTTCGCTCTCGCACGTGATCACGTAGATCAAGCCGCGTGCCTCGTCGGCGACGACATCGATCACTCCCTCGCCTTCCTTGGCGTCGGCCGGCAGCCGCTTGTCGCCGAGCGGCATCGGCATGCCCAGGTTTTTGGCCTCGTCCGTCGCGGGGTCGTAGGTCATGACATACCCGCCGCGGTAGGTCGGTATCTTGCCGGCCTCCTTCTCCTTCGGCGACGGATAGCCCTGTTTCGAGCCGACGTAGATGACGCCCGACGGGCCGACGAAGTTGCGCGTATGAATCTTCGCCTGCGAGGCGTAGCCGGTCGGTTCGAGCGGCAGGCCGACGAGCTTGTGCGTGTCCAGGACGACGCGCATCTTCTCCGTCGCGGGGTCGAACTCGACGAGGTACGAGTTGCGGCCATAGGCGGCCGAGCCGACGTAGATCTTGCCGTTCTTGCCCTCGCACAATGCGAAGTAGCCGGATTCCTCGGTCGTCGTCTCGGGCGGAATGTGGTACGCCTTGGCCCATGCATACTTGAGCGACTGCGGCCGGCCGCCGGCGCCCGGTTGGTCCGCCGCCATCACTGCGCGGCTGATCAACAGCACGATCGCCGCGCCAAGAACCGACGGAGTCGTTCTCATAAGACTCTCCTTGTGAATTCGCGTCGAAGGAAACTGCCTGCCTGCCGCTTTTCAACGGCGCTCTACTCGCCCATCGCCCACTTGATGCCGGCGATGATGTGGCGCTGAAAGATCGGGTTGGTCCAGACGTCTTCGCGGTGACCCATGCCGGTGTAAAAGACGCGGCCTTTGCCGTAGTTGCGGCTCCAGGCGATCGGGTATGGCTGCATCGTGTTGTACTTCTCTTGCTTCATGCTCTTGGTGTTGAGCACGAGCACGGGGTGAATCTCGGGCGACATGTTCTTGAAGACGTACCACTCGTCGTTGATTCTGAAGCTGGACGCCTCGATGTGCGCCGCGGCGGGGAACTTGGCGTCGGCCACGGTCACTTCGGCCGGCTCCTGGGCATGATGCGTGGCGAACTCGGCGCCGATCATCTCGATGTACGGCTGCTTGTCGCCCTCCTTCCAACCGTGATAGGTGTCGGTCGCGCAGTGGCTGCCGATGAACCCCTTGCCGGCCTTCACATAGTCGATCAAATCCTGGCGCTTCGGGATCGGCAGGTCGCCCGTGGTGTAGAAGAACACCGCGTCGTACTTCTTGAGGTTGTCGGCGTTGATCAGCGTGCAGTCCTTGGTCGCCGTCACTTCGATGCCGGCCGCGGCGCAGATCTCGGTCAGCACCTTCTCGGAGTGCGACAGTTCCTGCGGTTTGTCCTTGGGCCGGGTGATCGTGCTGTGCTGGAAGCCGGCGGAGTGTGTCAGGAAGAGCAATTTCTTCTTGGCCTTTTCGTCGGACCTCGCCTGGAGCGAGAACGAGGCGAACGCGAACGAGACGGCCAGCGACGCGGCGACGAACCAAGACTTCATCGTGGGGTCCTTTCGTTGGGAGGGCGATCGGGCGGGTATCGACAACGGGAAGAGTATATCCACGCAGTCATGTTCTCAGCCACCGTGTTTCGAGGCGCCTTGGTGCGGGTCCGGTTGTCGCCCAGGGGGAACCGAAGTAGACTCTTGTTGTATGAGCACGACAGTCACGTACCAGTTCCTGGAGCAGCGGCCGAAGTCAGCCTACCGCCAGCCATTCATCAAGGGTACGCGCATCCGGGCCGAGATCGTCTACGGCGCGTGCACGGCCTTGGATGAACTCCGTGCCGATGATGACCAGGATCCGCGCACCCCTCAGCAGGTCGCGCTGGACTACGGCCTGCCGCTCGAAGCAGTGCTCGAGTCCATCGAATACTGTCGCTCGAATCCTCCGGACATCGCCGCTGATCACGCACGCGAGGAACGGCTCATCGAAGCCAGTGGCGTGGGTCACTCCAATTACAAGACCGATCCGAAACGCCATTACCGCGTTCTGACTCCTCAGGAATGGGCCGAACTGAGCAAGGATGAATCTCTACCTGGATGATGACTCGGCTGACGCACTGTTGGTCCGACTGCTTCGTGCGGCTGGACACGACGTTCAAGTCCCTTCCCAGGTGAACCTAACCGGCGAACACGATGTAACCCACTTCATGCACGTCATTCGGACTGATCGCGTGCTGCTCACGCACAACCACGACGATTTCAAGCGACTCCACGACCTGGTACTACTGTTCCGCGGGCGGCATCCAGGCATTCTGGTTATTCGTCGAGACAACGACCAGAAGCGTGACTTGCGGCCCCGCGGCATTGTTCAGGCGATCTGGAATCTGTCGGCCAGCGGTGTATCGATCCCGGACCAGATGCACATCGTCAACCACTGGCGGTGAGCCGCACGATCCAGCGAGGTGCGGCGGACGCGACCACGAACCCGAAAGGACCATCTCATGAAGACACTGCTCGTTCGCGGCGGATCGATCATGCTGGTTGCGGCCCTGAGCCTGCCGAAGCCAGCCGCAACCGAACCGTCGCACGACGACGAAGTCGTCTGCAGCACGTTCTCCATTTGTGCGTTCGATCCGGCGACGGGCGAGACGGGAGTTGCCGTGACGACGCGGTTGCCCGAGGTCGGTCGGCTTTGTCCGTTTACCAAGGCGGGCGTCGGAGCGGTCGCCACGCAGGCGAGCGTCGTCGTGAAGTATGGCCCGCAAGGTCTGGAACTGCTCGAGAAGGGAATGAGCCCGGAGCAGGCGATCGCCGAACTGCTCAAGGACGACCAGGGTCGCGATCATCGACAGCTCGGCATCGTCGACGCGCAGGGCCGGACGGCCAACTACACGGGCAAGCTGTGTCTCGATCATGCGAGCCACCGGTCTGGCAAGAACTACACCGCGCAAGGAAATCTGCTCGGCGGTCGGGCGGTTATTGACGCGGTCGCCGACAGCTTTGAGGACACCGACGGGGCCGGCATGGATTTGGCCGATCGCCTGATCGCTGCGCTCGAAGCCGGCCAACGCGCGGGCGGCGACAAGCGGACCGGCCAGAAACAGTCGGCCGCCGTCATCGTCGCGAACCCGAAGCGGAAACACTACGACGGGTCGAACATCACGGTGAACTTGCAGGTCGCCGAGCACCCGGAACCCGTCGGTGAGTTGCGCCGGCAGTACGACACGATCCGGCAGCGGCTGGGCTACCGTGCGTTTCGCGTGATCGAAGGCCGCGACGTTGTGCAGCTCAAGCAGATGCTGCACGAACTGGGTTACTACCACAAAGACGTGCAGGACCTGAGCGCAATGACTCGCGAGGCGAACTTCGCCGTCTACGATCTGGAAGCCGCCGAAGCGGTCGACCGATTTCGCAAGGAGCACGGCCTGCCGGTGCGGGCCGACGGACTGGGGCACGATCGCGGCATCGTCGACGACGCCTGCATCCGAGCCTTGAAGGCGGCGCACGCGAAGAAACGAAAGGACGCAGCGGCCCAGGCGGAGCAAGGCGAGAAGGCGAAGGGCGCAGCGGGCGAAGGCGACAAGAAGCGCGAGATCGAAGCCAAGCCATGACCACGGTCTTTCCACCGCCGACGCCGCCATCGATGAGCCTTTGGGCGATCGGCGTGCACATGTTGATGTTGGCGCTCGCCCTGGGCGCGACGTTCGGCCTGTTTCGCAAAGGCCCACGACCGGCCAAGCGGCCATGCCTCGCCTGCGGCTGCGGGTTAAACGACCGAGGCCGATTTCAGACCCTATTCAATGCGGCACTGTACTTAGTCCCGAAGGGACGTGAGTCGATAGCCAGGGGCGTTAGCCGGCTCGCGCCCCTGGCTATCGACTCGCGCCGCTTCGCGGCTGGCCCTGTCTCGGACTTGTGTAGCACTACAGCGCAGGTTCTCACGATGGGCACTGGCGGCACGATCAAATCAGGACTGCGACGACTGAAGTTCCCCCAAGTTAGCAACCTGCGCTGTAGTAGTAGATACCAATGCCTCTGGGGAGAGGGTTGGGGTGAAGGGTGCGCACACCGCTTCGTGCGCCCGCGGAAAACCGCGGTTGGCGGCGATTTGGACCGTTCGTAGAATTGCCCGCATGAAAACTGACGAACTGCGTGAGGCGTATCTCAGCTTCTTTGAATCGAAAGGATGCCAGCGGCGGCCGAGCGACGTTTTGGTTCCGAAGGGCGACCCGACCGTGCTGTTCACGCCGGCCGGCATGAACCAGTTCAAACGCGAGTTCCTCGGTCTGGGCGATCCGAACTTCAAACGGGCCACGACCTGCCAGAAGTGTCTGCGCACGGGCGATATCGAGAACGTCGGCCGCACGGCCTACCACCACACGTTCTTCGAGATGCTCGGCAACTTCTCGTTCGGCGATTACTTCAAGCGCGAGGCGATCCACTGGGCGTGGGAATTCTGCACGTCGAAGAAGTGGCTCGGCCTGCCGACCGATCGGCTCACGATCAGCGTGTATCTGGACGACGACGAAGCGGCCGGCATCTGGGAGCGGGAGATCGGCCTGGCCTCATCGCGGATCGCGCGCATGGGGGAGGACGACAACTTCTGGCCGGCCGGCGCTCCGTCGCACGGCCCCGACGGAGTCTGCGGCCCGTGCTCGGAGATTTTCTATCATCCGCCCACGGGCAAAGAGGTGGAGATCTGGAACCTGGTCTTCACGCAGTTCGACCGGCAGGGGCCGCCGCCGAACAACCTCGTGCCGCTGCCGTCGAAGAACATCGACACCGGCATGGGGCTGGAACGCACGGCGGCGACGCTGCAAGGCGTCGTGAGCAACTTCGACATCGACATCTTCGGGCCGATCCTGGGCGCGATCTGCGAGGTGCTCGGCCGCAAGTACGACCGCGAGCATCCGGACTCGGTGCGCATTCGCCGCATCGCCGACCATGCGCGGGCCGTGACGTTCTCGATCCACGAAAACGTGTTGCCGTCGAACGCGAAGCAAGGCTACGTGGTGCGGCGGCTGTTGCGCCGCGCGGTGCTCGACGGATACCGACTCGGCTTGCGTGAGCCGTTCTTTCACAAGCTGGCCGCGGCCGTCGGTGCCGCCATGCGACGACCGTACCCGGAACTGACCGACACCGCCGGCCGCGTCGCAGGCATCGTGAAGAACGAAGAGGAACAGTTCCTCAGCACACTGGAAGTTGGAATGAACTTCCTCGACGGGCTGTTCGAGCGGCTGGGCGGCGGTCGCGGCGGAGTCATCTCGGGCGACGACGCATTCAAGCTGCACGCGACCTACGGGTTCCCGGTCGAGATGACCGAATCACTCGCGGCCGAGCGCGGCCTGACGCTGGACCGATCGCGCTATCAAGTCCTGTGGAAGGAACACCAGGAGAAAAGCGGGGCGGGCGCGTTTTCGGGCGAGGTCATGGCCGCCGCGGCGATCGACCGCATCAAGTGGACCGAGAACGGCCAGGAGGTCGCGCGGACGGCGTTCCTCGGCTATGAGTCGACGACGGCCGACGCGATCGTGCGCGGCATCGTCGCCGGAAAGGAAGTGGTCAGTGATATCACGGCGGGGCACGTCGGCACGGTCGGCATCGTGCTCGATCGAACGCCGTTCTACGCCGAGTCGGGCGGACAGGTTGGCGACACGGGCGAACTCGTCGCCGGCGGCGCGACGTTTCGCGTCGCCGATACCCAGAAGGAGGGCAACTTCATCGTTCATTTGGGCCAGGTTGCGTCTGGCACGCTTCGCGTCGGCGACCGTGTGCAGGCCAAGGTCGACGCCGCTCGGCGGGCCGGCATCATGCGGGCACACTCGGCCACGCACTTGTTGCACTACGCACTGCACCAGACGTTGGGCAAACACGCGACGCAGGCCGGATCGAAGGTCGACGACGACTATCTGCGGTTCGACTTCAGTCACGCCGAGTCCGTGCGCCGCGAGGAGTTGGACCGCGTCGAAGACATTGTGAACTCGCGCGTGGCCGAGGCATCGGAGATCGCGTGGCGCACCATGCCGATCGACGAGGCGCGGAAACTCGGCGCGATGGCCCTGTTCGGCGAGAAGTATGGCGACGTGGTCCGCGTGGTTACCATGGGCGACTACAGTCGCGAGTTCTGCGGCGGCACGCACCTGACGAACACCGGGCAGGTCGGCCTCTGTAAGATCACCAGTGAAGAATCTGTGGCGGCCGGCACGCGGCGCATCGTCGCACTGACGGGGCCGGCGGCGATACGGCACGTGCGCGAGCAAGAGGCCCTGCTGCGCGACCTGGCGATGCTGCTCAAGGCGCCCACGAGCGAACTGACGCGGCGCACCCAGGGTCTGCTCGACGAGATCAAGTCGCTTCGGAAACAACTGGCGCAGAAGCGTAGCGAATCGGCCGGGGCGACAATCGACGACCTCATTGCCGGCGCCGTAGAAATCGACGGAGTGAAGGTCGTGGCCGGCGAAGTGTCGGGCGCGTCGGCCGATGACCTGCGCCAACAAATCGACCACCTGCGCCGCAAGACAAGCCCGATAGCCGTGCTGCTGGCGTCGCAAGCCGACGGCAAGGTTCAGCTCGTCGCGGGTCTGAGCCGGGACCTGGTCGAGCGCGGCGTACACGCGGGTCATTGGGTCAAGGCCGTGGCCGGCGTCATGGGCGGCGGCGGCGGCGGAAAGCCAGACATGGCTCAGGCCGGCGGCAAGGACCCGAGCAAACTCGGCGACGCACTGGCACTGGCCAGGGATTCCATCGGCAAGCAGTTGCGTGCGGCGGTCGAGGGATGATCCGATGTGCGCGGCTCAGGCGCCTCGGCCAGGTACTGTTTCAGCGCCTCGACGCCGTCTGAGCAAAGTCGATCCGGTGCCTGACCGTCCAAGAGTTTGACGGCCTCGTCGCGCGACATGGCCGCGCGATACGGCCGATCGGCGCTGACCGCATCAAAGTAGTCTGCCACGGCCAAGAGCCGGCTGCCCCACGGCATCAGCGACCCGTCGAGGCCGAAATGGTAACCCTGTCCGTCGAGCCGTTCGTGATGGCAGGCGGCCATCAGTGCCAGGTGCCGCAGGCATTGGGTGCGTTCGAGAATCGTCAGGGTGTAGTGCGTGTGCTTCCACATCAATTGCCATTCGTCCTTGTCCAGTTTGTCGGGCTTCTCTAAGACGCGACGTGGCACGGCGAGCTTGCCGATGTCGTGCAGCAATCCGGCTCGCCGAATCTCGCGGCACTCGACCGGCGTGCAACCAAGCACCTGAGCCATGCCGCTTGCGTACGTGGCGACGCGCTGCGAGTGGTGCGAAGTGAATCGACTCTTGGCGTCGACGACGTTGGCCAGCGCGAGCGTCGCCCGATCGAGCTGATCCTCGTCGGCGATCCAGCGGCACTCGGCCGGCTCCGCAGCGTTCACGCGGCGGCGCCAATCGCCGCCACTTGCGTGCAGCGATTCCCAGAAACCGCGATCGTGTCGCAGCTTGGCCAACAAGTCCGTGAGTTCTGGGTCGAACCACAGCTTGCGTCGTCGGCCGGCCATGTTCAGCGCCTCGATCAGACCGTGCTGGGTGGTGAAGATTTCTACGGATTGAACCAGGCTGAGGATGCGGGCCAACAGGGGAATCTGCTGGCCGCGCAAACGGTGTGGGTAGCCGGTGCCGTCAAAGTGCTCGTGCAGGTGTTGTATCGCCGCACAACTGCCACTGGAAAGTCCGAGCAACTGCGCGATCTCGGCGGTGCGGTCCGCCAGATTCGCGGCCACCGTGTCGGCCGATTGCTCCACCTCGCGCACCAGCCGCAGCGCCTCCTGCAGGCGCTCGAGCGACGTGCCTTGTCCAACGTTCTGCAGTGCGTACAGTGCACCACTCAACGAGCCGGTCAGGCGGTCGACATGCCGGTCGCGGCGCATGCGCGGGTCGGTCTCGCGCAACACAAACAGGTTGTGGGCGACGGCCGACGCACAGCCGGCGTCCTTGACGAGCGTGGCATAGTAGAGATCGGACATGGTCCGCGGATCGAGCCCGAGCATCTCGCCCAGTTTCATCGCGATCAGGCAACAGCGCTGCGCGTGACCGGGCGGCTGACCTTCGTTGAGGTCCAGCGCTTCGGAAAGCGCAATGACGAGATCCGACATCCGGATCTCGACCCCCGGGTCGAAGGCCGGCACACGGCGCAGCAGTCGATTGTTCGGTAGTGCAGGCGCCATCGGCGTCCCAGGCACAGGTTACGCGTGGAGGAAACGTGGCGAGGGCGAACCGCGGACACAGTGAAACTAGTAGGCCACGGGGGGCACCTAGTCAAATGAACACCCGCCGGGTTACAGTCTTGCCTTGTGTGATGCGCGCGCCGTGCGCGCCTGTTCGTGGCCGACGCTGCCAGCGTCGGCGTCTCCCACCCCAGTCGCTACGTTGCGTTCATTCCCTACTTGACACCCCTAGTGTCGGCCTCTACGATACGCGGCCTAAGCGACCTAACAACTTGCGGAAGCGAGAGATGGTGCAACCGTTGGCGTAGTCGGGGCTTCCAGCCGAAACCACTCCGATCCGGTCAGTCGACCTGGTCTGAACACCGAGCGGAATGCGGTCAGCGCCTGTTTGGTCGATGTTCGGCAGTCAAGCGGCTACGCCCAGTGGTCTGAACTTACAGGAAGCGAAAGGCTGAGCTATGCCATTACCGAAGCGACGAACGTCGCGTTCCAAGGTCCGAAAGCGTCGCGGAGCGAAACATCTGACTCCGCCGAACGTAACGCACTGCCTGAAATGCGCCGCGCCGACGCTTCCACACCGCGTCTGTCCCGAGTGCGGCTACTATCAGGGCCGCGCCGTGATCGCCGAGGAGGAGGAAAAGTAGCCCATGCGGATCGCGCTAGACGCGATGGGTGGCGACTACGCTCCAGACCCCATCGTGCAAGGGGCCTTGGATGCCGTGCGCGACCTCGAGGGCGTCGAGGTGATTCTCGTGGGCGACCGGGCGCGCATCGAACCGCTGCTGGCGGGCGGCGCCCCGACCGACCGGCTCGAGATCTTTCACTGCACGCAGAACATCGAAATGGACGAGAGTCCGGTCGAGGCGTTGCGCCGCAAGCGCGACTGCTCGATCATTCGCTGCTGGGAGTTGTTGGCGGCCGCGCGCGCGCAGGCGCTCGTCAGCGCTGGCAGCACCGGGGCCGTCGTCGCCGCCGGGTTGTTCCAGAAGCGGTTCTTGCCCGGCATCAAGCGACCGGGCATCGCCGTCGTGCTGCCGACCTCCAACGGGCCCTGCGTCTTGCTCGATGTCGGCGCGAACATGGCCGCCAAGCCCGAGCACCTCTACCAGTACGGTGTGATGGGCAACCTTTACGCGCAGCACATCCTGCGCATCGCCCACCCGCGGGTCGCGCTGATGAACGTCGGTACGGAAGAACAAAAAGGCAACGAACTGGCCAAGGAGACGCACGCGCTGTTCGAGGCCAGTCGGCTCAAGGATCAATTCTTGGGCAACGTTGAAGGCCGCGACATCTACAAGGGCGCCGCCGACGTCATCGTGTGCGATGGCTTCGTCGGCAACGTCGTGCTCAAGGTGTGCGAAGGCCTCGTCGAACTTGTGCTCCACACGTCGTCCCAGGAGTTGCTGAGCCGACTGCCGCGCGAACATCATTCGACGGCCAAGGGGGCGCTGGAGGCGTTGATGCAGCGGTACGATTACAGCGAGTATGGCGGCGCGCCGCTGTTAGGCATCGACGGCATCTGCATCATCTGTCATGGCGCGTCGGGCGCGGCGGCAATCCGCAACGCCATCCGGGTCGCCGGCACATTCGCTCAACACCACATCAACGATCTGATCGTGACCGAATTGCAAAGCAACGGAACCTGAACCGCAACAGAGACTATGCCCAAGACTGCTTTCCTCTTCCCCGGCCAGGGAGCTCAGACGGTGGGGATGGCCAAAGACTTGTGCGGCAACTTCCCGCCGGCGCGAGCGATCTTTGACCGCGCCAGTTTCGTGCTTGGATACGACCTCGCCGAGGTGTGCTGGAACGGGCCCGAAGAACGTATTAACTCGACCGTGGTCAGCCAGCCGGCGATCTTCGTCGCTAGTTGGGCGGCGCTGGAACAGCTTCGCGCGGAGAAGCCGGAGCTTGTCGCCGGATGTCAGGGCGCCGCCGGCCTGAGTTTGGGCGAGTACACCGCGCTGGCGTTTGCCGGCGTGTTGAGTTTCGACGACGCACTGGGCGTGGTGAAGGTTCGCGGCGAGGCGATGCAAGCGGCAGCCGACGCAACGAAGAGCGGCATGGCCAGCATCCTCGGCCTGGAACGCGACGCAGTCGAATCGCTGTGCGCGGCAGCCCGCGCGCACGGCCGCATTTGGATCGCCAACCTGCTCGGACCAGGGAACATCGTCGTGTCCGGTGAACGCGCCGCGCTGGACGAAATCGCGCGATTGGCCGACGCGGCCGGCGCTACGAGGGTCATCCCGCTCGCCGTAGCCGGTGCATTCCACACCGAGATCATGAAGCCCGCCGATCAGCATTTGGCGCAGGCACTCGACCGCGTCGAGTTGAGGTCACCGCGGATCCCGGTGATCTCAAACGTCGATGCCGAACCGCATCTAGACCCGGCTGATATTCGCCAGACCTTGGTCCGCCAGGTGCTGTCGCCGGTCTTGTGGGAAGACTCGGTTCGGCGACTGCTCAACGATGGCTTCGACCAATTCTTCGAGATCGGCCCCGGCCGTGTGCTCAAGGGGCTGCTGAGGCGAATTGACCGGAAGGCTCAGTGTGAGAACTTTGGGGCATGATGGCTAACTGGGTGGACGCAGTAGACTTTTGGGGCGGAAATGGTTACCTTCTGCCCGTTGAGTATTGGGCTAGGCTGTGCGCGATGCATCGGGCCGCGACGTTCAACGTCTCGCGCGTCGTAGTTTGGCGTACAAGTCCACTTAGTACTGTGCCACATTGAAAGGGGTTGAATTCGTTTAACCCGCAGCCGCAGGCGAGGTATGGCTGGCGTTTGTTGTGCCTCGCCTGCGGCTGCGGGTTAAACGACCGAAGCCGATTTCAGACCCTATTTAATGTGGAGCAGTACTTAGGAGGGAAACAGCGTGTCGATTGAAGAACGAGTGATAGAAATCGTTAGTGAGCAGATGGGAGTGAGCAAGGACCAGATTACTCCCGAGACCTCCTTCATCAATGATCTGGGGGCCGACAGCCTGGACACCGTCGAACTGGTGATGGAACTCGAAGAGGAATTCGACATAACCATCCCGGACGAGAAGGCGGAAGAGATTCAGACGGTAGGCCAGGCCGTGAAGTACATCGAGGAGCATTCCAAGGGCGCAGCCTGATTCGGCCATGGGCGGCCACATACCACCAGTTTCGTGACCACCTCAAGGAGCGCGCATAGGACGATGGGGCGTCGTGTTGTCATTACGGGTTTCGGCACGATCAATTCACTGAGCGCCGACGTGGAAGATTTTTGGCGCAAGGTCTGCGAAGGGCAGAGCGGCGTCGGCGTCATTCAGTCGTTTGATACGACCGAATACAAGGTGAAGTTCGGCGGCGAGGTGCGGGACTTCATCGCTGAGAAGTACATCGACGCGCACGAAGCGAAGCGACTCGATCGGTTCGCGGCGTTCGCGTTGGCGGCGGCCGAGATCGCAGTGCGCGACAGCGGCATCGATTTCTCCAAGGAAGACCTGACTAACTGCGGCGTCGTGGTGGGTAGCGGCATCGGCGGGCTGCACGAGATCGAAGAACAGCACACGCGGCTCTTGGAGAAGGGGCCGAGCCGCATCAGTCCGTTCATGATTCCCAAGCTGATGGTGAATGCGGCGAGCGGCCAGATATCGATTCGATTTGGATTGCGCGGTCCGAACAGCGCGGTCGCGACGGCCTGTGCGTCCAGTTCCAACGCGATCGGCGACGCCTACAAGATTATTCAGCGCGGCGTGGCGGACGTGATGGTCTCGGGCGGCAGCGAGGCGGCGCTGACGCCGATGGGCTTGAGCGGTTTCATCGCGCTGCGAGCGCTATCGACGCGCAACGAAGATCCGCAAGGCGCGAGCCGCCCGTTCGACAAAGACCGCGACGGGTTCGTGCTCAGCGAGGGCGCCGGCGTCATGGTGCTCGAAGAGATCGACCACGCACGCAGACGCGGCGCGAAAATCTATGGCGAGATCGTCGGCTATGGCATGAGCGCCGACGGCAGCCACATCACCGCGCCCGACCCAGAGGGCAACGGAGCGGCCAAGGCGATGGCCAACGCGCTGGCCGACGCCGGCCTGAATCCGTCCGACGTCGGCTACATCAACGCCCACGGCACCTCGACTCCGCTGGGCGATGTCGCCGAGACCAAGGCCATGAAGAAAGTGTACGGCGAAGCGATCCGGCACATTCCCGTTTCGAGCACCAAGAGCCAGGTCGGTCACCTGCTCGGCGCGTCGGGGGCGGTCGAACTCATCGTTACGACGCTCGCAGTGCAGCGCGGCGTACTTCCACCCACAATCAACTACCGCACGCCCGATCCGGATTGCGACTTGGACTACATCCCGAACTCAGCGCGCGAGGTCCGCACGCGCCGCGCCATGTCCAACTCGTTCGGCTTCGGCGGCCACAATACTTCGCTCATCGTCGCGTCCGTGAACGGCCTTTGAGCTTTCGCACTTCGATTCGACGCCAGATCATTGGGCCGACCATGTGGCCGCCAGCCACGCTACCGCGGCGACTGCGGCGGTCTCAACCCGCAAGATGCGTGAACCGAGACCAACCTCGCTCCAGCAGCGTTGACGAGCAACCTCCAACTCACCGGCCGTAAACCCGCCCTCTGGACCGATCGTTATGGCGACGCCCGGCGCTTGATCGACTCGAATCGTCGTCGGAGCCTTGCCCAGCGGCGACGCGATGAGACGAACGTGATCGGCGGGAACAAGGTCGAGATGCGACGCGAAATCGACCGTCCCCGTCACCTCCATCAGCATGTTGCGGCCACATTGCTTGGACGCCTCGACCACCCAGCGACTCAGCTTGGCGCGCCTTAGATCGTGACTCTGTTCGTTCGCACGTTCGGTCAGGATCGGCACGAACCGAGTGACGCCCAGTTCCGTCGCCTTTTCGATCAGCCACCTCAGCCGATCGCCCTTCGGCGGCGCACACGCGAGCGTCAGGTGGAACGGCAACTCGCGATTCACTCGCTGACGACTCAAGACATCCAGCACGACCTCGTCGCGCCGTGCGGTCCGCACCTCGGCCTCGCACTCGATTCCCGCCCCGTCAAAGAGTTGCACGCGATCGCCGGACCGGAAGCGGCGGACGCGGGCGAGATGGTGGGCCTCTTCGCCCGTCAGCACCACCGTGTCGTCGTGCCCGGACGTCGGTGCATAGAAACGCTCTGACATAGTCGATACCTACGGAAAAATCGGCCAAAGTTACGCAACCGAGTTTACCGATTCTGTCCAATACGGTAGATGGTACGTCGCGGGGACAGCCGCTCGAGTCTGTCTCACGCGGAGACAGACCGGACGTCTGTTCCACAAGGGCAGGAGCCATCCATGAGCATCTATAACGAGTTCTGGGGATTCAAACGAACGCCATTTTCTGGAACCGTCGATCCAGAGAGGTTTTATGAGGGTCCGGGATACGAAGAGGCGATGGCCCGGCTGGCCTACGTGGTCGACGAAGCCCGGCAAGGTGCGCTGGTTATGGGGGCTGCGGGTGTTGGAAAGAGCATGATCGCCGAGACCTTCGCGTGCCGCATGAGGCGTCCGAACCGCGAAGTTGTCACGGTGCGTTGCCCGGCACTCGGTGGTCGCGAGATGTTCTTTGACTTGGCCGCCGAGTTTGGCCTGCCGACCAATCGATCCATGGACGAGGGCGATGTGTGGCGACTGGTCCGGGATCATGTCATTGCCAACCGCAAGCAAGACAACCAGACAGTGATCATTGTCGACCAGGCTCACATGTTGGCGGCGAGCGAGGCGGACCTGCGCAGCCTGCACCTGTTGTTTCATCTCGACAGCGACCCGTCGGCCCGAGCGACGGTGATCTTGGCGGCCCGCGGCGAGATCATGCGACTGGCCCGGTCGTCGGTGAGTGAATGGGTCGACCTGGGCGTCGTCATCGAACCGCTCACGGTGGCTCAGACCACGCAGTACGTGAATCATATGCTGCGTTGGGCAGGCCGTGCTGAGCCAGTGTTTGTTCACGACGCGTTGCACAAGATACACGAACTCACCGGCGGCGTTCCGCGCCAGATCAACCGTGTCTGCGACCTTGCTCTGTTGGCCGCGGCCACCGAGGAAATGAACGTTGTGTCGGCGGCGGTCGTCGATTCGGTGTTCAGGGAACTCAACGCCGACCTTCAGACCGCGTCTGAGCCGCAATCCAGCGCTGCGTGACAAACGGACGGAACGGCGATGTTTCAGTTCTCAAGTCTGCTGGCACGGACCGAAGCGGAGCGCGACCCGCGTCGCGCCAAGCACGCTGCGCCGCCGGCGGTTGCTGCGGCGGTCGAGGTTCATCCGAACGCGTCGCTGATCGCCGACGAACTCGCGAGCACGTCCAATGCTAGCGTTTCTGAACGAGTCCGGCGCGACCTTGATGAGCAGATGCAGCGCCTGGCCGACCTGCTTGACCGTGTTGAGTCCCTTGACGTCGAGCGCGGCGGCGCGATCGATGAGATGCTCTCTGCCGTTGAGTCGTGTACTCGCGAACCGGCGGCGCCACACAAGACCGACGACTCGCCGCTCGCGGTTCCCGCCGAATTGCAACCGAACTCGCCCAACGACGCGCTCGGGGAACTTGGCGAGCGGCCGGTTCTGACGATCGAGCCTTTGGCGGTTGCGGCGTCGGACGTGATGACGAACGAGCCCATAAACCGTTGCGAGGTGATCCTTGGCAATGGCAATGCCACGAACCTAGCCGACCTGCCGCCGCAGTCAGGCAAGGGCGCGCCGTCTGGCCGCTCGCGCCCTCAGCCAAGTTTTGCGCCCCGCCGACTGGTCCAACCTGCCGCGCGCGCCGGTACAGGTGCGCCGAATCCTCCGGCGCCCGCGACATGCGGAATTGTGCAGCGGTTTCCGGCGAGCGGTCCCGTTGCGAAATGTGCCGAGGCCATTGGCTGCTCGCTGCAACCCGCTACGGTTGATTCCGACCGCTCGTCGCAGTTGCCAGCATCACCACCCGTATTCCCAAACCGAGACGTGCCCATCGGCGAGTCCGTTGTTCAGACGGTGCGGGCCGATCATCCGGTTGGTCCAAGCGCTATCGGCTCCCCCGCGACTCCGATCGTACTGGTTGAGGACGGTCCGGCCGCTTGCCTCAGAATGAGCGAGCCGGCGTCGCCTGTGAATGGTCTTGTGACCGGCGCATCGGGCGACTTGGCGTTCCCGTCGCAGCAAGTTTGGGACGGCCGGTCGAGCGTCGAGACCTTGTTTCAACCGCAGCCGTGCACCGCACGATCGCTCGGTTCGGCGGCGGCGCCGGTGGTGCTCGTGGAAGATCCGCTCGCAGCGATTCGCATCAAGCAAGCCGACGACCTACGAACCGTTGACCTGTCGGCCGATCTTCGGGCCGCTTCGGCCTTCCCATCCCGCCAAGTCTGGGATGCCGGCTCGACCGTTCAGACGTTGTGTCCTGTGCTGCCTCGTACCGGCAGCGCCATCGGTTCGGCGAATCCGTCCGTCGTGGTGGTAAACGATCTGCCCGATGAGTGCAACCAGCTACCGGCGGCGGACGCCGCGAAACAGAGTGAGTCGTGGCGCCACGGTGCTGCAGCACTACCAGGGACTCGGCAACTGGCTACTGGGAGGTCCGTGGTCCAAACCGTCTTCTCGGCGTGGCCTGACGGACCGCCTCGGCCCGACTGTGCAAGCACCAAGTCTGAAGTGGCCGCCGCTGCTCCGGCATTAGGCGGGGGAAGGCTAGTTGAGCAAAGTGGAGTCCCCGCGGTCTTGAAGGAATCGCTTGCGCGTCGGACTGACGACTGCACACGTGAGCCGCTGGCGCGATCGTTACCGCCAGCCAACGATTGCGGCGCGAATCAAGAGGTGAAAACCGCCGCAGTCAAACCCCAAGTGACCGACTCTATCGCAGAGGCGGTGGCGCAGCCGCGAAAGCCGCTGAGAGCCATGCGAGTGGCCGAAGCGGTCGAGGCGGCGGCTGGTTCGACTCTCGACGGGCCGAAGGACTCAACCGTTCTGAACATCCTTGCCGCGCTGGGTGGGTTGCTCACGCTGGCCGCGCTTGTGTATGTGGCGGCCGACTTGGCGAGTTGGTTGTAGGGGCGGGCGGGTAGTCGCTCACTGCTCCGCGCTGGCCACGAGCGAACTCTGAGGTCTCGGATAGTCCTGCCTGAGCGCGTCGTCGACCGCAACCCGCAGCGATTGACCCAGTCCACGCTGTCCGATGGCCATGATTTCGTCCCAGCAGGCGAGCGCCGCAGCGACCACTTTCGGGTCCCACTGCTGGCCCGCGCCACGGCGCAGATTGTCGGCGACTTCCTCCGGGGCGCGGCGCGTACGGTACGCTCGATCGCTCGACATGGCGTCGAACGCGTCGGCCACCGCCAGTATCCGAGCGATCAGCGGAATGCCCTCGCCCGACAGCTTGTCCGGGTATCCACGGCCGTCGTACCGCTCGTGGTGATGACGTACGCCGGGCAGCACATGACGCAATCGCTTCAGCTCGCGCAGGATCGACACGCCGATTTCGACGTGCGTCGTGACGTGTTGGTACTCGCAATCGGTCAGCGATCCCGCCTTCTTCAGCACCTCGTCGCCCACGCCGATCTTGCCCACGTCGTGCAGCAATCCAGCAAGGTAGAGGTTCGACAGTTCGTCCGCGCCGAGCCGTAACTGCCGGCCCAGACAGACCGCCACTCGCGCCACCCGCTCACTGTGGCCGCGCGTGTATTGATCCTTCGCGTCGATCGCGGAGGCCAACGCGCGCACAACGCCGAACAGCAGCTCCTTCAGATCGGTGTAGGTGCTGGAGTTTCTGTGCTGCATGTCCAACAGAGTCGCCACAGGGCGAAGCAACGCCACGTCTTGGTCGTCAAACGGTTCGCTCGATCGCTTGTTGATCACGACCAGCCGACCGCCGAACTTGTTCGCCTCGGGTCCGACGATCACGACCGAATACACACCATCAAGATGGCCGCCCCACGATGTGGCGCGTACGTTGTTCTCGATCATTGCCGGCCCGTGATCGGGCGAGCAACGGGCGGAAGCGGTCTCGATCAGGTCGCGGATCATTTCAGATGGCAGCGGTGCATCGCCAACGATGGTCATCGGTGCACTGCGACTGAAAGGCGCCCAGGCGAAGCAACCAGCCGCCAGTGACTCGGCCACGGCCCGGAGCGCGAGGCTCTGGAACCGCTCGGGATCATCGGAAATAGCCAGTCGACCGGCCAGCCGGTCGAGCATGGCGAGTCGGCGTCCGGACGTTTCGACCGATTGCGCGCGCAGGCACCGAAGCTGCTCGTTCAGTCGTTGATTGTCCGCGTAGGACTGTGCCCAGCGCTCCAGTCGGTGCGACGCAGTCTGTGATGCGGCTTGACTTGTCGTCACTTCGTGCGAACGAGCTTCGTCGCAACCCTTCACGGCACCGATGGCAACCGCCCGAACTCTGTCGCGCCGCCAGATGGGCACGGCCAGGAGTTGGCAATCGCCGCGGCCGTCATACAGTTCGGCTTGGCCGTCCGCGGCCACTCGACGAACAAGTTGCACAACGTACGGCGCCCCGAGATCGCACGGAAAGCCGTCCGGCGAGAGCATGACTCGGCCCCAGCGAGGCTCCAGCAGCGCGAACGGCACGCCGAATTCGCGGCGCAGTGCGTCCAGGCGAAGTTCCCGCTGCACGCTCCTCGATCCGCTCAGGCTGGAACCGCTCGGCGCGGCAACATTAGTCATGGCGACGGTACCCCCGACGAAAGAACAAGGGCGCTACGAGGTGTCGAGGATTCCTAAATGGCTTTGCGTGATTCTGGGAGTCCGCAGGGACAGTAGCCCGACGCGCCAGCGAGGGACCGGGCCTGACTTCTTGTGATTTCGCCATGTGCTCCGTCGCTGGCGCGTCGGGCTACTGTCCCAGAATCGTGCAAGGCTATTTAGCTTACAACCCGGTGTATGGCAAATCATGCCCGCCCGCGGTTTGCCCGGCGCGAACCGCGAGCTACGCTTGCATGGAACATCCCGCCCGACTCGCCCCCCCCAAACTGTTCTCGCTCAAAGGCACGACTTATGGCCTCCGCAGGCAACGAATCCTCCAGGTTCCACGATCTGCCGAGCGTTGTGGTCGCCGGTTTCGACCTGCCTGCCGAGTCGTTGGTCCCGTCCGCTCGGCCCGCGCCTGACGATTCGGACTCGGCCGGGGCGGACGATCGCGTGCTCGGTCGTCACTTCGAGGTCAGCGACTGGGCGGGTTCCGAGCCTGCGGTGCGCGAGTGGGAAACGGCCCGTCGAACATTGCCTCGAGTTGGCGATGAGGTGTTGGGCTACCGGCTGGTTCAAGAACTGGGTCGCGGCGCGTTTGGCCGCGTGTTCCTCGCCGAAGAGATCGCGCTGGCGGGGCGACTGGTCGCCGTGAAGGTCTCTCGATCGCGCGAGGATGAATCGCAGACGCTCGCCCAGCTTCAGCACACGCACATCGTGCCGATCTACTCGGCCCATGCCGATCCGGCCGCGGGCCTGCGCATGGTCGTGATGCCATACTTCGGCGGCACGACGCTGGATCGTCTGCTCGAGAAGGCGGGACTCCGCGCGGACCCCGGCGCGACCGGAGGCACTGGATCGCGCCGTCGACCAGGACCGACACTACATCGTTCGGGTTGGCCTTGGGCGTTGTGGCCATGAACTTCGTTACCATGACCGACTCGACCGTCTTGTGTTGCCACGCCGCTGATTCCACGGGCTGTCCCGGCACCAACTCGCGTAGCACATCGCGGTCCGACACTACGCCCGCCAGCGCTCCGTGCGCGTCGGTCACGAGCACGTGGCGGCAATGACCGGCGGTCAGTTGTCGGGCAACGTCGAGCAGTGGAGTTCCCAGCGGCACGGTCACGAGTTCGCGCGACATCAACTCGGAGACCGTGAGTTTTCCTTTCAGTACCGTCGTGCCCTTGGACATGTGTGGCTCCTGAGGTTAGACGAACCGTCCGGCGAGATCGCACACCAAGTCGAACTTGGGACGCACTACATCGACCGGGTTGAACTCCCAGACGTCGTCGTACGAGCCCAGTGACGGCGAGGGTGCGGCCTCGGCGGAGGACGCCGCTGCCTGAGCAATGACGACGACATCGTTGCCGTGTCGCAAGCGGCGGCCGTGTGGCCGCTCGCCTTCGGCCGAATCGTCGGAAGCATGTCCGCCGTGCGAGGCATGTACGGTTCCGACCGCCGCGTGGCCGAAGTCGTCGTGGCCGTGGTCGCCTGGCTCGGTGCTGTAGTAGCTCGCCGTTCCGTCGCACAGCTTCTTCTGCAAGCCAGGCGGCAAGCCCGCGCCACAGGTCTCTTCAAGCGACATGGACGTGCCGCCGGACCCAGACACCGCCGTAGTCGTGATTGGCTTCGATAGCGTGGGCAGCGGTGCAGTCCCCATGTTGACCTGAATGCCATACTTGCCCGTGCCGAACACAGTGCTGTCCGCACCGTCGGCCACGATGTAGTACACCTGGCCGGCGCTGATCGACTGCGTCAACGTCACCGTGCTGTGGTACGCGCCGGTCACGCTCTTGCCGCTGATCAGTTTGCCGCTCGAGTTGTAGAGCATCAACTTGGGTGCGAGCAGGCTGAAACCAGTGCTCTGCATGTTGATCGTCATGCTGCTGGCGGCGCCGCTAGGAACGGTGAACTTGAGGTAATCAACGTCCGACGTCGTGGTGATGTCGAGGCCCGTCAGGTTGATCTGCTTGTTGCTGTCGATGTAGGACGTGATCAGCGTGGCGTTGGAGGTGCTGCTATTGGACTTGGCGGTATCGAAGGCATCGCTCTTGCGTACGCCGCTGTACAGTGCCTGAACGCCGCTCTTGTCGTCGGTCGTCAGCGCCGACTTGACCGTGTTGTAGGCGCTATACATGATCGCGCTGGTGCTGGTGGAGTGGCCCACCCCGATTCCGTGGCCCGCCTCATGCGCAGCCATGGTGTGAATATCGTAGCTGGAACCGACCTTCCACGCGGTGGTCGTGTTGAAGAAAAAGTCGCCGGCCGTCGTGTCCTGATTCACTGACGGCGGCATCAACCCAATGCCCAGACTTGTTCCCAAGTTCAGGGCGCCGATGCGAATGTCGCCGAAATTGGCGTCGCCCTGGATATTGCAATCGGTGCCGGTGTTTCCACACGACCCCCACGGTGAGCCGTCGTCGCTTACGACCGCGAAATTGATGTTCGTGTTGGCCGCCCAGTCCTGTAGCCCCTTGAGGATTTCCTTCTGCCATGTGGCCTGAGTGGTCACGGTGTTCATTTTGGCGAACAACCCGCTAGGCACACCGCCGATGTCGGTGCCGTCGGGCATGAAGCTTACCGTAAGCAGTTCTGGTTTCGACCAGACGCCGCCGGCAGCCGAGTACATCAGCAACCGCGGCTCAAGCGTCTCCATCCGGCCGACGTTGTTGCGGGACTGAACGGGAGTCTGCCGTTTGTTCTTTCGTTGCTTCATAGCGTCACCTCTCGCTAATCACTCGAAGATCAGCACGAACTGAGTCGATCAAACATGTGGTCTACCGGGCCGTAGTGCCCGCTCCCACATCACGCCCCACACGGCAACCAGCCGAGTGCTTGGGTCAGCCAATCGCCTTCCCGACGACCGCTCGATGACGTCATTGCTCCGGCCGCGCCGAGGGTCGCGACGACGGTGATCGTCAGCGCCTGGGGCGACAGCGCCAGATGCGGCTTGTCCGCGGCGTCTTCGTCCGCGGCGGCAATCAGTGTGTTCTCAGCCGATGCCGTGTCGCTCGCCGGCATCTCGACGCCCGCGTTGTTCTGCGCAGCTTCGCGCATCAACTGAGCAAGCTCCACGATCAGATTGCCCGACGGCGAAAAAGCGTGCGTGCCGGCCGGCATCGACGCGGCCAGTGGATCGAGAAACGACCCACTCACGCCATCCACCGAGACCCGCACCGACTCGCCGCTCGATCGACCTTGAGGCGCCAAACCAGCCGGCAACCCGGCCGCGCCGCCCGACTGATCCAACCAGGCCAGGGCCGTCGGACCGGCTGACGCAACGCCCGGCTTGCCCGCTGGTTCGCTGGCCACGGCCGGTAGCGACTGCACGGCCGCCGCCTGCGCCACATCGCGCGTCGGCACGACGATCGCCGACTCGGTCGCTTCCGCCGACGTCGAGCTGACCGCGGCAACCCCCGGCCGGATCACAATCTGAACCGAACCGGCGAAGTCGCTTGCCGTCAGCGGGATGATCTCCGCGTAGCCCAGCACGCCCAACACCGACTGAACAGTCGCCTCGTATTCGGTCGTCGCGTCGCCACCGCCCGCGATCTCCAGCACGTACTCGCCGGCCTGCATCGCGCGGTACATCGTGAGCTGGGTTCCAGCCGGCACGATGCGTTCGGCGATCAGATTGCCCGCGGCATCAAGCAGACGGAACTGGTCCGGCAGCTCGGTCGCATCGGCTGGCACGTGCAATCGAATCGCGTACAACCCCGGCACCGACACACGGAAACGATAGAAGTCGCTGTCCGGCAGAACGTCCACATCGGGGTCGCTGCTCAGTGAACCGCTCAACTCCACGCCCTCGGCGAGTTCGACGGGAAACAGGTTTCCCACATTCTGTGCGGCCTCGTGCGTGTCGTTCGGCTCTTGATCGATCCGCGCGGGTTCGGCGGCGTCGACTCGGAACGCGGCGGCAAGGTTGCCTTCGCCCGCATCGAGTCCGTGGCCGGCCAGGTCGGTCACGAGCGCGCCGTCCAGCGCGAAGTGCCAGTCGCCCGACGTCGGCCGATCGAGCAGGAGATAGGTGACCGCGCCCGTCGCGTGGTCGTAGTCGATCGCCGCCAGTCCGACCTCGTCGTCCGATTCGTTCGTCAGGGTCGCGCCACTCACCAGGCCGGCCGGATCCATCGGCTCGCTGAACTGGACGACGATGTGCGTCGGCGGCGAGTCGAACGTCTGGCCCGGCTCGAAGCTGATCCCCATGACCTGCGGCGGCTGGCTGTCAGGCTCGGCCGCGACGCGCAGCACGTAACGCCCCGTCGATTCTCGGCCCGGTCGGCCCGAACCCGGCAGGTTCAGGTCAAACCCCTCGGGACCGGGCACGTTGCCGCCTTCGGAGACGGCGATGAAATAGGTTCCGCCGTCGAGGCCCAAGTTCAAGATCGCGTCGGACGGGAACTCGCCCAAGCCGTCGTCGTTGGTTGCGATCAGTTCGCCGGCGCTGTCGAACACGCTCACGGCCCCGTCCAACTCGCTCCCAAACCGGTGAGCCAGCAGGTCGAGACGCACGGCGTAACGATCGCTGCCAGGCAGTTCCAGTTGGAATACGTCGACGTCGGCCGATGGGGCAAGCACATGGCTCGAATCTCCGATCACTCCGGTGGCCCAGCCCGGTTGTGGGTCGGCCACCAACATGACCACGGGTTCGGTGGATTCGTCCGTGGCGAAGATTGGTGTTTCCTCGCCATTCAGGGTGAGGCTTGCGGTACCCGGCGTGCTGGGCAGAATCGAAAGCAAGCTGCGAAGTTCGAGTAGCTCCACGCGCGGAGCGCGACGCAGTCGCACGGGTTTGGCCGCTCGGGGTCCTGTGCCGCGTCTCGTTTGGCGGGGGCGGAAGTCGCAACCTGTCTTGAACGGAGGGCCGAGAGCCGTCGCGATGCTCATCGTCTTGTCCTCATTCGCCGGCGATGATCGGCGATGCGTTCCAATGCACGACCCAGGCAGTCGTCATTGAGTTGCTCCGCAGTGAGATTGAAATAGTCAGTGATACCTGCATCATCTGCCCATTCGCCGATACGAAACAAAGCCTTTGGCTCGAGCAGTCGGTTCATGACGAGAACCTCGACCAGAGTCCCAAGTGGGATTTCCCCCTCCCACGGCACAACCTCATCGATGATTTCCGACAATCGAAGGTCACCACAAAACTCGCTAATAACCGGCAACGCGCCGACAATCTGCGTATCGAATCGGGTCGAAGCATCCATGCCATGCCCTCCTTGGCATCCGATAGAGATTTCCTAGGTCGCCAAGAATGCCGCAATGCATGGATTCTGTCAGGTCAAACTTCCGCGCAGGGGTGCGGAATGTGAGTAGTAAGGGAACTTGAGATTCTGATCTGCTTTTGAGTTGAGGTGTTTGAACAACGCCTCGATTCCACATTAGGTCAGGTTTTGGGCAAGTCAAACCGGTTGACACCGAAAGTCAATCGCGTCCGCACCGCTTGCGGGTGAGTTGGCCCACCGCTAACTTGTCAGCCTAGTGGTTTCTGCCGAGGTGCATTCATGGGAAGACTTGCCGGAAAGGTCGCAGTCGTCACCGGTGCGAACAAGGGCATCGGGCGCGGCATCGCACGCGGCCTGGCGCGCGAGGGTGCGAACATCGTGATGGCGGCGCGCGGTGCAGCCGAACTCGAAGCCGCGCTCGCCGAAGTCAAGTCGCTGGGCGCATCCGCGCTGGCCATGCCCACCGACGTGACGCAGGAAGCTCAGGTTGAGGCGCTGTTCGCCCGTGCCATCGAGCGATTCAGCCGGCTCGACCTGCTCGTAAACAACGCCGGTGCGTTCGACGGCGGACCCATCGACGAATTGGCGACCGAGGCGTGGGACAAGGTGATCGCAGTGAACTTGCGGGCGCCCTTCCTGTGCACCCGCGCGGCGATGCGGATCATGAAACCGCAGGGCGGCGGCCGCATCATCAACATCGGCTCGATTTCCGCCCAGCGCGTGCGGCCCGGCTCGGCGCCGTATTCCGCGTCCAAGCACGGCATCTGGGGTCTGACCCAAGTGACCGCGCTCGAAGGCCGGCCACACAACATCACGTGCTGCTGCTTGCATCCGGGCAATGTGATGATCGAACGCCGTGCCGAGGGACGCACACAAGGCCGCGAACAGGACATGGAACCCATGATGTCCGTGGACGAGATCGCCGAAGTCGCCGTGCTCATGGCCGTGCTGCCGCCACACGTCGAAATGCTCGAAGCCATCGTGCTGCCTCGCGACCAACTTTACGTGGGACGCGGTTGACCGGAGCGATCCATGAGTTTGCAACTCAACGAACGGGCGGGCCGTTTGGTGGACCGGGCGTCGGCCAGCGCGCCCGAACTGCGGATTGAAGTCCATGCGGTCGCGGGTGCTCGCGTCTTGGACTGCGGCATTCGAGCGGCCGGCGGCATTCAGGCCGGACTTGTGCTGGCTCGCGTGTGCTTGGCCGACCTGGCGGACGTGTCGCTTGTGCCGGGCCAGTTGGGCGGCGACTCGTGGCCGCACGTCCAGGTCGTCACCGATCATCCCGTGGCCGCGTGCATGGCGTCGCAGTACGCGGGCTGGCAGATTTCCGTGGGCAAGTACTTTGCCATGGGTTCGGGGCCGATGCGTGCGGCAGCCGGCCGCGAGGAACTGTTCGACAGGATCAGCCATCGCGAATCGCCGGTCGTGGCGGTTGGCGTGTTGGAGACGCGCAAGATTCCCAACGAAGATGTGGTGAACATGGTCTGTGAAAAGACCCGCGTCATGCCGGCCGGGCTTTCGCTGCTCGTCGCGCCGACGGCCAGTCTGGCGGGCGGCGTGCAGATCGTGGCGCGTTCGGTGGAGACGGCGCTGCACAAGCTGCACGAAGTCGGCTTCGACATCGCCCGCGTCGTTTCGGCGCACGGCACGGCGCCGCTGCCGCCGGTCGCCAAAGACGACCTGACGGCGATTGGGCGCACCAACGACGCCGTGTTGTACGGCGGCCGAGTGACCCTGTACCTGCGCGGCGACGACGCGTCCATCGACGACGTCGGACCGAAGGTGCCGTCGTGTTCCTCGCCGGCGCACGGTGCGCCGTTTGTCGAGATCTTCGAGCGGGCCGGGCGCGACTTCTACAAGATCGATCCGCACCTGTTCAGCCCGGCCGAGATCACGTTCTCGAACCTCGAAACCGGCCGGTCGATTCGTTTCGGTCGCGTCGAGTCGGCCGTCCTGCAAAAATCGTTTGCGTGACGTCGAGGGCACAACGCCGTGAATCCCCAACCGAACTTGAAACTGTGGGGCCTCCGCATCGCCATCGCGGCTGCCATGGCGCTCGTGCTGGCACTGCTGATCGTCAAGAAACTCAAGGCTGTGCCGACCGCCGACCTGACGCCGGGTCGCGTGTTCGAGCTACTGGGGACGCTGCTGGTGCTGGCGCTGCTCTTGGAACGGTCGCTCGAGGTGTTCGTCACGGCGTGGCGTGGTCCCGATGCGGACAAGTTGAGGCTGAAGGTCGCGCAGTGCGCTCGAGTTGAGAGACAGTTCGAGTTGTTGCCCGCGGCCGAGCGGACCGCTCGCGCGACCGACATCACGAAGGCCGAGACCGATCTACGATCGGCTGAGCAGCAAGAGCTGGAATACAAGACTGTGACGCAGCGCCACACGCTGGGCGCGGCCCTGGTGCTCGGAACGCTCATCAGTGCGATTGGGTTTCGCACGCTCGAACGGCTGGTCGTGCCGGGATCGCTGGCCGACCTGGCCGCGTGGCAACGGACCGCGTTCATGGCGGTAGACGTGGTTCTCACCGGTTCAGTGATCGCCGGCGGCAGCGACGGACTCCACAAGATGATCAACGCCATGATCCGTTTCTTTGACGAGACGACGAAACGACTGAGGGCCGCGGGCTAGGCGAGTCACGGGCCGGCGGCGGCATCGGAGGTTTGGTGCGAATCGCGGTACTGGCGTCTGGCGATGGCTGGCACGTGCAAGACCTGGCGCGGGCCGCGGCGGCCCTGGGGCACGATTTGGCCCCCGTGTCGTTCCGGCACTTGCAAGGTTGGCTCGCTTCGCCTGAGCCGGCCGTGATCACGTCGACCGGACCGCACACTCGTGGTGTGGCGCCGCTCTCGATCGCGCTGTCCTGCGTCGATCGCGTGCTGGTGCGGACAATGCCGGCCGGGTCGTTGGAACAGGTCATATTCCGCATGGATGTGCTGCACCGGCTCGAGGCGATCGGAGTCCCTGTGATCAATCCGCCGCGTGCGTTGGAGGCGGCGATCGACAAGTACGTGGCCTGCGCTCGGATGGAAGCGGCGGGGTTGCCGGTGCCGGCGACACTGGTCTGTGAGCGGGCCGACGACGCGGTCGCGGCGTTCCAACAACTGGGCGGCGATGTGGTGGTCAAGCCGCTGTTCGGGTCCGAGGGGAAAGGGATCACGCGCGTGACCGATGTCGACGTTGCCCACCGCGTCTTCAAGACGCTGGAGCGGCTCGGCTCGATTCTCTACGTGCAGCAGTTCATCCCGCACGACGGATACGATCTGCGGGCATTCGTACTCGGCAATCGCGTGTTGGCCGCGATGCGGCGGCGGCACGACACGGACTGGCGGACCAACGTCGCGCGCGGCGCCATCGGCGAAACGGCAGATTTATCGCTACACGAGGCGGAACTGGCGTTGCGGGCGGCGCGGGCCGTGGACGCGCCAATCGCCGGCGTGGATTTATTGCACGGACGCAACGGACAAACTTACGTGCTGGAAGTCAATGCCGTGCCCGGCTGGCGGGCGCTGGCGAAAGCAACTGGCCGCGACGTAGCGGGCGAGGTGCTCGAATTCGTCGCGGACCCAAACCAGAAGACGCTCGCATGAGTTGGTCGCTCGCCAGTCTGCGGGACATGAAACTCTCGCCCGGTCAGCGAGCGATGATCGCTTGCACGTTGGAAGCGAGCGCACGGAAGCCGGGCAATGTGCATCCGGGTGCGAGTTTCTCGGACCTGTGCTATGCCGATTTTCTGGCCGGGGCCGCGGCGGTTCGGCCGGTATTGGATCGAGCCGGTGAACTCGGAGTCGGGCGAACCGTACTGGAGTGCGTGCGCGAAACCCGCCGGCTCGTCGCGACGAACGTCAATCTCGGCATCGCCCTACTCCTCGCGCCGCTGGCCACCGTGCCGCCGAACGTCCAACTTCAGGCCGGAATCGGCGACGTCTTGCGCCGACTTACGGTCGAGGACGCCCGGGCCGTATACGAAGCGATCCGGATCGCCGCCCCTGGCGGCCTCGGACGCGTGGCCGAGCAGGATGTCGCCGGTGAGCCGACCGAAGACTTGCTTGCCGTGATGCGCCGCGCAGCCAAGCGCGATCTGGTCGCTCGCCAGTACGCCGACAACTTTCGGCAAGTATTTTGGGCCGCGTCCTTGCTCACCGGACCCGTCACCGCGCAGCTCGATTGGGAACAGGCGATTATCTACTGCCACTTGGAATTGATGGCCAACTACCCCGACACGTTGATCGCGCGGAAGCGCGGTCCCGGCGAATCCGAGGAATCTGCTCGCCGCGCTGCGGCGATTCTGGCCGCCGAGTGGCCCGCCACACCCCAGTCGCAGCAGCTCCTCGCCGAATTCGACGCCTGGCTCCGCGCGGCCGGCCACGCGCGAAATCCCGGCACAACCGCCGACCTTGTTACCGCAAGCTTGTACGTTGCTCTGCGCGATGGGACAATTCGATCATGAGCGAGACATACACGGTTCGCGTCTCGAAAGACTACCTCGTCTTCTGCTGCGCCCACTTCATCACGTACGACGGCAGCACGTGCGAGCGGCTGCACGGCCACAACTACCGCGCGACCGCCGAGGTCGAAGCACCGCTGGACGATAACCATTACGTGTTCGATTTCATTGCGCTCAAAAACCTGATGCGGAGCATCACGGACGAACTCGATCACCACGTCTTGCTGCCCACGAAAAGCGAGTTGATCAAGGTCGAGGCGACCGACCGACACGTGCGAGCCAGTTTCGAACGCCGCGAGTGGGTGTTTCCCCGCGAAGACGCGGTGCTACTGCCGATCGCCAACACGACCGCCGAGCTGCTCGCCCGCTGGATTGCGGAACGACTGTCCGATGCGATGGCTCACGAGAAGAATTTCCGGCCGACGCGAGTGAAGATCGAAGTTGAAGAGAGCTTCGGCCAGTTGGCGACGTATGAGAAACAGACTTGATGATTCAACTGCCGCATCGCTCAAGGGCCGCCGATGACTGTCTCGTCGCGTACGCCAGAAGGCTCGCCACATCGCTGCCCGATTTGCGGTAAGAGCGTCCGCGTTGATCCGTCCGACCCCGCGGGCGACGCGCCGTGTCCGAACTGCGGCCATTTGCTCCGCTGGTTTCGTCGGCGACTGTCCGAAAAGCACGGCGTCAGCCCGGATACCGTCGATGGCCGTACGTCGTTTCTTAACGACCTGGGAGCCGATTCATTAGCGTAGTGCAGGCGGCCCGCCTGCAATCTCGTCAAAGGAAGCCGCAGGCGAGCCGCCTGCACTACGACTTCCTTGGGAGACACAGTCGAACTGGTCATGGAAATCGAGGAAGAATTTGGTGTCACGATCCCCGACGAAGTCGCGGAACGGATTGAGACCGTCGAAGATGCCATTCGTTACATTCAGGAGTGGCTCGGCGACGACTGGGTTCCGGACGAAGGCGGCTAGATTCGAATCCTCCTCTCGTGGATCGCCGTCGCGACGAGGACTCCTGAAACGCCGACCGCCGCCAAGTCGTCGATGTCATCGTCGTCGCGGATGCCGCCGCCGGCGACGAGTTGCAGATCCGGCTCGGCGTCGAGTAACCGTCGGCACAAATCCTCCGTGCCGGTGCCTCCGCGCTCGCCCACTCGCGCGAGATCGAGAACGGTCAACCGGCGAATGCCCAGCGCGATCACCTCGGCGGCAATGCCCTCCGCGCTCGGATCGCGCCACTCTGAAACGTCGCCCAGCGGCTGACCACCTTTAAGATCGAGGCTGAACCAAACCGCGTCGTGGCCAATCCGTTCAACAATTTCGCGAAGCAGTCTCGGCCCACCCACCGTCTCTAGGCCCACGACCACGCCGCTCACTCCCGCGTCCTGCACCGCTTGGCCGGTCGCCACGTCGCGCACGCCGGCGTCCACCATCAGGCCCAGGTCCATTCCGGCGAGCGTTCGGTAAACGCCCCACGCCGGCTCCGCGCCGCCGATCGCGTCGAGGTCGGCAACGTAGATTTCATAGAGATTGAGTCGATCGCGAAATGTGCGAGCAACGATCTCCGGGCACGATGAGTTCACGAGCGGGCTTCGGATTGGCCGGTATTCGTCGCGTCGGCCGCCAACCGCGTGAACGACTTGGCCGCCTTTCAGGTCGATGACGGGGATGATGCGCATCGGTAATCGAAGATAGAGGATGGAGGTTAGAGGACTGCACGTTCATTGCGAGCGCATTCGTCCGTGCCCGTCTCGATCCTCTATCCTCTATCCTCTATCCTCACTCCAGCATGAGAGTCTTCATCTACGAGTACGTCTGCGGCGGCGGCTTGGCCGGCCGACCGCTGCCGGCATCGCTCGCCCGCGAGGGCTGGGCGATGCTCGCGAGCATAGTCGCCGACTTCGCGCGGGTCGAGGGGTGCGACGTGGTCACCACGTTGGACTCACCGTTTGCCGACCGGCCGTTGCCCGCGCTGGCGATCGTGCCGCGGCCAGGCGACGAGCCGGACCTGGTCCGTCGGCTGGCGGCCGAGGCCGATTGGACGCTGGTGATCGCCCCGGAGTTCGACGGCATTCTGTTCGACCGAGTGCGCTGGGTCGAGGAGGCGGGCGGCAGGCTGCTCGGCCCATCATCGTGTGGCGTGGCGGCGACAACGGACAAACACCGTTGTGCGCGACTGCTGGCCGATGCCGGCGTCCCGGTCGTCGCTGGGCGAGTCGTTCAAGTCGCCGAACTGGACGGCACGCGACTGCCATTGCCGCCGCCCGTCGTGCTCAAGCCGCGTGACGGGGCCGGATCGCAGAACACATTCTTGATCGCCCACTCGGAGTCAGCGAGCCGCGTACTCCGTGAGGCGATGGAGTCCGGTCTCTCTGGTGAAGCGTTGCTACAGCCGTTTGTCCCCGGACTCGCGGCGAGCGTCTCACTTCTCATTGGATCGAACGGGCCACTGCCGTTCCTGGCCGGCGAGCAGTTGCTCTCGGCGGATGGCCGATTCCAGTACCTCGGCGGCCGGTTGCCGTTGGCGGGCGATCGGAGCCGGCGAGCGGTCGCGCTTGCCGAGCGAGCTGCGGCAGCAGTGCCGGGCTTGCGCGGGTTCATCGGCGTGGACTTGGTGCTCACCGCAGGGAGTCCGGAATCGCCAGTGGGAGATTCCGATTCACCGCACGCCGACGTCGTCATCGAAATCAACCCGCGACTGACCACATCCTACGTTGGCCTGCGCGAACTGGCCTGCGCCAACCTGGCCGGGCGGATGCTGCGCATGGCCGAGGGCAAGGTGATGGAACCACTCACGTGGCGCAGCGGCGCGATTGGATTCTCGGCCGACGGGCGGATAACATACGTCGACTAACCTCAGGAGGGTGCAGCTTTGGACCTGATCACAACGATTGCAGGTTCGCTACTCGAGAGCTTTTTCCCGGCCGGCTGGGACCTGAAGAAGATCGATGCCATTGCGAGCCTGCCGCCGCAGCGCGTCGCCGAACGCCAGCCGTGGTGGCACGCGGGTTTCGAGCCGATTGTGTGCGAAACGGTCGCCGACTTCGACGTGATGATGGGCCACGAGATTGCGATGACGATCTGCGAGTCGCGCGAGGCCGTTCGGAAACAGATTCTCATTCTGCCGGTCGGCCCGATGGGCATGTATCGCTGGGCCGTCTACTTCCTCAAGGAATGGGACGTGAAGTGTGACCACGTCTGGGGCTTCAACATGGACGAATGGAGCGATCGTGACGGCAACACACTTCCGGCGACGAACACGGGGGCGTTTCAAAATGCGATGGAGCAGGCCTTCTACGGCCCGCTCGGTTCGCTCACGACCCCAGCGAACCAGCGGTTCTTCGCCACGAAGCAACTGCTGCCGACGTACGCGGATCGGATCGCGGAGTTGAGAACGGGCGGCGCACGGCTTGCCGTGATCTTCGGCATCGGTCGCGTTTGTCACATCGCATTCTGGGAGCCGCACTTCGCCGCCGAGTTCGCCAGCGACGACGAGTGGCGAAGGCAAACGCATCGGCTGGGCGCCAAGTTGCACCCGCTGACGATCGAACAGAACGCGATCACCAGTTTCAAGAGTCGCACGACACTGGTGCCCGCATTCGCTAACACGATTGGCCCGGGCCTCTTCCTCGCCGCTGACAAAATCATCGGCGGCTGCGACGGCACGCTCGGCCGCGGCATGCAGTGGCAGGGCCTCTCGCTTTGGATGACGCTCCGCTACGGTCCGAACCGCTGGGTCCCCTCCAGCTTCATGCCCACGCTCCCCGGCCGCCTGTTCTTCCTCCGCGAACTCGCCGGGCCGCTGGTGGCAGAGTGCAACTGAGGGACGACCGTGCTCGTTCATTGTCCAAACTGCAACGTCGACTTCTGTCCGAGTTTTCGCATCTGCACGACATGCGGAAAGTACAAGCCATCTCTGGATGAGATTCGCGATTATCTTCTGCGCGAGGCTTCCGAGCTTCTCTCGGAAGGCAAGTCTCCGGAGCAAGTGCGAGGAATGTTCGTCGATTTCAGTGGTTCTAACGGCGGGTTTTTTCACGGTCTTCTGTTGGGGCCTGTTCGCATGTGGTTTGGCGTTGTCGATGGCTGGGATTATTCAGGTCGTGAGCGGCCGACACGTGGAGTGACTCGCCATAGCCACATCGCCGGTTGCGACGTTGTGTCTACCTGACTGATACGTCGCAGAAGAAGCGATGCCGAATCAGCCATGCACCCAACTCTCGCACTTGACATTGGTGGCGCCAACCTGAAGGCCGCACACTCCGACGGCACAACTCGATCGGTCGCGTTTGAAGTGTGGCGACGACCAGGCGAGTTGACCGCCGCCGTTACAGATTTGATCGGTCTCATACCGGTGTTCGACCTGCTGGCGGTGACGATGACCGCTGAGCTGTGCGATTGCTTCGCGACGAAGCATGACGGCGTGACCGCCGTGCTAGACGCGGTCGAGAGGGCGGTGCGAGAGATCGGCAGTAGTGTTTCGGTCCGCGTTTGGCTCACGGACGGACGATTCGTTGCGCCCGACACTGCGCGGGCCGAGCCTCTTAGAGCGGCTGCGGCGAACTGGCTCGCGACGGCGACGTGGGCGGGACGATTCTGCCCGACCGGCAACGCACTGGTTGTCGACGTTGGTTCGACGACAACGGATATCGTGCCGCTCCGCGACGGCAAGCCGACGCCGCACGGACGCACCGATTTCGATCGGCTGGCGACGGGCGAGTTGGTCTACTCCGGAATTCGACGCACGCCGTTGTGTGCTGTGACGCACCTCGTCACCGTTTCTGGTCGCGCACGGCGGGTGGCTGCCGAGCTGTTTGCGACGACTGAGGATGTGCATCTGTGGCGCGGCGACCTCGCTGAACGGCCCAAGGCAACCGACACGGCAGACGGCCGGCCGGCCACGAGGCCGCTGGCCTCAGCCCGGCTGGCGCGCATGGTCTGTGCCGACCGCACGATGCTCGGCGACGCCGATGTCGATCAACTGGCCGAGCAGTTTGCGGCGGCTCAACTCGCGACGCTGGCCGGGGCCGCACGTCACGTCGCCGATCGGCTGGGCCGGCAACTGAGAACGATAGTGATTGCCGGCAGCGGCGAGTTCTTGGCCCGGCGCGTTGCCACCAAGCTTGGCTTCGAGGCCGACGAGATCATCTGCATTGGAGAACGGTTTGGGCCGGCCGCTTCGGCCGCCGCGTGCGCCTTTGCCCTGGCTGTGCTTGCCTCCGAGCAGCATTAGAATGTGCGCCCATGAGCGACGATTCCAGAAATTCTGTACACGCGTCGCCCGCCGTTCCAGGCTCGCGCCGCACCATCGTCGTCAAGCTCGGAGGCAGCTTGTTGGATCTTCCCGACCTCACCACGCGGCTGACCCGTTTCATTGTCTCGTTGGGCACTCCGCAGGTTGTGCTTGTGGTCGGCGGCGGTCCGGCTGCCGATCTGGTGCGCGATCGAAAGGGCCAGCTCGGCGCCGACAAGTCGCATTGGCTGGCGGTGCGGGCCATGACGTTCAACGCTCACCTGGTGGAGGGGCTGCTCGAAGGCTCTCGCGTTGTGACGAGCCTCGCCCAGTGTCGATCGGCTTGGCGGCACGATCGTACGCCGATCTTCGACCCGTACGCGTTCATGCTGGATGATGCTGGCAGCCGTTCGCCACTCCCGCGCACCTGGCAGGTCACGTCCGACACGATTGCTGCGCGCGTGGCCCGCGCACTCGATGCCGACGAACTGGTGTTGCTCAAGTCGGTCGCTTGGCCGGATGGCGATATCGCCGAGGCCGCCCGACGTGGTATCGTGGATGAGCACCTACCGCGCGAGCTGCACGCAGCTCCGCGACTGACGGTCCGCATCGAGAACCTTCGCGACAAGGCACAGGCATGGCTGACGATCGGAACTCAGACCGTGAGCTTTCGGGCAAGCGAGCCGTCGTGACCGGGTCGTCCAGTGGCATCGGCCGCGCGATCGCTCTGGAGCTGGCTGCTGCCGGGGCGGACGTGTTGATTCACTGCGCCCGATCGCGCGAGAAGGCCGAGTCGGTGGCTGAACAGGTGCGCGGTCAGGGCGTTCGATCGTATGTGTGGTCGGCCGACTTGCGCGATGCCGCCGCGTGCGACCAACTCGTGAGCGAAGTCTGGCGGTCGCTCGGCGGCTGCGATATTTGGATCAACAACGCCGGCGCCGACACGCTCACGGGCGAGGCTGCTCGCTGGTCGTACGACCGCAAGCTAGAAGAGCTGCTCGCTGTCGACGTCCGCGCAACGATCCGGATGAGCCGATCCGTCGGCGACCGCATGCGACTAGCCGGCGGCGGCGTGATCTTGAATATGGGCTGGGATCAGGCCGAAACCGGCATGGGCGGCGACAGCGGTGAACTGTTCGGCGCAGCCAAGGGCGCGATCATGGCGTTCACGAAAAGCCTGGCAATGACGCTCGCACCGTCGGTTCGCGTAAACTGTCTGGCCCCCGGCTGGATCAAGACCGCGTGGGGCGAGCGAGCGTCGGAATCGTGGCAGGAGCGAGCGATCCGCGAAACGCCGCTTGGCCGCTGGGGCACGCCGGAGGATGTCGCGGCAGTTGCGCGGTTTCTCTGTTCGGACGCGGCGGCGTTCGTTACGGGCCAGGTGGTGCGGGTGAATGGGGGGGCGGTACGATAACGAAAGGAGTTTTCCATGTCGCAAGAGCGAGTCTACACCGAACCGGAGATCAACGACCGCATCGCGAGCGAGTTGCCGGGCTGGGAACTGCGCGAGGGCTGGCTGCGCCGCAGCTACACGACGCCCGGCTTCGCGCACACCATGTTGTTGGCCAACACGATCGCCTATATCGCCGAGGCGGCGTGGCATCACCCCGACATGAACTTGGGCTACGCCAAGGTCACCGTGAAGCTACAGACCCACTCGGCGCACGGCGTCACGGACAAGGACTTCGAGTTGGCCAAGCGGATCGAAGCAGCCGCGCTGTGGAGGCCGGGCGACGGATCGCCGCTTGATGGGTTTCCGAAGAATTGGGTGAGGGCGAGTTGACCGTTGGGAGTGCGGCGTGACGCCGCTGTTGTTTTCCTTGTCCTTCGGCTGGTCAGTACGTGACGTGATGCGACAAATCGAGAATCCATGGCGGCGTCAAGCCGCCGCACTCCAAGGCCACTATGCCCGAGCGCATTCTCTTTGTTACTGGCAAACTGGCCGAGCCGGCCCTGCGGCGCACCGTCGCCGAACTCGGGCCGAAGGTCGGGTTCGATTCTGAGGTCGCTGTGCTCGGAATCTCGGTGGCGGCGCTGATGACGCCCGATTGGGTCGCTCGGCGGCTGAAGGTGCCCGACGGTGTGACGCGCGTGATGTTGCCGGGCTGGTGTGCCGGCGATCTGTCGAGCGTCGAAGCGAAAACCGAGGTGCCTGTGGAGTGTGGACCAAAAGACCTGCGCGAACTGCCGGAACATTTTGGCCGGCCGGATCAGCCACCCGCAGACTACGGCGAGTACGACATTGAGATCATCGCCGAGATCAATCACTGCCCGCGTCTGACTTGGGACGAGATCATTGCGCTGGCACGGCGTCATCGCGCGGACGGCGCCGACGTGATCGACGTTGGATGCGATCCGAGTGGTCCATGGCTTGGCGTCGGCGACGTGGTGCGGAGGCTGTGCGACGAAGGGTTCCGAGTTTCGGTAGACAGCTTCGATCGGCGCGAGGTTGAACTGGCTGCGAAGGCCGGCGCGGAACTTGTGCTCAGCGTCAACAGCTCGAACGTAGACGCCGCGCGCGACTGGGGAGTCGAAGTCGGCGTCGTGCCCGACGAGATTGCCAGTCTCGGAGGTCTTGGCAATACGATCGACAAGCTCGACGCGGCCGGTGTGCGGTTCCGTATCGACCCGGTCGTCGAACCGATTGGCTTCGGCTTCGCCGCGTCGCTCGGTCGATATCTCGAAGCGCGTCGGCGCTGGCCACAGGCCGAGATCATGATGGGCATCGGCAACCTGACCGAATTGACGGACGTGGATTCGGCGGGCGTGAACGCGATGCTCATCGGCTTCTGCCAGGAACTCGGCATTCGTAGCGTGCTCACGACGGAAGTGATCAACTGGGCCCGCTCGTCGGTGCGCGAGGTCGACCTGGCGCGCCGGCTGATGTTTCACTCGGTCAAGTATCGTGTGCCGCCCAAACATCTCGAGTCGCGGTTGGTGATGCTGCGAGACGCCAAGGTGCACAAACACGGGCTGGCCGCGCTCGACGAACTCGCCCGCCGGATCACCGACCCGAACTTCCGCATCTTCGCCGAGGGTGGCGCGATTCATGTGATGAACTCGAACGGCCACGTGCAGGGCGCCGACCCGTTCGACCTGATCGATCAGATGCTGGCGGTCAACAAGATCGATTCATCGCACGCTTTTTATCTCGGCTATGAGATGGCCAAGGCCGTGACCGCGCTGACGCTCGGCAAGGACTATCGCCAGGACCAGGCGCTCGACTGGGGGTTCCTCACGCGGCCCGAGGTGACTCACCGGCGGGACTCCGGTAGCTAGCAAGCACTACCGCCGTGGGGCTCTCGGCCGTAAATTCTGCGACGGGTGGGCTCTGCAGTCATTGATCGGACGCGGGATTTCCGGCCTGGTTCAAAGCCGGGTAACAAGCCGTGATCGACTTGAGGATGTCTAAACTGTCTGTTTCCCCCAAACTGGTGGTCATAACAAACCCTCAGTTTCATGGAGGAAACAGACGTGGGCCATTCTAC
>Ga0185317_100054_pt1 | contig 48762 bp, 38 predicted proteins | sample DevilsHole_FD_128020 | JGI IMG/M metagenome (GOLD analysis project Ga0185317, IMG submission 128020) | Groundwater microbial communities from Devils Hole, Nevada to study Microbial Dark Matter (Phase II) - Devils Hole (SPADES assembly)... | ecosystem: Environmental > Aquatic > Deep subsurface >...
GCCCAGTCGCTCGGTCAAACCGCCGAGTATATGAACCCTTTTCCCGGGCATGGTCAAGGGTACAATCTTGGTCGATCGAACGTCGGCGGCTACCTTTAATACCGCACGCGGCAGGGTTGACTCGTTTGTGCCGCGCGCGGCAGGGTTGACTCGTTTAACGCGGAGCCGTAGGCGACCGCAGAAGCACAATCCCAGCCATGTTTCGCCGGCGCCTTCGGCTGGCCGTTAAACGCCGCTAAACGAAACGTCTCATTGATGGCCGCGTGCGGTATAGGAGTTCACCATGCGAATCGTCTCGACGACTGCGTTGTGCTTTGTCTTGCTCGGCGTGGCTCGGCTCTGGTCGCAAGCTCCCGATTCGCCGAAGCTGCCGGTCTTGTGCCGCGAGGATTTCGAGCAAGGCGCCGACCGCTGGTCGCCGACCGACCCGAAGGCGTGGAAGATCGTCAAGTCGGAGCGCGGCAACGTTTACAGCCAGTTCCAAGCGAGCAAGTACTCGCCGCCGCATCGCAGCCCGCTGAACATCGCGCTGCTGAAGGACGTGTCGGCGAGCGACTTCGTGCTCGAAGCCCGGCTTCAGAGCACCGTGAAGGACTACGGCCATCGCGATATGTGCCTGTTCTTTGGCTACCGCGACCCGGTTCACTTCTACTACGTCCATTTGGGCAAGCAGACCGACGACCACGCGAACCAGATATTCATCGTGAACGACGCGCCGCGCAAGAAGATATCGACGAAGACCTCGCCCGGCACGAACTGGGACGACGCCTGGCACCAGGTCAAGATCGTGCGCCGAACGGCCGACGGTGCGATCGAGGTCTACTTCGACGACATGAAAACGCCCGTCATGACCGCGACCGACAAGACATTCACGTCCGGTCGCATCGGCGTCGGTTCGTTCGACGACACGGGCAACTGGGACGACGTGACGCTCAGCGGCACGAGGGTAACAGACTGACGCCGTCGCCGCCGAGCGCGCCGTCAGATGTCGATCACCTCAGCAACCGGCTGCACCAGGATCTTGCCGTCGCCGATCCGGCCGGTGCGAGCCGCCTGGACGATTCGGTCGACGACCTTGCGTTCCAGTCCGTCCGGCGCCCAGAGCGTAATCTCGACCTTGGGCAAGAAAGCCTGGCTGTATTCGCTGCCGGCATAGCGATCGAGGTAACCCTTCTGCCGGCCGTAGCCTTTGGCCTCGCACACCGTACACGCCTCGATCCCAAGCTCGGCGATCGCCTGTAAGACCGCCTGGGCACGGAATGGTTGCACTACGGCGACAATGCGTCGCATCGTCAGACGCTCCTTCCCGCCAACGCGGCGCCGAGCAAGTCGTTGACAATCCGCCGCGTGGCCCGGACAATCTTTTCGGGTCGCGGCCATTGGTCGCACGGCATCGCAGCAAATTCACGGAGTGCGTGAAATGAGACTACGGTTCGGACGCGGCGGCATCAAGAGCGTGATTCTGCTTGGCGCGACGGTCATGTTCGGGGCGGGCTGCTTCTGGCAGCGCGATTCGTACTCGACCAAGATGCGGACGACGATGAAGAACTGGGAACGCGACGAAGAGTTGCGCCGCCTGCTCGGCGACCCGTTCAGCACCGGCGACCCGATCTGGTTCCGGCCGCCTAAGACCGTTCAGTTGGTGCAGCAGCCTGACGACCCGCCGAAATTCGCAGCCCTGTTTCAGGGTGGCACGCCTATGGTCGAGGTCGTTCTGTACCACAGCCAAGGCGGGGAATCGATGCCAGAGTTTGAAACGGCCGGCCTCGCTTTGCTCAACAGCACCCAAAAAGGGCCAGGCGGTCAGGTACAACGAATGGACCCGGCCAGCGTGACCTCGATGCACGACAACAGCACGATGACGTTCAATCTCTTTTCCGCGCAGGCCCCGCGCCAGTTTGCCGGCGCCGACGGCCAGCCGGGTCAGCCGGTGGCGTGTAACTGGCTGGTCTACTTCACCGAAGAACCACCGCAAAAGATCATGATCGCTTACATCATTCCCGATTCGCTGTACGAACAAATCTCCAGCGAGTTGCAGAAGAGTCTTGAGGGTTTGGCCCTCGGCGCGAAGGTGGCCATTGCTCAAGGTGCCGCGCCCGCGCCGGCTGCGCCTGCCGCACCAGCCGGCGGCGCGGCTCCCGATGGCGGCGCGGCGGCCGCTGCAGCACCTGCCGGGCAATGATTGTGACTTGATTCAAGACGTGGTTCGAGCACAGCGTCCTAGCGCGGGCGGCGCCCGCAACCCAATGGCGTAGGCTGGGTCGCCGTCGCGCGGTGCCGTGGTCGAGTTTCCAGCGTGCGTCACCGCGACGGCGACCCAGCCTACATCGAAACTCGCCGCCGTCTACCAAAACTGTTCCCCGCTCATGTTCAGCGCCGGTTGTGTCTCGACTTCGATGTCGCCGAGCACCTTGGTCTGGCACGAGAGCCTCATCTGGTCCTCGAACCCGATCGACACCAGCGACACGCCGAGTCGAAACTTTTCCCAGCCGCCCTTGGGGCTGGTGTTCTCCATTCCTTTTTTTATCAGCACGCGGCACGTGCCGCACGTGCCCTTGCCGCGGCAGTTGATATACTTGTGCCGCCAACGGTAAACGTCGACGCCGGCCTTGATCGCCTCGTCGCGCAGGTTGGCGCCTTCGGGAACCTCGATCGACTTGTTTTCGGTAATGAACTTGATGGTGGGCATGGTTCGTTTCACCAGTGGAAGGTTTTCAGGTTCGGCGGCATTCTATCGGGACCACCAGTGGCGGTGTAGGCCAGGGGGCGCGTCGGGATCGGTCCAACCAGTCCGACCAGTCAGACCAGTCAGACCAGTCCGACCAGTCCGACCAGTCAGACCAGTCCGACCAGGTCCGATCCGACTGATCTCCCGATTCCTGAGTGGGGGACTTGTACATGAAGGTTTCGTGGTTGCGAACTGCGGCGCGTGAGGTTGTCGCGGATTGGGTCGTGGTCGGCGTGTGGGAGGCTGAGGCCTGGCAGACGCCGGCGGCTCGTGACATCGACGAGGCCACGGGCGGCCTCGTCACGCGGCTGCGTCGCGATGGCGATTTCGCCGGCAAGGCGTCGGAGTTGTTGCCGTTGGCCGGGCTGAGCGGCGTTCGCGCCGAGCGAGTGCTCATCGTTGGATTGGGCAAGCCCGCTGCGGCCGGGCTGGGCGCGTGGTTCAGTGCAGCCGCCGCGGCCGCGCGGCACATCGCTCGCAAGAAACGCTCGCGTGCGGCGTTTGCCCTCGATGTCGGCGACGTCGCCGACGCGGCGCGCCGCGCGAGCGCCGTCGTCGAGGGTGCGATCGTCGGATCGCACGGTCAGGACCTGCACAAGGCCGAACGCAAGCTGCACGCATTCGATGAACTGGTCTACGTCGCCGCGGGCCCGGCCACCGACGGCGACCTGGAACAGGCCACGAGGCGTGGCGAGATCGTTGGGTCCGCCGTGAACCTGACCCGCGACCTTGTGAACGGGCCGCCGCAGTTCATCTACCCCGCATCGTTTGCCGAACGAGCACAGGCGATCGCTGCGTCCAGCGGCGTGCACTGCGAGATATTCGACGAGGAACGCATTCGCCGCGAACGAATGGGCGGTCTGGCCGGCGTTGCCGCAGGATCCACACGACCGCCGCGCTTTGTCGTGCTCGAGTACGAAGGGACGCCGGACCGCTCCGCACCGCGCCTGGCGATTGTCGGTAAGGGCATCACGTTCGATTCGGGCGGCCTGTCGCTCAAGACGAGCGAGCAGATGGAGCACATGAAGGGCGACATGGCCGGAGCGGCGACCATGTTGGCGGCGATCGACGCCATTGCCCAGTTGCGCCTGCCGGTCCGCGTGCTGGGACTGGCCGCACTGGCCGAGAACATGCCCGGCCCGGCGGCGATGAAACTGGGCGACGTGCTCACCGCACGCAACGGCAAGACCATGGAGATACTCAACACCGACGCCGAGGGCCGGTTGGTGCTTTCCGACGCGCTGTGCTACGCGGTCGATCAGGGTGCGTCGCACATCGTCGATCTGGCGACGCTCACCGGTTCGTGCGTGATCGCACTCGGCGCGAAGGTCGCCGGCCTGATGACGAACAACGCCGCGTGGGGCGACCGCGTGAAGGCCGCCGCCGCGCGAGTCGGCGAACGGCTCTGGGAGCTGCCGATGTTCGACGACTACGCCGAACAGATTCAAAGCGGCGTGGCCGATGTCAAGAACATCGGCGGCAAGTACGGCGGCGCGATCACGGCGGCAAAGTTCCTCGAGAACTTCGTCGCCAGCGTCCCCTGGGTCCATCTCGACATCGCCGGCCCGGCATGGGCCGACAAGGAGTCGGCCACACAGGACGCCGGCGGCACCGGCGTGTTGGTCCGCACGCTGATTGAGTTGGCCGCGAACTACGGTGGATCGCCGACTGGCTAACCATTCAACGATCGCAAGGAGCCTACGTGAAGATCAACAACGTCCAGACTTGGCTCGTCGACATCCCGCAGAAGCCGCCGATCGCGCCGTACCAGAACCGCTACAAGGCAGGCACGAGCAAGGAGGCGCTGATCATTCGCCTCGAAACCGACACCGGCCTGGTCGGCTGGGGCGAGTCGCCGCAGCGCTGGATCGAAGGGAAACCGTTTGACGGCACGGAAGCGGCGCAACTCGCCGAGCGGCTCGGCGGCTGGGACCCGTTCGACGTCGAGCGGCTGTACCTCGAGGGCGGCATCGACGACGTCTTTTTGCTCAGCGGCGTCGAGATGGCCCTATGGGACTTGATGGGCAAGGCGGCGGGCCGACCGCTCTATCAACTGCTCGGCGGCGCCGTGCGATCGAAGGACGTGGAACTCGCCGCCTGCATGGGCATCCAGCCGTACGACCGAGCGGGCGAGATCGCGCGACTGTACGTCGAGATGGGCTTCAGCACGCTCAAGACCAAGGCCGGCCGCGACGCTCAGGAAGACCTGACGATGGTGCGCGGCGTGCGCGACGCCGTCGGCGACAAACTGAAGCTGCGCATCGACGCCAACATGGGCTACCAGCCCGAGACCGCGCTGGAACTCGCCCGCGACCTCGAACCCTACGCGCTCGAATACTTCGAGCAGCCGGTGCCGATGTACGAGATCGCCGCGGCCGCCGAGATACGCACGCGCACGACCACGCCGGTCGGACTGAACGAATCGGTCACGACACTCGACATGGTCATGGAGATCATCGGCCAGGGCGCAGCCGACGTGCTGTTGCCCGACACCTACCAATGCGGCGGCATCCTCGCCGTCAAGAAGGTCGCGGCCGTCGCCGAGGCGGCCGGCATCCCGTGCGTGATGCACTGTGCCCACGACCTCGGCCCCAAGACCGCGGCCATGTTGCACATCGTCGTCTCGTCCCCCGTGTTCAACCTGGCCAACGATTGCACGTACTACGGCCTGGTCGACGACATCATCACGAGTCCGTTCACGATCGAGCGCGGCCGGATGCGCGTACCCGAAGCGCCGGGCTTGGGCATTGAAGTAGACATGGCGAAGGTGAACAGGTTCCTGAAGCGATAGGCGCCGATCACCTCTTGCGATGGCGGATTCTCGAACGCATGCGCCGCTTCTTGCGACCGACCTTGCGTCGGCCTTTCCCCCGGCGTCGACTCCCCATTCAGGACACTCCTTTCCAGATTGAAGTACCGGTCGCACCTCGCACCACGGTGCGGGAGCTTACCGCAAGCCGACAGGCCGTACAAGCGGGACGCGGTACCGGAGTGCACGACGCACGCAGGCGCTTCGTTTAACGCCGAGCCGAAGGCGACGGCACTGCCTGGACAACTGCCTGCCATCGCCTTCGGCTCGGCGTTAAACGACTTGCGCGCGCCAAGTCGCAAACCGCGTGGTGCGCCCCGATACAGGCGCCTTGTCCTAACGGCCCGGCCGCGGCAACATGGTAGCAGCGTCGCACAGGTCCGGACCATCAGGTTCCGCGCGTGCGGCGGTCCACAATCTAATCGGGAGGGTCGCCATGGTTACTCGTGTTGCCGGTGGAGTTCAAGGTTGGGTGCTCGTCGTCTTCGTGGGCGGATTGCTCACGTGTCTGGCCTTTGCCGCCGGTTCGACCCGTGCGGGTCAGGAACCGAAAAAGGTCTGGCGCTATCAGGCCATCGAGGCGCAGCCTACGAGCATTCAGGCCACGCTCGACGATCTTGGCCGCGATGGCTGGGAGGTGTTCAACGTCTTTTCCGCGAGCCGTGTGAGCAACGACGGCGAGCCGAAACTCGTCCCGTACACGTTCTACGTGTTCGCGCGCAAGCCGCAGTAGCGATTTCGGACAACCGATCATGGACAAACACCGCGTTGCGCAAGTGTTGGACGAGTGCGGCACGCTGCTCGAGTTGCAGGGCGAGAATCCGTTTCGCTGCAACGCGTACCACAACGCCGCCCGGGCGATCGAACAGGTCGAAGGCGACCTGGCCGCACTGGTCGCGAGCGGCGAGTTGGCAGACGTGCGCGGCATCGGCGATACAATGGTCCAGAAGGTCACGGCCCTGGTCACGACCGGACGTCTCGAGTTTCACGAGCAACTGCGGGCCAAGGTGCCGCCCGGCGTCGTCGAGATGCTGCGTATTCCCGGTCTCGGCCCCAAGAAGATCAAGGCGATCCACGAGCAACTGAATATCGCCGATCTCGCGGCGCTGAAACAGGCCTGCGGCGACGGCCGCGTCGCGTCGCTCAAAGGCTTCGGGGAAAAGACGGCGCAGAAGATCCTCGCCGGCATCGATTTCGTCGCGCAGCTTGGCCAGCGGTTCCGGCTCGACGAGGCGCTTGCGATCGCGACCGGACTGGTCGACTGGGTGCGCGACCATCCGCAGGCCATACGGGCCGAACTGTGCGGCAGCCTGCGCCGCCGCCGTGAGACGATCAGGGACATCGATATCCTGGTATCCGCACAGCAGTCCAAGGACATCATGGACGGCTTTATCGCGCTGCCCGGCGTGATGCAAGTGGTCGGGCGCGGCGAGACCAAGTCGAGCATCGTGATCGAGCCGGGTATTCAGGCGGACCTGCGCGTGGTCGGCGACGCGGCGTTTCCGTTCGCGCTGCACTACTTCACCGGCTCAAAGGAACACAATATTCGCATGCGGGCCCGGGCGCAAGACTACGGACTGAAGCTGAACGAGTATGAACTGGCCGGCGCCAAGAAGAACGTGCCGTGCAAGGACGAGGTCGACATCTTCGCGGCGCTGGACCTTGATTACATCGCACCCGAGCTGCGTGAAGACACGGGCGAGATCGAGGCCGCCGCGGAGCATCGCCTGCCGCGACTCATTGAGCTGGCCGATCTCAAGGGCACGTTTCACTGCCACACGACCTGGAGCGACGGAGCCGCCACGCTCGAAGAGATGGCCGAAGCCGCCAAGAAACGCGGCCTGGAGTATCTCGGCATCGCCGATCATTCGCAGTCGGCCGGCTACGCGGGCGGTCTCAGCGTCGATCGTGTGCACGAACAACATGCCGAGATCGACGCCGTAAACCGCCGGCTCAAAGGCATCCGACTTCTGAAGGGCATCGAGAGCGACATCCTGGTCGACGGCCGGCTCGATTATCCAGACGACGTGCTGGCGAGCTTCGACTACATTGTGGCCAGCATCCATTCGAGTTTCACCATGCCGCGCGAAGAGATGACCCAACGCATCATTCGCGCGGTGTCGCACCCGCGCTGCACCATGCTTGGCCACGCGACGGGCCGGCTGTTGCTCAAGCGCGACGGCGTACACGTGGACCTCGACGCCGTCATCGACGCCTGCGCGAAACACGGCACCATGATCGAGATCAACGCGCACCCATCGCGCCTCGAACTCGACTGGCAGCATTGCAAACGGGCCAAGGCGCGAGGCGTTCGGCTGGTGATCAACCCCGACGCCCACTCCACCACCGGGCTCGATGACCTGCGCTACGGCATCGACGTCGCCCGACGCGGCTGGCTCGAATCCGCCGACGTGCTCAACACCCGCCGACTGGGCGAGGTGCGCGCCTTGCTTGCGAAGGGGTGAGCGAGATCGCGCCGGCCGGCAGGACCGCAGACTCGGGTGCTCCGAAGCTCCGCTTGAATAGCTCGTCCGACAAACTGATCACGGTCCCCCGAGTGTGTCGTGAAGGGGATTCCCGGCGTCGGTGCGACGATGCTCGGTGGTGGATCCCTTGAATTGAATCACAGTCGTGAAGTTTCCCTGCCTGACGCTACCGACGGGCACTGTCGCAGGTCTTCGGACGAACACCGGAGACTCTAAATAGCCTTGCACGATTCTGGGACAGTAGCCCGACGCGCCAGCGAGGGGGCACATGGCGAAATCACAAGAAATCAGGCCCGGTCCCTCGCTAGGCTGTAGAGCCAAATAGCCCTGCACGATTCTGGGACGGTAGCCCGACGCGCCAGCGAGGGAGCACATGGCGAAATCACAAGAAATCAGGCCCGGTCCCTCGCTAGGCTGTAGAGCCAAATAGCCTTGCACGATTCTGGGACAGTAGCCCGACGCGCCAGCGAGGGGGCACATGGCGAAATCACAAGAAATCAGGCCCGGTCCCTCGCTGGCGCGTCGGGCTACTGTCCCTGCGGACTCCCAGGATCACGCAAGGCCATTTAGCAGCCTTCGGCTGCTGCCCCGACTAGGCCTCGGAAAACAGCTCGGGATCGGTCGCCCGCAAGCGGGCCATTTGGTCGTGCCAGATCATTGGTAGCGCGCCGAGGCCGGCCAGCTCTTTCTTTGTGGCCAGGGCGACTTGCGGTGCGATTGGACGGGCGGGGGCGCCGATGGCTTGGGACGCGACCGCGACCGAGATGTTCCGCTGCGCAGCCATCTCCAGGAGCAGCATGAGGAAGACGGCCTGCTGGATCGATTGGCCGGCGGTGACGGCGCCGTGGTTCGGCAGGATGATGACTCGGTGCTTGCGCAGAGCCTCAGCCATGGGGCGAACGCGGTCCTCTTTCGAGGCCAGGCCGCTGTAGTCTTCTTCAACGATGCCGATCTCGCCGGCGAGGAAGCAGGTCTCTTGGTCGAAGACCTCGGGCGCCGTGCGCAGGGCGCTGAACGTGACGGTCGCCGGCGGGTGCGTGTGCGCGAGGGCCGTGATGTCGGGGTTCACGCGGTGAATCACGCCGTGCAATCGGATCGTGTCGTTGACGGCGCCCACGCCGTCGATCACGTTGCCTTCCAGATCGAGCGTCAAGACGTCGGCCGGGCGCAGCGTGCCGAACGACGGACCGAAACGGTTGGCGATCATCCGGTCGGGCGCAACCTTGATGCTCAGGTGCCCGGCGATGCCGACGGAGAGGCCGTGGCGGAACAACAGGCGGGCGCCGCGACACAGGTCGAGTTTCAGTTCGTCGCTCATCGTGGTCACACCAGCTCCGCGATCGGCTCGCCGCTTGAGAGGATCGGGATCGGCCGACCGGCAGGATCCAGGTACGCTTGCGACGTGTCGATGCCGAATCGCTGATAGATGGTCGCGAGCAGACAGTTCGAGTCCATGATGCGATCGACCGGCTCCTCGGCGCGGCGGTTGGTCGCGCCGATCACCTGGCCCATGCGCAATCCGCCGCCGGCGACGAGCACGCTCATGGCCCGCGGCCAGTGGTCGCGCCCCGGCCGGCGGCTGGGATCCTGATAGGCGATCAGCGGCGTGCGGCCGAACTCGCCGCAGAAAACGAACAGCACATGTCGGTCGAGTCCGCGCGCGTACAGGTCGTCGATCAGCGCCGGCACGGCCTGATCGAATACAGGCAACTTCTCGCGATACGCCTCGAAGATGTGCGCATTGACCGAATGGTCGTCCCAGGTGGTGGTGCGTCCGGTTTCGGTGCGCAGCCGGAAGGTCGCGTGGCACTGGACGAACCGCACCCCCGCCTCGACCAGCCGCCGGCATGTGAGCAGACTGCGGCCCCAATGGGTATCGCCGTAGCGGCGGCGCGTTCGCTCAGGCTCGCGCGCGAGATCGAAGGCGTCGCGCGTGCGCGTGCTCGTCAGTATGTCCATGGCGCGGCGGTTGAACGCGTCGATCGTGTCCAACTCGCCTGCGGAGTCGATGGCGCGCGGGATGCGGTCCAGTTCGCGGAGCAACTCGCCGCGCTGCTGCAGTCGTGCGGCGTCGGTCGAGAGGGTCAGGTTGTCGACGCTGCCGGCGGTGCGGTAGATCGGTACGGGGTCGTAGGTGTTGTTGCCACTGGAGGTGACTGGGTTTGGGCTGGGCATGAACGGCGCGTAGGCCGGGCCGAGATACGCCGGGCCGCCGCCGTACAGCTTTGAGTCGGCTACGAACATCGGAACATCGTGCCGCAGCGACGCCTCGCCATGCGACCGGCGCGATTCCATCTGCCGGGCCACCACCGAACCCAGCTCGGGAAACTCGGCGTCGGGCAGATTTGCGGCACGTGACGAGTAGCCGGAGAGGAACCGGTGCGTCCCGCCCGAATGTTCGCCGCGATTGTGGCACAGGCTGCGCACCAGCGCGAACCGATCGCCCATCTTCGCCAGGTTGGGGCACAGTTCGCTGATTTCCATGCCCGGCACGTTCGTGCCAATGGGCCGGAACGGGCCGCGATACTCCGCCGGCGCGTCGGGCTTCAGATCGAACAAGTCGATATGACTTGGTCCGCCGTTGGCCCAAAACAGGATGACCGAGAAGTCATCGTCGCGTTGCGGTCGATCGGCCCGATGCTCGGCCGCGAGCAGCGACGCCAGGCTTGGCGTCGTTGCACTCGCCAGCGCCCCCAAGCTTAGGCCGCCGACTCTGAGCCAAGTCCGGCGATCCATGGGGCCCGAGCACCAAACTGATAACGGTAGTTGAGGCATCGAGTCTACCGCCGCGAAAACACGACCGAAGTATCCGGCTCCGTCGCGTTCTCGTCAAGTTCCCCGCTCGGAAGCCTTGAGCCTTGCTCGGGTTTTGGGTTTTCCACTCGCGGTGCGATCGCTGGTCAGCGGGAAGGGCTGGGCGAGCCGGTGCAGCTTGTCGGAAGCCGTGATCGAGCGGGCACAGAAGTCCGTGCCGTTGCGCGCATCGAAACGCGCGGCCAGCGATTTCAACTCGGCAGAGATCCAGCGGGCTAGTTCATCGGCCGTGAGTGATCTGGTTTCCGGGCAGTCGCTCAGCGCTGCCGGCAGACGCAAGCGATGGTCGCCCCGGCCCGCGCGGGTCAGGCGACTGAGCAGGAACCGGCCGGCGAGGTAGTAGTCAAATCGCTCGTCGAGGTCGGTCGTCTCGACGGCCCAGACCAGGTGCTTCTCGAAGATCTTTACCGCCTCGGCCAGGTTGTCTGTGAGTGCGAGGAACTGGATGTGCGAAGCGACCTCGCGGATGAACTCGCGGTTCCGCGCGACCAGCCGATAGCCTTTCAAGTGATACCGAGCGGCGTCGCCCGTGCGGCCGAGTCGGACCAGCGGCAGCAGCACGCGGGCGTACGTGATGTGCGGGATCTCAGCGCAACGATGCGATCCGCACAACACGGGTGCGGCCGCCGTCAGCGCGTCGGCGTCCTTGCCCAGGAATGCCAGATACTGCACTTCGGCGTCGATGTCGCACGCGCGGCAGTCGGTCAGTGTGTCTCGCGGCGACTTGGCCCACTTGTCGTGATGACGCCGCGCCGCTCGCCGGTCGCCGCGATGCATCGCGGCCTTCATGTACAGCTTGTAGACCGCCCGCGCGCCCGAGCCCGCCTGCTCGCTGCGGCGGGCCAGGTCTTTGAACGTCTCTTCGACCTGCTGCCAAGGAATCTCTGGAAACGAGTACAGCGAATCGGCGATCCACTTGTACTGCCAGAGCAAGTTGGCGTGGCCGAGCCGTTCGGGATCGCGGTCGGACTGTGCCAGGCACCAGGCGAATGCGACCAGCGCGGGCTGTGGATAACCTGAGAACGTGGCGGCTTCGATCAGGCTCTGCCGTACGCTGAAGCCAAGCTCCACGTCGTGATGGCTGTCGGCCAGGCGGACCGCCTGCTCGAGCGCCATTACGCGCGCGGCGCCTTCCATCTGCCACGCCCTGTCCATCAACTCGTACACCTCCGTTGTGTGATCGCTCTTCATCGGCCCGTCTCCCGTTTCGCGTCGACGCCCCATTCGATCAATCCAAGCAGCCCTTCGTTCAGCACGGCCATCTCCTTGGAGTTGAGCGGGTGGTGCCCGAGCAGCAGCGCCTGGACGTAGAGCATCTGGATCACTCGTTCGAGCAGCTTCTTGTCTTCGATGCGAGCGACCTTGCGCACGAGCGGGTTCAGGCAATTGAAGCAGAGCTGTGCGTACGGCTCGTCGCGCTTCTTACCGTGTAAGTTGCCGAGCACGCCGGACCAGTGATCGTCGGAAATCTCGCGAGCCTGATCGACCGAACGCCGGAAGTAGGCGGCCGTGTCGGTCGTGTACAAGGTCGGCAGTTCCGCAGGCTGGAACTTCTTAGCCTCGGCCGCGCAGCGAAACTTCCGGAGCACCGCGTCGGCCAGTTGCAGGAACGCGAACATCCGCTCTTGCTCGTCGAGCGAAAGCTCCTCGAACGTCTGGGCCAGCGCCGACGCGTCGACGATCTCGACCTGGCCGTTGGGGAATAGCTGTCCGAATCGCTCGAGCAGTTCGGCGTCGTAGGTGTATGCCCCGTTGATGACGCACAGCGACTGAGCGGCCGCGACCTGGGCGATCTGGCGGAACTGATCGAGGTTCGGTGTGTAGCGCACGACGTCGTGCTGCTTGCGGTACTCGCCGAACGTCATTTCGCCCTCGGAAGTCTCGAACGGCAGCCAATCCATGAACAGTCGATAGAACTCGTCGTCTTGGACGGCGAGCGCCTTGATCGACAGGTAATGCAAGCCGATCAGTTGCCGCAGTCGCTTCGGGTCGGAGCGGGCGAGTTGCACGAGGTAATCGCGCAGGGTGTTGCCCAGCGCCTCGCGCGCCTGGTCGAGCAATTCATCTTCGTAGAACGACTCGCGCGACGCGGTGGGGCGCAGGTCGTCGGCGTTGACCACGCACTTGACGAAGAAGGCCCACTCCGGCAGCAGGTTCTCGGCGTTCTCCGACAGCAGCATGCGCTTGAGGTACACGCGATGGGTGCGCTTCGTGGCGAGGCTGGGCGAGAACGGCAGCACGAAGGCGACGCCGTCCAGTTGTCCGGCCGACGAGCGCAGCGGGACGCAATCGAAGAAGTCGGCCTCGAACACCTTGCGGCCGTAGTTCAGCAGCGTCGCGCGGCGCTCGCGGTCCGACGAAAACTCCTGACGCCACGGCACGCCCGCACTGTTCACCAGTTGCGATTCGCGGCCCGCCGTCACCTTGATCGGGTACGGCAACAGGCCGCCGAAATGCTCGGCCAGTTCGCGCACGCGCGCCGGCTCGAAATACTCTTCGCAGCCCGGCTTGCACCGCAGGTAGACTTGGGTGCCGGGTGCGATGTCGCGGTCGAGCGGCTTCATCGTGTAGGTGCCGTCCGACTTGCCGCGCCATTCGATCGTCGCGGCCGGGCCGCGAGCCGATCGCGTGATCACCACGATCTCGTCGGACACGACGAAGCACGACAACAGGCCGATGCCGAACTGGCCGATGAACTCGCTGCGCCGGTCGGCCAGTTCGTCGCGTTTCGAGCTGGCGCCGATCGTGGCCAGAAACTGGTGGATTTCCGACTCGGCGAGGCCGACGCCGTTGTCGGCCATCACGAGCGTCGCCGGATTCGTGCCGCGGTGCGGGACCAGCTCGAGCGATATCTCGCCTTCGTGCTCGGCATCGAGTTGCGTGCGAGCGCGGATTGCGTCGACGGCGTTCTGAAGCAACTCGCGAACGAAGACCTGCGGGCCGCTGTACAGGTGATTCGAGAGGATGTCGATGATGCCGCGCAGGTCGATCTGAAACTTGAAGTCCACAGCCGTGCTCCTTTGGGTATACGAGCGTACGAACGCGCGTCGAGGCAGTCAATCACTGGCGAGACACGTTCGGCGCCGCCGGCCAACCGCGGCGTCGTCGACGGGGCCTCTGCGGCAGGTTCGGGTTTGTCTCCATCGAGCGAAGTGACGAGCACGGCCAACATGACGCCGTTGAACACGGCGTGCAGCGTGATCGGCGCTACCAGACTGCCCGTGCGACACGCGAGAAACCCCAACGTGACCGAGAGTACAAAGAGCGGCAGCGGTGCAGGCCACGACGTGAAATGCATGGCGGCAAAGAGCAGCGAACTGAGGACGATCGCCGGCCACATGCCGAGGAAGCGACGCAAGCAGGGCAACAGCACGCCGCGAAACAGCAGCTCCTCCTGAAGCGGCGCCGCGACGACCGCAGCGAGCCACGCCAGCACGATGTTTCGCGGCGTGGGCGTCGATCGCACCAGCTCTTCGATCTCGTGTTGCGGCGGCCCGAAGAACTCGGCCGCAACGAGCAGCACCGCACCCACGAGTGGCATCGAGAGCAAATACGCGGCCACGCCCAACAGGACGTCGCGAAAGAACCGATCGGCGTGCAGGCCCATCTGGTACAGCCGGGCCCCACGCCACTTGCACAGAACCAGTGGCACGCTCAGGAATGTGCAAGCGCCCAGGCCCGCGGTCAACTTGAACAGGTCGCGGCCCTCCAACGAGACCTGGAAGGCGGAGTACACCGAACCATACGACATGGGAAGTACGAACAAGAACACCACAAACAGGACAAAGGCATCGGTGAGGTTCCACGGCACGGCCCGGTTGCGCAGCGGCGGAAAGATGCGGCCGCCCGACAAGCGAATCGCCACGACCCCCAGCCACGGCATCAGCCCGACGGCCATCATGATCCACCAGAAGAAACGGTCGTCGTGGTTCATGGGCCCGCCAAGGACGGAAACCACAAATCACAAGCACCGGCCGAGGACGGAAACTCCAAATCACAAGCACCAAATCCCAAACAAGTACCAAGCACCAAGACTACATCCGGCTCTCCGCCAAGTTTGGAGCGCAGGCGTCCCGCCTGCCGTTTCATCCGCCAGACGTGAGGCAGCCGGGACGGCCACACCACGATCTCCCCAAGTTTGGCGGAGAGCCCCAAATCCGCAAGAGAAGCGTCTGCTGCCCATCGCCGACCGGTGTGTTCTTGATTTGAGGCTTTGTGCATTAGGACTTGCCTGGGATTTGGTGCTTGAAGTTTGGAGTTTGGAACTTGGTGCTTCCCTGCCAGGGGCCATCTTGGTTATTTTGCGGTGCGATGTCTACCGTGCTCGACAAGATCGTGGCCAGCAAGCGACGCGAGGTCGCCGAGGGTAAGGCGCGCGTGCCGGAGGCCGAACTGCGCCGGCGCCTAGCCGAGGCGCCGGTACTGCGCGACTTTGCCGGGGCGATCGGCGCGGGCGGCGACGTTAGGCTCATCGCAGAGGTCAAACGAGCCTCGCCCTCGGCCGGCCTGATTCGTCCCGACTTCGATCCGGTCGACATCGCCGGTACCTACGCCGCGCACGGCGCCAGCGCGATCAGCGTGCTGACCGACGGGCCATTCTTTCAGGGCAGCCTCGCCGATATGGCCGCCGTGCGCCGCGCGGTGGCGCTGCCCGTGCTGCGCAAGGATTTCGTCATCGACCGCTACCAGATCATCGAAGCGCGCGTGCACGGCGCCGACGCGGTGCTGCTGATTGCCGAGGTACTGCCGGGCGACCAACTGACCGACCGACTGGCCGAGGTCCACGAACTCGGCATGACAGCGCTCGTCGAACTGTACGACGCAGCGAACCTGCCGCGCGTGGTGGCGAGCGGCGCGAAGGTGATCGGCGTCAACAACCGCGACCTGCGCACGTTCGTCACCGATCTGGCCCACACAATCGACCTCGCCGCCCAGATCCCACCTGATCGCATCCTGGTAAGCGAGAGCGGCATCCGCACACGAGCCGACGTGCTTCGACTCCGGGCGGCTGGAGCCAGGGCGATCCTCGTTGGCGAAACGCTCATGCGCGCCGCCGATATCGGAGCCAAGGTGCGCGAGCTGCTGGGATGAGGAGGAAGCACCAAATGCCAAATCCCAAGCACCAAACTCCAAACGAATCCTATGCTCAAAGCTTCAAATCCAAAAACGCGGCTGTACCCGACTGGCGTCAGTTGCTTCTTTTGGCAATTCGTGCTTGGGGTTTGCTTGAGATTTGGTGCTTGGGATGTGGAGTTTCCGTCCTCGGGGCGACGGCCGCAATCAGTCGGCGCTGCGGCGAGCTGAAGGCATACTCGTGGAGTCGGTGCGGGAATTCCCAGCGCGCCTCGTGGTAGCCGCTTACTCTCAGCCGACCGGCAACGCTGGCACATGCGTAGCAGACAAGCGTGATGCGGTGATGGGTGACGCCGTGTTTGACGTGCAGCAGCTTCGGCCCAAGTCGAATGGTGAGGCCGAGGCTGTCGCGAACGTGTTCGGCCAGGCAGTCGCGTGGGTCTCGCCCCGCGGCCGCGCTGGTTCGCGGCAACTCCCAGAGGCCGCCCCAGCGGCCGTGCTCGGGCCGCCGCACGATGAGTACTCGGCCGCGGCGTCGGACGACCACCGCGGCGTCTTCGACCTCGACGAACGTGCGACGCGGCCGCACGCTGGGCAGCCGCCCGGCCACGCCTTGTTCGTGCGCGGCACAGTGCCCGATGAGTGGACATCGCTCGCACCGCGGCTGGCCCGGCACGCACACCAACGCCCCAAGTTCCATGATCGCCTGGTTGTGCAGGGCGGGGTCGCGCTTCGAGAGCAATCGCTCGGACAGTTCCCACAGTCGCTTCTGGGTTGCAGCATCGCCCGGTGGTTCGCTGATGGCGAACAGTCGGGCGAGGATGCGAGCGACGTTGGCCTCCACGATGGGCGCGGGTTCGTGGAACGCGAGCGAGCGGATCGCGCCGGCGATGTAGCGGCCCACGCCGGGCAGCCGCCGCAGGGCACGTTCGTCGCGCGGCACGCGTCCGGCGTGCTGGTTCACGACGACGACGGCGGCGCGGTGCAGATTCGCGGCGCGACGATAGTAACCCAGGCCCTGCCAGACCTTCAGCACATCGCCGCGCGGCGCAGCCGCCAGGTCGCTGGCTGTCGGGAACCGTTCGAGGAACCGCGCGAAGTAAGGTACGACCGTGCGGACCTGCGTCTGTTGCAGCATCACCTCACTTACCCAAATGGCGTACGGATCGGCGGTGTGCCGCCAAGGCAGGTCGCGGCGGTGTTGCGCATACCAACGGTGCAGCTTCGATCGGACGGCGCGGAGCCAGGAAGGACTGAGCGGCTTCAACGTTTCTTTTTTCGCGAGGTGGGATCGAGGAGTTTCTCGAGCAGGTCGCCCGCGGTTTCGTGAGTCGGCGTCTTCGGTTTGGGCGGCTCAGTCGGTTGGCCCGACTTGGCCAACTTGGGGTCGACCTTGGTGTCGGCTTCGGAGCCCTCTTTCTGCGCAGACGCCGCCCTGGACGCGCCGGACGGATCGAGCAGCGTGGTCTTTGTTCCAACGTCCGAACTGGCGGCCGGCTTGTAATCGAGCAGCCACGACGCCGCCTGATCCTCGTCGCTCGTTGGCCCCAAACTCGTGGGCGCGGTCGCCCTGACCTTCAGCGCGAAGACGAGCGGACCCACTCGAATCAAGTCGCCGTCCTTGACCGGCACCTCGCCCTCGATGCGATCATTGTTGACGAAGGTCCCGTTCGTGCTCTTCATGTCGCGTACGAACACACCTTCGTCGCGCTGGATGATTGCACAGTGCAACTTGCTGACGGATTCGCTGCCCGGTCGCAGGTTGCATCGGGGATCGCGCCCGATCAGAAACTGGGGCAATGGAATAGGGATCTCCATGCCCTCGGGGCGACCCTGGACAACGACGAGCCAGACACGCATGGCACAAGCTCCGACACGCCAGCATTTGGGGGCGGAAAAGCGGTTCTATATTAACCAACCCCACGAACAACCACAAAGCCCAGAGCGAGCATTTGAGTATTTGTCACACTTCTTCAAGAACGGGTGTGATTCAAGTCGTTGGCTTGCGATTGATTGGCTGGTCGACTGTCGCGACCTTGAATCACGGCCTCTAGCCCCCTCTCGCCCATACGCGCTGGCAGGATTACGTGGATGCGTGGGTCAGGAAGCCGCGGATTGCGGCGAGGTAGGCTTCAGGTTCGTCGGTGGCGACGGAATGGCTGCTGTCGGCGAAGACCTTGAGGTGCGCGCGCGGGATACGTTCGGCGATCGTGCGCGATTGACTCGGCGGACAGATCCAATCGTGGGCGCCGGCGATCACCAGCGTCGGGCAGCGGATCTTGTCGAGGTCGGCGATGAAGTCGAACTTGCGCAGGAAGCCGCCGAAGCCGAGGTTCAGTTGCTGGAAGTTGCGGATGCCGCGCTGCCAGCCGTCCTCGAACTTGTCGGGGTCGTACTTCACCGAGTAGAGCGGCCCCATGACTTTGTAATACTCGCAAAGCTGATCGAGCGACTCGAACTTGCCGTCCCACAGCCGCTGACACACGCGAATCTGGTCGGGCGTGCCGCGCTCGCGCAAGATGCGCTTGGCTTCGTCCATGAATCGAAAGCTCGGCGCCGTGACGGCAAGGATCAGGTTCGAGACGCGGTCGGGATAGCGAACCGCGTAGCCCTGCGCGACCATGCCGCCATACGACGACCCCAACACGCAGATGCGATCGAGACCAAGGTGATCGCGCAGCGCGTCGACGTCGTCGACGTTTTGGTCGAGCGTGTAGGTGCCGTGGTCGGCGGGCGCGCTGCGACCCGATCCGCGATGGTCGATGTACACGAGTTGGGCGACGTCGCGGAGCGCGGCGTGCGATGTCTTGAAGCTTGAGTGATCGCCGCCCGGTCCGCCGTGCAACAGGAACATCACCGGACGCTCGACCATGCGCGGCCCGTCGGGAACCAGCCCCATGCCGTCGACATCGAAGTACAACTCGGTCCCCTGCACTCGCGCTCGCATTGTGCCGCTCCGTGAAGTTCGAGGGTTCGCGACGCCCGGCATTGTACCGACACGACGCTGCGGCGGAGGGGTGAGCGTCTATAAGCAGGTGCTCGGAAAATAGAACAGCCCGGTCAGTGAACTGGCTGACCGGGCTGGGCGATCTAGTGTCGCGGCAAAATCAGTCCAAATCAGGCTGTTGGCGCACCAATTCGGTCGCCTCGCGCGGGTCGCGCGCGGAACGGTTGCGAGTTCGGGTCAGGTGTTGCGTGGCGAGGTAGCTCAGACCGACGGCGCCAACGGCGATTAGCGTTCGCCAATCGACCATCGCGGCGTGTACCGCGCCTTCCGGCTCTTCGGCTTGCAAGGCTCGAATCGCCTCATCGACGGCGGCAGCAGGCGAATTCGCGGGTTCGGACGATTCGCTCGTATCGGTCGTCGGAGCTGGATGACCGCCGCGGCAGCACGGCGGAACATCGCCGTCGGCGTCCTGCGAGCGACCCTGGCCCGCGGCGTCAGTTTGAGTGGCGCTTTCCGACTGCGCTTGCGAGCCCGAATCGGCGGGCAGCGCGACGTCGATCGGTGAACGAGGCGAATTGCAGTCCGTGCGACGTGTACGTGGCGTCTGGGCCGCTCCAGCCGAGCACCGTGTCCACTCCGTCGCCGCCATCGACCTGCATCGGCACACGCAACTCGCGGTCGAGCGTGATCAGGTCGTCGCCACCTTGGCCGAGGATTCGCACCGAGGCCACCGAGTCGGCGCTGAAACTTTGCGCCGCGTGGCCTGGCACGATCACGTCGATCATTCCGCTCTCGCGGTTGGCGACCACGTCAACCTGGTCGGCGGCATCGCTGCCGGTGATTTCGAGCACGTTTCCGACCAGCGCGGCGGAAGCACCGTGCAACAAGTGCGGCCTTCAAGGCGTTCGAACAACAAACGGCGCGACTGTCGAGACAACGCAGGCCGGCGGAGCTTTGCGAATCGGACCATTGTCGGACTCCACTCGTTGATTTTGAACAGCGGCGTGCTGCTTTTTGCGCAACGAAACCATGCACATGTTGCCTATCAGGTGGGCCAGAACATCCTACTTTGTCAATCGAACTTGGTCAAAGCTCTTGTCCACATGATTTTAGGTCGCTTGTCCGATCTCGCCGTCAAAGCCGACGCGTAACGAATGTCAGTAATCTCAGCACTGATAATGCACTCGCCATGCCGGCATAGTCGGCACGGTCGTGTGCGGCAAGATTCTATGGCGACACGAACTCGTTTAACGGCAAGCCGAAGGCGACGGCGCACTGTGGCGACGGGTCGGTGCGTTTCTGTTTCGCGCCGTCGCCTTCGGCTTGCCGTTAAACGAGTTGCCATAGAATATTGCCAGACACGCACGGTCGCACCCCTTGCACCCGCGCATGCGGAATCTGTAGGATCCGTTCCAATCCGTTTCGAGAACCAACCTCGTGTTTAGCTGGTTTGCAATTCCACCGGAGGCACGACGACTGAATCGCATCGCAATCGTCGCCGCGACCGTTGCCGGGCTGAGTTTCGTTTTTGGCGGATCGACCGCGTCGGCGGGAGATGCCTCCGCCTCTACGTGCGGTTGCGCGTGCGGAACAAACTGTGGTGGGAACTGCTGCTGTGCTAAGCCCAGCACGGCGGCTAGGAAACTTGATCGAGCCAAGGTGGTTGGCGCTTCAATTCCGGACGCGAGTCATGTGGACATGAAACGCGATCAGCGCGACTCGACCGGCAATCTATCCATTCGCTCCTGCCCGCGAAACTGTCCGGGCACGCCGTCCGCGTCTGGCGGATTCGCCGGGCGGCCGGCTGCAATCGTAGATTCCACCACGATGATTGTTGCAACACCCGTCGGCGATTTTGCCGAACTCGACTCGTCCATTTCTGACGAACCATTTCGCAACGGCTTGCTCCGGCCGCCGCGCGTTTGATCCTCTCGATTCCGCACTTTTTCCTACATCGTTCCGCCGTCCTCTTGAAGCGCGGTCGCGCGTGTACCTTGCGCGCGCTCGCCCGCGCTGGATGATTGGCGCATCGCGCTGGGCCAAGCCAACGCTGGAGTGCGACAGTCTGGGCGCACGACCGGGAATCGATGCCGGCCATGCGCGGCAGAGTCTTTTCGTGCTCCTTGGCCCAGCGCGAGCGCAGAAAAATCACTCCCGCCACAACGCCCGAAAGCATAGGAGATTTTCCACCTACTTTCGAGACGCTCACCCCTGCGGCGGACATCTGTACAGTTTTTCGTTGCATCTGCGCCGCGCCGACGCCAGACTGTCAGGCGTCTCGAAGGAGCGGTATCCCGGCGTGTCAGGTTCGGGGTAAGCCATGATCCACTTCGATTGCCCTCACTGCGGAAAACAGATTCGATTGCGCGAGGAGTTTGCCGGCCGGCGCGGCCAGTGTCCTCACTGCAAGGGCGCGATCCAGGCGCCCGCGGCCCAATCGCCCGCGCCGCCCCGGCCGCCGTCGCGCCCGCCGACAGGCGTGATCAAAACGCCGCCGCCGGAGCCTGAGCCCGCCATCTACGAAGATGAGGCTGCCGATTCCGAAGCTGCGATGCCGACCCGCGCAGCCAGCGGCGGGAAGAAGAAGAAAAAGAAGAAGAAGAAGTCGAACTCGATGCCGCTTATCATCGGCGGCTCAGTCGCGGCCGCTGCCGTGGTGATCGGCGCGGTCGCTTGGATTGTGATGGGCGGGAGCGGATCGAAGCCGCAGGACACAGGAGTAGCCGCCGGCAACCCAGCACCCGCGATTCCGCCGGCGAATGCTCCGGGTGCGGCAGCGACCGCGGCGGCGCCCGTAGCGGCGCCGGGTGATCCAGTTCCGGTCGCGCCCGCAGCCGCCGCGGGCGGTGCGGCGGCGGCCGGCGCGAGTTCCGCAGCGCGGCCCGATCTGGCGAACTACCTGCCCGGCGGCACCGAAGCGATCGCCGGCATTCAAGTTGCCGAGGCGCTCAAGACCGACCACAAGGGGCCACTCAAGGCCCATCTCGACTCGGCACTTCAGCCTCTGCTTGTGCGCTGTGGCATCGCGATCGATCAACTTGCCGAGGTGGCGATGGCCTCGGGCGCCGGCGGCTCCCAGGTGCTCCTGGCCATTCGCACGACCAACGACCTGGATGCAGCGGCCGTGCGCAAGGGCCTCGGGTGTGGCGAAGCGGCGGTGAAGATCGGCGGCTGGGGCGTCTTTCCGGCCGCACCCGATCCGGAAGGGTTCGAATCGTTCGTGGCGTTCCCCGAACCGCGCACCGTGCTGATCGGCAGCCGCGAGATGATACAGCAGTCGCACGACACGGCGACGCCCGCACGACCGGCCGTGTTTGCGTCGCTGCGTGGGATTCAGGGTGTGAAGCCGCACGTCTGGACGGCGGGCCGCATGGCCGTACTCAAATCGCAGGCGAGCGGCCTGGCGAGTTTCGGCGTCGACGTCCGATTGCTCGGATCGGCGCTCGACCGCATCGGCGACGTCGCCATGGTCTTTGATCTCACCGCCGACATTCAACTGCGCATTGCGGCCGAGTGTAGCTCGGAACAAGAGGCGCGGATGCTCAAGGACTCGGCCGATTCAGCGCGAGTCGTGATGCGCGACGTCGCCAAGAAGATCGCCGAGCAGCGTGGCGAACCGAGCCAGGGCGGCGGCAACCAAGGGGGCGGCGCGCCGGGCCAGCCGCCCGGCGCGGGTGGCCCCGGCGCGGCTGGTCCCGGCGCGGCTGGCCCAGGCGCGGCTGGCCCAGGCGCGGCTGGCCCAGGCGCGGCTGGCCCAGGCGGCGGCAGGCCGGGTGCCGGCGGGCCGGGGATGGCCGGCGGGCCGGGGATGGCCGGCGGAGGCCCCGGAATGTCAGGCGGTCCAGGCATGCCCGGTGGCGGTCCTGGAATGCCAGGCGGCGGCGGAATGCCCGGCGCTCCAGGCGGTCAAGGCGGCCAGCAGCACCAGAACTCCAACAACAATGTTTGGGACGGCACCGAGATAAAACTCTCCGGCAAGCAGGTGATCGTCACGTTGCCGCCCGTCAAGGTGATCAGCGACGTCGATGCCAGCGTGCTCGATATCTTCGGCGCGATGGCCCAGGCTGGCTTCACCCGCTCGACGACCGGCACACCGATCTTCCCTGGCCCGTTGCGGCGCCTGCGCGAAGCGGTCGGCAGTCTGCAACAACGCGAGGGCAGCTTGCCGATCGGCACCGTCGCAAACGACAAACTGCCGCGGCCGATCCAGCGCATTAGTTGGCACGCTCAGTTGTTGCCGTACCTCGGCAAGCAAGAACTGTACGACCAGATAAACTTCTCCGAGACCTGGACGTTTGAAAAGAACCGGCCGGTTGCGTTCACCCTTGTGGACGCCTTCCTCGACCCGAATGTGCCGAACCGGCGATGGAAGGGCCTGCCCTACGAGGGCCTGGCACTCACTCATTTCGTCGGCATGGCGGGTATCGGCGAGGAGGCAGCCCGGCTGCCCAAGGAGGACCCGCGGGCCGGCATCTTCGGGTACACACGCAAGGCGGCGCTGGCCGACATTCGCGACGGCGCCGGCAACACGATCATGCTCATCCAAGTGCGCGACACGTTTGGGCCATGGATGCAGGGCGGCGGCGGCACGGTCCGCGGCGCGCAGGTGCAGCCTTACATCGGCGGGTTCGGCAGCTTTGGCACGCCCGGCCGCGACGGCGTAGTCGCCATGTTCGCCGATGGTTCAGTCCGGTTCTTGAGCAAAGACATCGATCCGAAGGTCTTCGAGGCCCTGTGTACGATGGGCGGCGGCGAAACAGTCGATTTGCAGTCGATTGCCCCGCCACTGAAAGCGGTTGCGATCAACGTGCCGAGCGCCGCTGCGCCAGCCGCTGCCGCGCCGCCCGCATCGGGCGAAAACAAACCGCAGAACTAGATGCGAGTCTGGAGGTGCAAGCCATGTTGCGATACCTGACCCCAATGACGCTCATCGCCGCGCTTGCCGCCACATTTGCGGCCACGCGAGCCGACCACATCACCGTGCGGCTTGGCAACGCCGAAATCGAGCTGGAAGGCAAGGTGAACGACGCCAACCGAATCATGACCGTCACCCATGAAAAGTTCCGCGACCTGAAGCTGAACCTATACTATCGCGACACGCGGGAACCGATTTACATTCAGGAGATCATCAAGGTGCCGACGCGGCGCGAGCAGTACAACCGAGCATTGCTCAAAGCGCAAAAGGGCAGCGCCGCCGAGCGCCTGGAACTCGCACACTGGACCGCCAAACGCGGCATGCTCACCGAGTTCTACGCCAGCATCGACCTGGTGCTCCAGGCCGACCCGAACAACGAACACGCCAAGCGGATTCTCGCGCTGCGCGACAAACTCAACGAGCCGCTCGCCCCGTCGAACGAAGAAGAAACGCTGACCAAGTCGATCGGCAGCGGCTTCAAGTTCAAACGCAGCAAACACTACATCCTCGCTTACGACACACCCGAAGACCGAGCCAAGGAACGGGTCGACCTGCTGGAGCGCGTGTACGAGACGTTCTTCATATTCTTCGCAATGAAGGGCATGGTGCTGGAAAAGCCCAAGGAACTGATGATGGTTGTGCTCTTCAACGAGCACAAGAACTACCTCGACTACTCCGTGCGCCAAGACCCCGAGCTGAAGAGCGCTGCCGGGTATTGGTCGCCCGAGGACAACATTGCCGTGTTCTTTGCCCAAGGGACCTATCCGGCCTGGGCGACGCTCAACGAGGTGTCGGCGGAGTTGGACAAGATGCGCGAGGACGCCGAGCGACAGAAGCTCCGCAATCGTGGCGACATCGTCCGACTGAGCGACACCATCAAGCTGCTCAAGCTGGTGCTGCAAGAAAACGAGGACGTCGAAGTGGTGACGCACGAGGCCACGCACCAGGTGGCGGGCAACAGCGGCCTGTTCCCGCGTCGCATCCGCATCCCGCGCTGGGCGCAGGAGGGGCTGGCGGCGTTCTTCGAGGCGCCGTCGGGTGCGATGTGGGCCGGCGTCGGCGCCACCAATGCCACGCGACTCGAATGGTACCGCGGCCTCGAAAAGGACCGCGTGCATTCCGACATCGACTTTATCGTCAGCGACCACATCTACGACATGGCCGCGTCGCACGCCTCGGTGCTACACGCCTACGGCCAAGCCTGGGCGCTCACGCACTTCCTGATGGACGACAAGCACTTCCCGAAACTGATGGAGTACTATCGCAATCTGGCTCGGTTGCCTGCCGACATGGTCATCGGCGAAGACATCCTGAAGCAGTGTTGGGACGCGGCCTTTGGCGCCGACCGCCAGGCGGTCGATCAGGAATGGCGCCGCCACATGAACAGCCTGAAGACCGACATCGAACGCCTGCGCGAACAGTACGGCGAGAAGGGCAAGGCCGGCGGTTGATTAGTCCTCAACCAAGCGAGGCTCGTTCGGCCAATCTCGAATCGACGACGATTCATCGTGGCCGAGCGAAGTCCTGGAGTGCGGTGGCTTGACACCGCTTTGGATTGGTCCTCGCGAAAAACTCAAGCAATCCAAAGCGGCGTCAAGCCACCGCACTCCAGGGCCCGCTTGGTTGAGGTTTAGTCGTGGTTGTTTGCCGGCAGGTCGCGGCCGGCGATCTGGCGGAACTCGTTCAATCGCTGGCGCCAGCGGCGCTCGAGGTCGCCGACCTTGTCGGGGTGTTGCTCGGCCAGGTTGCGCGTTTCGGTGCGGTCCGTCGCGAGGTCGTATAGTTCCCACGCGGCGGTGTTGCCGGCGGCGACGAGCTTCCAGTCTCCGACCCGAATCGCGCGATTGCCCTCGTGCTGCCACCAAATCTCGTCGCGAGCGACTGCGCCGGCGCGAGCTAGTGCCGGCGCCAGGCTCACGCCCGGCGCGGCGGGGACGGGCTGACCCGCCCAGTTCGCCGGCCGCTTCGCGCCCGTGATCTCGAGAATCGTCGGAACCAGATCGATCGCGTGGCCGGGCGTGTGCCGCAGTTCGCCGCGCGCCGCAATGCCGCGCGGCCAGTGCACCACGAGCGGCGTGGCGATGCCGCCCTCGTGTACCCACGTCTTGTGCCGGCGAAACGGCGTGTTCGCGACCGTCGACCAGCCAGGCCCCAAGCACAAATGACTGTCGGCCGAGCCGGGGTCGGCCGCCGGATCGTGGCCGTCGTCGCGCACCATGATCTCGGCGCTGGCCCCGTTGTCGGACAGAAAGAAGATGAGCGTGTCGTCCAGAGCACTCATCGCGCGAAGCTGGTCGAGCACGCGGCCGATCTCGCGGTCCATGCGATCGACCATCGCCGCGTGGATCGCCATCTTAGTCGCCTGAAATTCGCGCTGAGCGTCGGTAAGGTCGGTCCACGGCGCGGGCCGGTTGGTCTCGCCGGGTCCGAGCTTCTCGATCGCCTCGGGAAAATCGTACGGCGGTCCGACTTCGCGCTCGGGCGGCGGCAGGTTCGCCGTTACGAGCCCAAGTTCTCGGATGCGTCGCCAGCGATCGGCGCGCACTGCGTCCCAGCCCGCGCGGTACTTGGCGCGGTATCTGGCGATATCGTCGGCCAGCGCGTGCAGCGGAAAATGCGGGGCGGTGAAGGCAAGGTAATGAAAGAACGGCTGGGCGGCGTGGTCGGCCGCGTGTTCCTTGAGGCACTTGATCGCGTGGTCGGCGATCGCCGTGGTGGCGTAGTAGCCGCTGCCCCGCTCGACCGGCGGCAGCTTCTGATCGTCCTCGAAGTGAACGCGCGGACTGAAGAACCGGCCCTGGTCCTGCAGCAGGTACGACCGGTCGAAACCGCCCGCGAGCGGCAGGCCGTCGATGTGCCACTTGCCCGAATGATACGAGCGGTAGCCGAGCGAGCGAATCATGTCGGGCAGCAACCGCGCCCACGCCGGCCGCACGCCTCGGCTGCCGCTGGTGATTCCCTGCACCGTGTCGCGACGGACCTGTTGCGGGTAGTACCCCGTGAGCAAAGCCGCCCGCGTCGGCCAACAACGGGCCGTGTTGTAGAACTGCGTGAAGCGCAGCCCATTCCGCGCGAGTCCGTCCAGGTTCGGCGTCGCGATCTCGCCTCCGTAGCAACCGAGGTCCGAGTAGCCGAGGTCGTCGGCCAGGATCACCAGCACGTTTGGGCGGGCCGGCCGATCGGCAACGGCCGCTTCGCCCGACCAAAGCGCGCCGATCGCGAATAAGACAACCAGCCGCATGAGAGGCAGGCGAGAACGCTTGCCCCACTCGCACGTCTTCATGATCACTGCCCCGCCGCCTCGGCCGCCAGCGACACGCACATGAGCTCCTTGTCGTTCCGCACGTAGACGCTTCGGTTCGCGAACGCTGGGTGCGACCAGACCACCGGCCGGCCCGCCTCGGGCGTCGTCGGTTCCAGCAGATGGGCGCGGCTGAGTTCCTTGTACCCGTCAGGACTCAGTTGCGCGATGATCAAATCGCCGAGTTCGTTGGACAGGAAGAACCGGTCGCCGTGCTTGACGATGAACGCGTTCTTCCAGCGATCGGACTGCCGGCTGGTGTCGCCCGTCGATCCGGTTGCTTCGAGCGACTCCCAGACGCGCTCGCCCGTGTCGGCCTTGAGGCAGCGCAGTTGGCCATAACTGCACACGCCGTAGATGTAGCCGTCCTCGAGGAACGGCGTACACATGATCGCGTGCAGCTTGTCGGTGCGAGTCTCCATGCTGCTCTTGCCCCGCCAGAGCAAAGTAGCCGCGGGCTTGTCGCCGTCCAGTCGCAACATCATCGGGCCGTTGTAGAACGCCGTCACGAACAGCAGGTCGCCCATCTGGCGCGGCGTCGGGATCGTCAGGCCGGCCTTGATCTCAAACGGCTGCGACCAGTACACCTTGCCCGTCTCGGGATCGAGCGAGTTGATCGAGTCTGGGTGCCAGACGATGAGTTGTCGCTTGCCGCCAGACTCATAGATCATCGGCGGGCAGTAGCCGGGTCCATGGCCGGTCTCCTTCACGCTGAGCGCACGCCAGATTTCCTTGCCTGTGTCTTTGTCGAATGCGACCACGGCGTTCCCGTCGACGCCCACGAGCGAGATCAGCTTGCCACCGTCGATCAGCAAGTGCGCCGAGAACCCCCACATCGGCGTCCGCGCCTCGAAGTCGGTCTTGAAATCGACCGACCACACCACCTTGCCGGACTCCAACTCCAAGCACAACAGGTTGCCCTCGGTGCCGAGCGTGTACACCTTGCCGTCGTGAATCACTGGCGAGGTGCGCGGGCCCGACGGCCGATCGACGGTGTACAGGCACTCGTATTCATGCTGCCAGATCTTCTTGCCGTCGGCCTCGTTCAGACATAGTACGCGCTCCTTGCCGGGCTTGGCGCCGCGCTTGTACGTCGGCTGGCCCAGTTTCCGTTCCGGCGTGCTGCGGTCCATCAGCACGACTCGGCCGGCCGCGACCGACGGACCGGTGTAGCCCGCACCCACCGGCGATCGCCAGCGAATAACCGGGCCGCCCTCCGGAAACTTGTCGATGATTCCCGATTCGCGCCATACACCGTCTCGCTTCGGACCAAGCCACTGCGGCCAGTCGTCGGCCGCAGCCTGACCCGTACACACGACCAACACGGCCAACCCCACAAGCCGCGTGCGGGTGAGACCCGTCTCGGTGAACCTGTTCATGTCGTTTCTCCTCATGACCTGTTGGGACAAAGGATAGTGCCACGCGCGGCGGCTCGCAACACGCTGCCACTTGTCCGGCCGTCGTCGTTTCGCTAAAAACTCGGTCAACCAACTCAACGCGAGGAGACTGATGAGCGCGTCAGCGGCTTCCAAAGGCAAGGTTGTGCTCGCCTATTCCGGCGGGCTCGATACGACGGTGATCCTACACTGGCTGGCCGAGCAGGGCTACGAGGTCGTGGCGTATCTGCTCGACATCGGGCAGAAGGTCGAAAACCTGGAACAGATTGGCGAGCGAGCGAAGCGAAACGGCGCGAGCCAGTACGTCGTGGTGCGGGCGCGCGAGGAATTCCTGCGCGATTACTTCCTGCCGTGCCTGTGGGGGCACTGCCAGTACGAGGGCCGTTACCTGATGGGCACGTCGATCGCCCGGCCGCTGATCGCGAAACATCAGGTCGCAGTCGCTCATCAAACCGGCGCGCGCACGGTCTCGCACGGCGCCACCGGCAAGGGCAACGACCAGGTGCGCTTCGAGATCAGCTATCAGGCGCTCGACGACGGCCTGCGCATCCTCGCGCCGTGGAAGGACGCGGCGTTCATCAATCAATTCGCCGAGGGCCGCCGCAGCATGCTCGCGTACGCCGCCCGGCACTCGCTCGAGGTAAAGGCGACCGCCAAACAGCCGTGGTCGAGCGACGACAACCTGCTGCACATTTCGTACGAGGCGGGGATCCTGGAAGATCCTTGGCTGTCGGCCCCGGACGAGATCTTCGAGCGCATGGTCCACCCGACCAAAGCGCCCGATCGAGTGGAGCGATTCATCATTCACTGGCAGTCGGGCGTGCCGACGAAGGTGACCGAGGCGGCGGCCCGGCCCGACACGCGCGAGGGGGTGGCGGTCACGATCTACGAACCTGGCAAGACGCTTGCCGATGGCCTCGAGGCCGTCTTCAATTTCGTCGATGGCGCCGCGTCGCGCAACGGAGTCGGCTCGCTCGGGATGGTCGAGACGCGGTACGTCGGCATGAAGTCGCGCGGCGAATACCACGCGCCGGGCCACACGGTGCTGCTCGCCGCGCACCGCGACATCGAGGGGCTGACGCTGACCGGCAGCTTGATCCTCGAGAAGGAGCGGCGCTCGCCCGATTTCGCCGCGCTGGTCTACAATGGCTACTGGTTCGATCCGGTCTGTGCGGCCCACCGCGCGTTCGTCGCGGGCACGCAGAAGCACGTGACTGGCGAAACCCGTGTCGCTCTGTACAAGGGCAACGTGATCGTCGAAGGCCGCCGCTCACCGCTGAGCCTGTACGACGCCAACGTGGCCACGATGGACGGCGAGAACGAAGCCTATCGCCAAGAAGACGCCCGCGGCTTCATCCGCCTGCACGCCCTGCCGCTCCGCGTCCGCCGCAAGGTGCAAGGCCCGCCGGAAGGCGCGTGAGCCGCGACGCTCGGAGGCTCCTTGAAAACTCGACACGGCGTGTCGAGAATTCAAGGACCTGAACGAAGATGACAACGTGAGCATTCGAGCGCTTTGCCCACACTGTGATAGGGCGTCGCGTTACCCCGACGCGGCGCGTGGCCGGCCGTTGCGGTGCGGAAACCCGCAATGCGCGAAGGACTTCGTGCCACAATTCGTGATCGACGAGCCAGCCGACGGCGGGACTAAATCTAGCACGACCGCCGGTTCGTCCGCGGCGCAGAGGCCCAACCGTGCTGCCGTTCGGCCGCAGGCCGCTGGTCAGTGGGCACCAAACAAGCCGAGCGGCCAACCATCGACGTCTTCAGCGGTCCCGTTTGCGACTCCAATCGCAGCGCCGATGGCCCGGCCGATTCGCTCGACGGCCTGCCCGCGGTGTGGCAAACCGATTGAAGAGGGTGTGGTGCTGTGTCTTGTGTGCGGAACCAATATCGAGACCGGGCGACGCTACCTGGCGGCCAAGACATGGGACAACGAAGAAGAACAGGAGCAACTGCGCGGTGGTTGGCTGGGATTATGGAGCATCTTCGTTCCGTTCGGCCTGCTTCCCTACGCATCCGAGGCGCCGCTGCGTCGCGCGCCGATCGCGGTCCTGGCCGTGATCTTCCTCTGCTTTCTCACGTTCCCGTTGGGGTATGTCGAGTGGGGCGAGTTGAACCTGTTTCTTTGGACTGGCGATCCGGCGGTTCCGATCCCTCGGCCGCCTGACCTGCCAGCCGACTTCCAAATGCCCCCGATCGGTCGTTTCGCGTGGTATCAGCTCATCACCAGCCAATTCCTGCACGGCGGCGTGGAACACCTGATTTGCAACCTCGTGATGTTGCTTGTGGTTGGCCCGAAGGTGAACGACCTGCTGGGCCATAGGAACTTCGTACTGGCGTACCTGACCCTGGGCGTCGTTTCTGGACTGGCGCCGCTGTTGCTGAACCGCGGTGGTCATCCGATCGCAGGCTTAGGCGCGTCGGGTTCGATCATGGGAATCGCGGGCATGTACTTGGTCTTCTCACCGCAACCGCGAGTGCGCATGGCGTTCTGGCTGCGCTTCACGGTGTTCTCGCCGCTGTTCCTGGAGTTGTTTCGGGTGCGAGGCGTTTGGCTGGTGCTCGTGTTGTTCGGACTCGATGTGACGTCGATAGCGATGGGCCGCCAGGACGGGGTGGGCCACGACGTCCATTTCACTGGGTTCACCGTGGGCGCTCTTTCGGCCGCAATGCTGGTGGCGACGCGACTGGTGAAATGCAGCGGGTACGACCTGCTCACGTGGCTGTTCGGTCAGGAGGACATCGAACGAGATCGCGACACCGGCGGAGACAACGCGGACGAGTGGGCAGGTGTGAGCAACGCCCCGGTGATCCTGTACCCCTTCGTCGCCGTGTTGCTCTTTGGGATCGGTGCGGTGATCTACCGCATCGTGCAACTCAACGCCGCGCCGTGACCGTACCGCAACTGTTCGCGGCGAGCGGATCAGTCCTTCTTGTTGGACTTGAGGCGGTTCTCGATCGCGTCGATGGCCTGCCGGGCCGTCCGTCCCATGAAGAAGTCACGCACCAGAGGTTGCAGTGCGTTAACGCTCCGGCGCGTGCCGACCGCGGCCAGGACCTCACAAGCCGCGGCCCGCGTGTTTGGGTCGCTGTGCTTGAGATACTCCAAGACCGGCCTCTCGGCCACCGACCCCATTTCGATCAGCGTGCGGCCGACGTTCGTCCGATAGCGGCCATCTGCCAAGCCGCTGGCAAGGACCTCGGCGACACGCGGTTCCTTCACCTTGCCGACAATTCCGATCGCATCCTCGAGTGCCCACGAACTGCTCTCCTTGCGAAGTATGTTCAGCAAGGCGTCGACCGTTTCGGGTTCAGGCGTTTTTGACCCACACAGCCTCTTCAACAGTTTCAAGCCGTCGCGCAGTGCGAAGCCGTCCAGGTTCGGCAGCACACGGGCGACCGCCTTCTCGGCCACTGCCGGCCCCATTTCGGCCAGGATCGCACTCGCCTCGGCGCTGTTCGTAATGTCCATGCTCTCCGCGACGGCCGCGGCCGATTCCTCACTGGGAAAGTTGGCCAACACCGCCATCGCCTTCGATCGGGCCGTGGGCCAGCGAGTTGTTCGCATCACTCGGATCACGGCCGGAACACAGTCTTGGGTTCCCCACGTGCGAAGGACAACGAGCACGTCTTCGACGCTGGAGTCGTCGGCCAGCAACGTGCAAAGCTCCTTCGAGACCTCGGCCCGTTGGTCGTCCGGTTTCATCTTGACCAGTTCTTGCGCCGCCGTTCGGCGAGTGTGGGGATTCGACGACTTCATCTCTTCCAGCAGCACTTTGCGAAGCCCGGCCGGGTCGGTCGGCCTTGGAGGCGGCGGGGCGGGCAACGCGTGCTTCGTCACGGCCGCGCGATCTGTCACTAGGTCAGATTTCTTGGGAATCGACGCGGCCAGGCCCGGATGGGCCTCTACCTCAATGGTCTTGCCCTTGACACTCTTGACTGTTCCAAAGTCGATGCTCCTAGCAAAGGAATTTGGATCATTCACCGGCCAAACGGTTATCTCCAGGACCGGTCCTTTCGGCCCATTGGATTGCCAGGTCTTGCTCGCGCCTTCCGGAAGGGCTCTGATTTGTCTTCCGATATACATGGCCACCTCATTGCTATTGGGGACGCCTGAAACGCGCACCAGCACATGATTGGCTGGGGGAGTCACGAACTCAGGCAACAGGCCGGGCGGAAAAGGAGTTCCATCGGGCAGAACCGGCCCAGCCATACCGTCCTGGGCTCGTTGCGCCCTTGTTCGAGCATGATCTCGGGGTTCAACAAGGCTGCGGCAATCACCAAGAGCCAACCGCCGACGGCAAGTCCAAACGGCCGTTTGCAATCGTCCCATCGGCTAATCAGGTAGTACAGCCCGTAGAACGGCACAAAAAGGTACATCACTCCGCACATGACGCCCTCGTGAAACGCGACACCGAGTAACCATAAGCCGCCGCCGAACAACATCAGGGTGCCGGCGCCCACAGCCACGATAAAGCCAAGCGTGTGAGCCCACGCGAAGACGAGCAAACCAACCACAAAGAAGACGCCGACGATCCAGTTCATCACGGGGCCGCTCGTACCCCCCGACAGCAAGGCTGACTTCTTCTTTTTCTTCTTCTTGTGCGCCGTTGGACTCGACACCTCGCGAACGGGGTGCGATCCACCGGAAAGATCATCTTCCTCGCCGGCAAATCGGGGCGCATAGTCGCTGGCGTCTTCGGTATGAAACAACGACTCATCCGCGGTCGCCGACGAACCGACGGACGCAGCCGGTACCTTGAACCGGCTCTTGCACGACGGGCACTCCAGTGTCATGCCGCGCCATTCGGGCATGATGCGGCACTGCGCTCGACACCGGGGACAACGGACCTCGTCGCCTGCGGGGCTGGCGCTCGGCCCGCGCGGCGCAGAACCGGCCGCGGCCGCTCGCGGCATCGTCGCCTCGCTCGCCGCGGCCACGGCTGAACTGTTGGGCGTCCCCCGCGGGGTCGGCACGCGGACCAAAGTGCCGCAGTCCTTGCACTTGATCTGCTTGCCGCAAAGTTCCGGCGTCGCACGATACTGCTTGCCGCACTTGGTGCAGGGAAAGGTGATGGTCATGACGCCCCTCGGTCTTGAACGACTGGAAGACGCTCGGGGCGAACGGCCGGATTGAGCCGACCGGACAGGCCAGCAGGCTCACGCCGGCCGTTCGCCGTACTCGGTAGATGCGTGCGGCACATTTTCAACTGCGGTTCGCAGGGTTTCAAGTCTCTGGCTTGGCGCCTCACCACGCCGTATACCCGCCGTCGAGGAACACGCACGAGCCGGTCATGTAGCTCGACGCGTCGCTGGCTAGGTAGAGCGCGAGCGGGCCGATCTCCCACGGCTCGCCCAGTCGGCCCATGGGCACTTGGCCCTCGAATGTGTCCTTGAGCGACGGGTTCTCGCGGAACCAGCGGCGGTTCGGATCGGTCAGGAAGCCGCCGGCGGCGATCGCGTTGACCGTGACGTTGTACGGCGCCCAATCGGCCCCGACCGCGCGGGTGAATCCGCACAACGCCGCCTTGGCCGTTTCGTAACTGCGGCCGGCGATGCCGCGCGTCGCAATGAACCCGCAGATCGACGCCGTGTTGATGATTCGTCCATAACGCCGCTTCACCATCTCGCCGCCGAGAATCTTCGTGCAGATGAACGCGCTGGTCAGGTTCAGGTCGATGATGCGCTGCCATTCGTCGAGCGGCATCTCTTCGGTCGGTATGTTGATCCGCCGGCCGCCTACATTGTTAATGAGTATTTGAATCGGGCCGAAGTCGCGAGCGGCGAGTTCGGCGACGCGCGTGGCCTCGGCGGGCGCCGACACATCGCCGACGATCGTATCGACGCGCCGGCCCAGCCGGCCGATCTCGGCCGCGGCGGACTTGAGCGAATCGGCCTCGCGGCCCACCAGGACCACGTCGGCGCCCGCCTCGGCCAGTGCAGTCGCCATTTCTTTCCCAAGTCCCCGGCTGCCGCCGGTGATCAGCGCCCGTCGCCCGTCCAGCTTGAATCTGTCGAATACGCCCATGTTGGTACACCTTTGCTGAGTTGCCCAGGCCGTATCGGCCCGTTGCCTGTCGTTGCCGCCACGTCGCGACCCACCCGACCCGCGATGCCGCAGCCCGTATGCGGCGGCCCGCGCGGTCGGTCGATTACGTTTAACGCAAGACGTTCGGCAAATCCACACGGAGGGTAAACAATGTCGATGTTCTCGATGGCCATGATGGCCGCAGCTTTGACTTGGTCCGCCGGGCCAACCGCCTGGCACGTCGATTATGCCCAGGCACATGCCGAGGCGCTCGCCGGCGACAAGCCGCTCTTCATTGTCTTCTGTCGCGGCGGCCAGACTCGCGAGGGTGCGATCGGCGGGCTGACCGTCTCCGACGCTGCCGAACGACTTCTTCGCACCGACTACGTTCGCCTGGTCGTCGACAGCGACACGGCCGCGGGCAAGCAACTGGCCAGCCAGTTCGAGGCGGGCGAGGCGACTCACGTCGTGATACTCGACCGATCGGGCAAATGGCAGGTGTATTACAAGTCTGGTCCGATCAACGATGGCGAGTTGGCCTCAGCCGTCACCCAGTTTCGCCGCGCGAAGCTCACCGCCGAGGGCCGACCGATCGACGAAGTGGTGAAGCGGCCCGTGATTCAGCTCTGCAGCACCTGACCGAACTAATCTCATCGTGCCAGTTGGCACGACACGGACTGCCGAGTCTCCTCGACGAACTGGCTGTGGGGCAGGCTGGAAGTCTGCCCCACGGCTCACCCATTCCTTTGTCTGCCAGAGATTCCCGCCGCAACTTGGCCGCGTTGGCGGCAGAGCCGCAGGAACTGTAACATATCGCGACTGACCGCACGAACCTCGCGACCGGGCCGCGCGGCATCCCACAGCGCCGAAGTGAGCATTAGGACGGCAATTGCCATGAAGACCGCTTCATTCTGCATGCTGTTGTTGGCTCTCTGTCCATCGCTCGTGGCGGCCAGCGATCTCCGCGCCGAGACTCGCCCCAACATCATCCTGCTCATGGGCGACGATCACGGCTGGGAAGAGACCGGCTACAACGGGCACCCGCACGTGAAGACGCCGGTGCTCGACGAGATCGCCGCCACAGGGCTGCGTTTCGAGCGGTTCTACGCCGCGCATCCGAACTGTTCTCCGACGCGAGCCAGCTTCCTCACCGGACGTCATCCGAATCGGATGGGGACGTTCGCGCCCGGCTGGTCGCTGCGTCCCGAAGAGATCACGATTGCCCAGATTCTTGCGAAGGCCGGCTATCGCTGTGGTCACTTTGGCAAGTGGCACGTGGGCACGGTGAAGGCCGGTTCGCCCACGAATCCCGGCGCGATGGGCTTTCACGAGTGGGTTTCGCACGACAACTTCTTCGAGCTGAATCCGCAGCTTTCGCGCAACGGCGCCCCGCCGGAAACCGTCCGGGGCGAAAGCTCCGAGGTCGTCGTGAACGAAGCGATCCGCTTCATCGACAGCGCCAGCAAGGCGGGCAAGCCGTTCTTCACCGTCGTCTGGTTCGGTTCGCCGCACGAACCGTACAGCGGGCTCGCCGCCGATCTCGCGCTGTACGACGACTTGCCTGCCCGGTACGCGAAGAAGGTCAACCTGACGTCGAACGAGACCGGCGGCCCGACGACGCGGCCGCAAGGCGAAGTGTTGCGCGAGCGCTATGCCGAGATCACGGCGATGGACCGCGCGATCGGCCTGTTGCGAAAGCACCTCGCCGCGCAGGGCCTCCGCGACGACACGCTGCTCTTCTACTGCGGCGACAACGGCACGTCGCCCGATGCCGCGCTGGGCGGCCCGCATCGCGGCGTCAAGTCGCAGGTGTATGAAGGGGGCGTGCTCGTGCCCGGCCTTCTCGAATGGCCGGCGCGGATCGCGAAGCCGCGGACCACCCGCGTGCGAGCGACTACCAGCGACCTGTTGCCCACGCTGTGCTCGCTTGTCGGCCAGCCGCTGCCGGGCCGTCCGCTCGATGGCATCAATCTCACACCTGTTTTCGACGGCCAACTGGCCGAACGGCCCGGCCCGCTGTTCTTTTGGGAGTACAACACAGGCCGACTGGCCCGCGCGAATCCCGCACCCTGGCTCGACCCAAAACTGCAAGAAGGCACGACGCCGCTCGTGAAGTTGATGAACGGCAAGGCGACGCGCGACTTCACCAACTTTCGCCACCCCGCCATCACGGACGACGATTACTTCGGCCCCCGCGCGATCATCGACGGCCGATTCAAACTCGTGATCCACGAACAAGAGAACGCGACGAAACGCGAACTCTTCGACCTCGAAACCGATCCGGCGGAAAAGATGGACCTCGTCGAACAACAGGCTGAACGCGCCGAGAAACTCCAAGGCAAGCTCCGCGACTGGCAGCAGTCCGTCCTCCGCAGCCTGACCGGCGCGGACTATCGAAAAGAAAATCGGTGATGAAAACACGTTTCGCACTGCTCGCGGCCGTCTCGCTGCTCTGCGCCCGAACTCTGGCCGCCGATGCGACCCGGCCGAACATTCTTTTCATCTTGGTGGACGACCAGTCGCCGTTCGACCTGAAGTGTTACAACCCGCAATCGCCGCTCGATACGCCGAACATCGACCGGCTTGCGGCCGGCGGGATGGTCTTCGACGGCGCGTATCACATGGGCTCGTTCAGCGGTGCGGTGTGTACACCGTCTCGGCACATGATCATGAGCGGGCGCACGGTTTGGCACTTGCCCATCGCGCCGCAGGCGATGCAACGGGGGCTGTGTCCGCCCCGCTTGGAACAGAACACGATTCCCGCCATGTTCCATCGGGCTGGCTACGCGACGATGCGGACTTGCAAGCAGGGCAACAGCTACGAAGCCGCGAACAAGCTCTTCGCCGTTCGGCACGACGCCACCAAGCGCGGTGGCACGCCCGAGACCGGCAGCGCGTGGCATGGCGACCGCGTGATGGACTATCTCCAGCAGCGCGAGTCAGAGAACGAGACGAAGCCGTTCCTCATCTATTTCGGCTTCTCGCATCCGCACGACGAGCGCGACGGCACACCCGAACTGCTGGCGAAATACGGCGCGGTCAATCACACCGACCAATCTGCGCCGCCTCGCGCGAACTCCAGGCAGCCCAAGCTGCCGCCGAACTATCTTCCGGCGCATCCGTTTCACCACGGCCATCCCGGTCTGCGCGACGAAGTGGCTGTGAGCGGCGTCTGGGAGCGCCGCGACGAGGCCACGATCCGCAACGAGTTGGGCCGCGAGTTCGCCTGCAGCCAGAACATCGACATCCAAATCGGCCGCGTGCTCGCCAAGCTCGAAGCGATGGGCGAGTTGAAGAACACGTATGTCATTTACACGGCGGATCACGGCATGGCGATCGGCCGCCACGGCTTGCAGGGGAAGCAGAATCTCTATCAACACACCTGGCGAGTGCCGTTCATCGTCAACGGGCCGGGGATCAAACCCCGTTCGCGCGTGGAAGGCAACATCTATCTGCTCGACGTGCTCGCCACGCTGTGCGACCTCGCGGGCATTCCGGTCCCTGCCACGAACGAAGGGACGAGCTTCAAGCCGGTCCTCGAGGGCCGCAAGTCGACGATACGCGATGTGCTGTTCGGCGTGTACAACGGCGGCACCAAACCGGGAATGCGCAGTGTGAAGAAGGGGGATTGGAAGCTCATCAAGTACGACGTGATGGACGGAGCGGTGCGCGAGACGCAGCTCTTCAACCTCGCGGAGAATCCTCACGAGTTCCTGAAGGAGCATCATGACCCGCGGGTGTGCGCACTGACGGGCGTCACGCCGGGCGAGCATCAAGTGAACCTGGCCGGTGACCCGCGCTATGCCGACAAGCTGCATGAAATGGAGTCACTGCTGCTCGCCGAAATGCGTCGCCTCGATGATCCCTGGCGATTGTGGAATCAACCGGCCGACGGCCTGACACCGCCACCTTCAGCCCCCGCCGGAAAGGGCAAAGCCCAGCCTCGAAACGAAAGGTGATCCAGCGACACTCCACCGAAACGGCCCAACCACAACGACATGGAAAGGACCCACCATGACAATTCGAGTGATTCTCGCGACGGTCGGCCTGTGTTTGTTCGGCGACAGCGGCTCCGCCGCGGAGGCGAAGCGTCCGAACGTGCTGTTCGTGGTCTCGGACGATCTCAACAACATGCTCGGTTGTTACGGCGACCCGCTCGCCCGGACGCCGAACATCGACCGGTTGGCCGCCCGCGGCGTGCGGTTCGATCGGGCGTACTGCGTGTTCCCGTTGTGCGGGCCGAGCCGCAACGCGCTGCTGACCGGGCTCTATCCGAACAGCACCGGCATTCTGGCCAACGCGCAGATCTTTCGGCAGACGATCCCGTCGCAGCAGAGCATGCCGCAAGTGTTCCGAAACGCAGGTTACTTCGCGGCGCGAATCGGCAAGCTGTATCACTACAACGTCCCGAAGTCGGTCGGAACCAACGGCCACGATGACCCCGCGTCGTGGGAGTTGGAACTGAACCCGGCCGGCGTCGATCGGCTCGAAGAGGAACCGCACATCTTCACGCTGCTCCCGGGCCAGTTCGGCGGCACGCTCAGTTGGTACGCCTCGCCCAAGAGCGACCCACATCACACCGACGGTCTGATGGCCGAGGACGCCGAATGGGTGCTGGAACGTTGTGCGAAGCGGCGCGATCGGCCGTTCTTTCTCGCGATCGGATTCTTCCGCCCGCACACGCCCTATGTCGCTCCGAAATCGTACTTCGAACTGTATCCGGAACGCGACATGCCCGTTGTGCAAGGCGTGAAGGAAGACCAGGCCGACATCCCGCCCGCCGGTTTGGGCAGCTACAAGAGGGAACAGGACCAACTGACCGACGATCTTCGCCGTCAGTGCCGGCAGGCCTACTATGCGAGCATCAGCTTCATGGATGCACAAGTTGGCCGAGTCGTCGCCGCACTCGACCGGCTCGGCCTGGCCGACAACACGATCATCGTGTTCACGAGCGACCACGGCTACCACATGGGCGAGCACGGCCTGTGGCAGAAGATGAGTCTCTTTGAAGAGAGTGCGCGCGTGCCGCTGCTGATCGTTGCGCCGGGCGTGGCGGCAAAAGGCGTCGCCGCAAGTTCGCCGATCTCGCACATCGACCTGTTTCCGACGCTCGCCGAGCTGTGCGGCGTGGCGCCTCCGGCGAACGTGCAAGGCCAGAGTCTGGCTCCGATGCTGCGCGACCCGAGCGTGGCCGGTCGCGGCTGGGCGATCACCCAGGTCATGCGAGGCGGCGGTCCGTTGCGCGCCTCGGTGACGACCAACGTCGGCGCCGACGGCCCGCGCTTCTTCGGCTACACCCTGCGCACGCCGCGCTGGCGCTACACCGAGTGGGATGAAGGACGCAAGGGCCGCGAACTCTACGACCACGACGCCGACCCGCGCGAACTCACCAACCTCGCCGACAAGCCCGAACACGCCAAGACAGTCGACGAACTGGCGCGGCAAGTTCGCGCCGCCGTGAAAACCACCTTCCCGCCATCCGGCCAAACGCCCGAACTGAAACCGGCCCTCTGGGCGCCGAACCTCACCGAGCCATGATGATGTGGCAACGGGTCTCCCAATTCGAAGCGGCAGCCATCCCGCCGTGTGGCTGAGAAAGTACGATAGCCGCGGTCAACATCGGCGGCGGAATCGCACGAGGACCACACACCGCTGATGAGGAATCAGAACGGGACTCCGCCGAAGCTGAGATCTTTTTGAAAGGCACGCTCATGCACCGTCAATCATCCGACCGATCTGACCGATCCGACCGATCCGACCGATCCGACCGATCTGACCGACCCTCATCCGACTCTGCCACCGACCCGCGCATGCTGCGCGCGCATGGCGGCTATCGCCGCCTGCGCTCGTTTCAGGTCGCCCAGATCATCCACGATGCCACGGTCGCCTTCTGTGACCGCTTCATCGACAAGCGATCGCGCACCCACGATCAAATGGTGCAGGCCGCGCGCAGCGGCAAGCAGAACATCGCCGAAGGCAGTCGGGCCTCCGGCACCTCCAGCCAAACGGAACTGCGTCTCGTCGGCGTCGCCCGCGCAAGCCTCGACGAGTTGTTGCTGGATTACGAAGATTTCCTGCGCCAGAAGCGGCTCACCATTTGGGCCAAGGACGACCCGCGTTCCCTGAAGGTCAGGGCAATGGGCCAGGCCGACGCTGCTTCGCCCGATCCGATCGATCGGTCCAACCAGTCGGATCGGACGGATCAATCCCCAGCCACTCCTTACTCTCGCTATCGCTCCTTCGTCGAGGAATCCACTGCGGAAATCGCTGCCAACACGCTGATCTGCTTGATCCACCAAGCCAACTACCTTCTGGACCGACAGCTTCAGGAACTGGAGCGGCAGTTTATTCAAGGCGGCGGCTACACCGAACAACTCGCCGCAGCCCGCCGCAAAGAACGCAGCCGGCAGCAGACCGGGCGATCAAATCATCCGACAGATCAGTCCAATCCGACCGATCCGTCCGATCATTCACCCGCCCCCGCCTGCCCCAAATGCGGCGAACTCATGGTCCTGCGTACCGCACGCAAAGGCCCGCGCGCCGGTTCGCAGTTCTGGGGATGTCGAGACTACCCGGACTGCACCGGCACACTCCAAAAAAAAACGTGACTAACCGACGGTCATGTACACGACCGTGCCCTGCCGAAACGAATCGGAAATGCCGCCGGCCGCCTAGCGGGCGGAAGACTCCGTCACGACGTTGCCCGCCAGGTGGGCCGATCCGGCGTCGATCGCCACGTCGCCGCGCGAACCTCGGCTCAGCAGGTTGTGTTGAACCACGTTCTGGCGGCTCGCGCCTCGCACGGCGATCGCCTCTAGCATGCTCGGCGCGTCTCGCCGGTCGAGCACTGTGCAATCGCTCACGCGCGAGTGCCGCACGTCCTGCAGCCAGACGCCGCGATGGGTCGGGTCGAGCACCTGGCAGCCGGAAACGGCGATCTCGCGCGAGTCGAACACTTCGATCGCGCCGCCCGACTCAGGCCCCCCCGCACGGGTCGATTCGAGAATCAGGCTCGACAATGTGCAACCGGCCGAGTTCCGCACCGTGACGCCGTCGGTGCGATCGCCCTTGTAGTCGGGGTTGTAGTCGAAGATGTTCGAGCCGATCAGCACGTGGCGGCACTTGTCGAGCACGATCGAACGCTCGGCCGCCGACGCAAACGAGTTGCCCGTGACCACCACGCCGCGGCACGACCGGAGCAGCAGGTTGAACGTCTGGCTCTGGATGATGTTGCCGCTCACGGTCCAGAGTCCGGCCTTGTTCGACGCCTCGGTTTCGAGTCCCTCCATGCGCAGGTTGACTCCGCCGGGGCTGTACTTCGCCTGAATGGTATTCGACGCGATGGTCCCTTCGCGCACAGTGCCGTCGCGCGAGTCGATCCACACGTCGGCCGAATCGTCGTTGTTCACGTCGAAGTTGTACTCGATGTCGCAGCCGGTGATTTGCAGGTTCCTGATTTCGCTGCGTTCGATCTTGACGCCCGCGTGCGGGTGATAGCTGATGTGGCAGCCGACGATGTTCGTCTGGTGCAGGTTGACGCCGTCGAAGTAGACGCCGATCGCCGGGCCGCGCCCGTGATAGATGTGGCAGTCGGCGAGCAGCAGGTTGCGGTTGCGTCGCACCAGATGAACGCCGTAGCGGCACCGGCGAACGAGCACGCCGAGGATCGTCGCCTGCATCGTGCCTTCCAACTCGATGCCGTCGGCGTCGTCGTTGCCGCCGATGATCTCGATGCCGGTCACGGTCGGCATCCGCTGCAGCTCCCACACCTGAGGCTGAAAGTCACTCGGCTCGGCCGTCTTGTCGTGCGTCCCGACTAGTCGCATTGCCGCGCCGGCGCCGTGCATCACCAACCGGGCCGTGCCGCCCTCGCCCGCGATGCCCGACCGCCCGACGCGGTTCAGTTCAAACTCGATCGGCCGCGTCAGTCGATAGGTCCCGCGAGGAAAGACGATCAGTCCGTCGCCCTGATCCACGGCGTGCTGGATCGAATCGGTGTCGTCGGTCGTGCCGTCGCCAGTCGCGCCGAAGTCCTTGACGTTCGTCATGGTTGTTCCCTTCACGGATTGAAACACAGAGACACGGAGATCACGGAGGGCGCGCCACTCTGTGGCCTCTGTGCCTCTGTGTTTTAGTCTTGGCTCGGCGGTAGCCCGACCATCGGTCTGGGCCAGTTGGAGATCATAGCCTAGTTCAGGCGGCTTGTGGACGTGCTGTGGATTGACCGGGTTGCAAGCCCGCGCGGCGCATCGCATCCAACTCGGCGACCAACACGCTCGTGAGCGTCCGCTCCAGGTCCTCGAGGCAGCGAGCCACGTCGGCGCCGTCGATGACGCGGTGGTCGTAAACGATCTTCACGACCACTTCGCCGCCGTCGCTGATCGGACCAAAGGTGAGCAATGTCGTGAGCGGACCGATCGGGTGTATTTGCTCAGCGCCGAGTCGGCCGTAGCTGGAGAGGCCGAATGTGCCGAGCCGCTTGGCTCGCTTGTAGCCGGAACAGTGCAGCGTGTGCCACCACAGAAACCGGCGGACGAACTGCGGCAGGCGACCCATGCGCAGCGCCATGCGAAAGTAGCCAATGTCGGCGATAGGCACCGTCTTGTAGCGCTGCAGGTGACCGTCGATCGCCACGAGCGATTGAAACTCGGGGCTGCGAATCTGCGTCGGCACGAGTACGTGCTCGCCGTCCATTTCGCGTTCGATCGGCATGCCGCACACGCTGATCGGATGTTCGTAGAGGTGCGGCCAGGGCCAGCGCACGAGCGCCTGGCGAAGTCGCGGGTGTCGCGACGAGACGAGGCCGTAGGACCGCATGAAGATCGCCGTCCACGACGGTCGCGGTTCGGCCGCGCGGCGGGCCTCGGCAACCGCGGCAAGATTCATTGTGCGTGCGACCGGGATCGATGGCACCTGCCGCGCGAAGTGCAGCATGTCGATCATGAATCGCCGCGCCGGCGACAGCCGCTTCCAGACTCCCTTCTCAGTGGCGGCAGTCATGGGCTATCCTCTGGCCTTGCCTCGAAATGCGGGGCGGGATGGTAACAGTTTGACTGAGATGGTCAATATGAGCGACCCGGCGCCACGCTGGCAGTTTTGGATCGACGTGGGCGGCACCTTCACCGACTGTGTCGCGCGCCGACCCGACGGTTCGCTCGTGACTTACAAGCTGCTGAGCACCGGCGTGTACAAGGGCGCGATCGCCGACGGCTCGTCGCCCGCCGAGATCTGCGACGCCGAGCGCACGCGAAATCCGGCGGGGTTCTTCGACGGGTTTGAGTTGACGGCCCTGCGCGCTGGCCAGGTGGTCGACGGCCCAATCCGCGTCGCGCGGTTCGACGCTGCGACCGGGTCGCTACAACTGGATCGCCCGTTGCGTGCGGCGATCGAGCCGGGCATGACCTACGAGCTTGATTCGGGGGAAGAGGCGCCGGTCACGGGCGTTCGCTGGCTGCTCGGCAAGCGGCTCGATGAGCCGATCGGTCCGGTCGACGTGCGGCTTGGCACGACGCGTGGCACGAACGCACTGTTGGAACGCCAGGGCGCCGCAACGGCGCTCGTGACAACCGCCGGGTTTCGCGACGTGCTGCGCATCGCGTATCAAAACCGGCCGCGTCTGTTCGACCTCGCGATTCGACTGCCGACGGACCTGTACGCCGAGGTTGTCGAGTTGCACGAACGACTCGACGCCCACGGCAACGTGCTTCTAGCGCTCGACCCGGCCGAAGTGCGCAGCAAGCTCGTACCGCTGAGAGACCGCGTCGCGTCGCTGGCCGTGTGTCTGCTGAACTCGTATCGCAACGGCGAGCATGAACAACTCGTCGAACGGATCGCTCGCGAGATCGGTTTCGAGCAGGTCTCGGTGTCGTCGCGGCTCAGTCCACTGCAAAAGATCGTGGCGCGCGGCGACACGACCGTGGTGGACGCGTACCTGACGCCGATTATCCGCGACTACATCGCGTCGATCGCGGCGAAGATTCCGGCCGGTTCGCTGAAGCTCATGACCTCGGCCGGTTCGCTGGTCGATGCCGCTCGGTTCGTCGGCAAGGACAGCATTCTCTCCGGCCCCGCCGGCGGCGTCGTGGGCTACGCGCACGTGGCCCGAAGCGCCGGGTTCGAGCGGGCGATCGGCTTCGATATGGGCGGCACCAGCACCGATGTGAGTCGGTTCGACGGCGACTACGAACGACGTTACGAAATGGAGGTGAACGACCCGAAGTCGGGGCGAGGCGTTCGTGTCGTGGCGCCGATGCTTGCGATCGAAACAGTGGCGGCGGGCGGCGGGTCGATCTGTTGGTTCGACGGCCAAAAGCCTGTCGTCGGCCCTCGCAGCGCCGGTGCAAACCCTGGCCCGGCCTCGTACGGACGCGGCGGGCCATTGACCGTAACCGACGTGAACTTGTTCCTCGGCAAGGTCTTGCCTCATCACTTCCCATTTCCGCTCGACCGAGCGGCGGTCGAGGCCCGGCTGGATGAACTGATCGCCGCGATCGACTCGGCGACGGGGCAGCGCTACACGCGCGAACAACTTGCCGACGGGTTCACGGCGATCGCGAACGCAAACATGGTCGCGCCGATCAAAAAGATATCGATCGCCCGAGGCTACGACGCGCGCGACTACACGCTCGTGAGCTTCGGCGGGGCCGGCGCCCAGCATGCCTGCGCGATCGCTCGCGAGCTGGGCATCCGACGCATTCTGCTGAACCGGCTTGCGGGCGTCCTGAGCGCGTTCGGCATCGGCATGGCCGACGTGTCCAAGTTCGGCGAGCGGGCGATGGGCGAGCGGTACGAAGGGCGCGATCGCGGCGCGGCGAGCGCGAGCCAGCACGAGCGGCTGAACGGGTTGTGCGACGCGATGGCTGCCGAGTTGCGAGAACAGGTAATCGCCGAGGGGATCGCGCCGCATCGAGTAGCGCCGTCGCGACGACTGCTCGACCTGCGCTATGTCGGCCAAGACTCGTGCATCACGGTCGCTGAGCCGGCCGACGGCGACTACCGCGCCGAGTTCGAGCGACTGCACCGGCAACTCTATGGGTTCACGTTCCCCGACCGCGCGCTGGAGATTCAAGTGGTCCGCGTGGAGGTGCGTGGCGAGACCGACAAGCCGGCGGCGCCCCGCCGCGCCGCGCCGCCATACCGGCCCACGCCCCATGAGGTCGCCGAGGCCTACTTCGACGGGGGATACCGCCGTACGTCTGTTTTCTTGCGCGACGACCTGGCGCCCGGCGCACGCATCGACGGGCCGGCAATCATCGCCGAGCCGATTAGCACGATCGTGGTCGAGCCTGGTTGGATCGCGGAAGTGACAGAGACGGACGACGTCTTGCTGAGCGAGGGGCTGGAGACTGGGGACGGACTGGGGACCGACGACGAGCGAGCGACGTCACCCGCCGGCGGTCTGAGGCCGGCAGGCGTGCTGCGGTCCACCGATGTCGATGCCATCCAGTTGGAGCTTTTCAACAACCACTTCGCCTCAATCGCGGAACAAATGGGAGCGACGCTGCAGAAGACGTCGCTTTCGACCAACGTCAAGGAGCGGCTCGATTTTTCCTGTGCGATCTTTACCGCGTCGGGCGATCTTGTCGTCAACGCTCCGCACATTCCGGTGCACCTCGGCGCGATGAGCGAGTGCGTGAAGCGGCTGATCGAAGACGTGCCCGATATGCGGCCCGGCGAGGTGTACGTCACGAACGATCCGTTTCGCGGCGGCAGCCATCTGCCGGATGTGACGGTCGTGACGCCGGTGTTTGCGGAAGATCGAGGACCGGAGCATTCGGAATCCACGACTCCGAAGCCTCAACCTTCAATCCTGTTCTTCACCGCCAGCCGTGCGCATCATGCCGAGATCGGTGGCATCACGCCCGGTTCGATGCCGCCGTTCTCCAAGTCGCTTGCCGAAGAGGGCGCGCTGATCCGGCATTTCCGATTGGTTCAGAGCGAGCGGTCGAGCGAGGCCGAACTCAGTCGTCTGCTCACGGGCGGACCGTATCCATCGCGGTCGGTACACGAGAACATCGCGGACATCAACGCCCAGGTGGCCGCCAACCAGGTTGGCGTCGTGCAACTGCTCGCGATGGTCGAGCGGTACGGCCTCGACGTGGTTCGGGCCTACATGGGACATATCCAACGGGCGGCCGAAAACAAGATGCGCCGGGCGCTGGCCAAGATTCCCCTGGGCGAGCACCGGTTTTGTGACACGCTGGACGACGGCTCGCCCATCGCCGTGACGATCACGGTGCGGCACAACGATCGCGACGGCCGCCGAGAAGGCGAGGCGATTGTGGACTTCACCGGGACGGGGCCGGTGTTGGCAGGCAACCTGAACGCCAACAGTGCGATCGTGTCGAGCGCGGTGATCTACTGTTTTCGCTGCCTGATTGACGAGGCGATCCCGCTCAACGCAGGCATTCTGGCCCCGATCGAGATTCGCCTTCCCGCGAGTTGCCTGTTGAACCCGCCCGCGGACGCAGACCCGAAACGCTGCCCGGCGGTCGTGGGCGGAAACGTCGAGACGTCGCAGCGTGTGGTCGACGTGATCTTCGGCGCGCTCGGCGTCGTGGCCGCCAGCCAGGGCACGATGAACAACTTCATCTTCGGTCGGTCTGCGTCTGGTGGTCGGCCGGGTTTCGGCTACTACGAGACGATCTGCGGCGGCGCGGGCGCCGGGCCAGGGTTCGCTGGGGCCGATGCGGTTCACACGCACATGACGAACACGCGGTTGACCGACCCCGAGGTGTTGGAGGCTCGCTACCCGGTGCGCGTTCGTCGGTTCGAGATTCGGCGCGGATCCGGCGGCGCAGGCCGGTTCAAGGGCGGCGACGGAATAATCCGCGCGATCGAATTCATCGAGCCGCTCGAAGTTTCGCTGCTCACGTCGCGGCGCACCACGCGACCGTATGGGCTTGCCGGCGCGCAGCCTGGCGCGGCTGGCCGCAATGTGCTGGTTCGTCGCGCGACCGGCGAGACCGAGCAATTGCCTGGCGCGACCCACCTGCGCGTCGAGGCGGGCGACGTGCTCGAAATACGCACGCCCGGCGGCGGCGGCTGGGGCGCCGCTCCGTCGACGTAGCGGAAAGTCAACAGCGCGACGATGCGCTCAGGCAACATCTCCCAACACGCCATGCCGCGTAGCTCCGCGCGGGAGCGGTTTTTCCAGGCAAATCTCGCGAGTTGCCTGCGGTTTCTCGCTCGCGCTGCGTTTGGCACTTGACGTGCATTTCTCCATCGCCACTCGCCCCACCCAAAGGGCGCCAAGACCACTTTTCATGAATGGAAGCCGCATGTCCAAGAGCACCCTCGTCGCCACCGTCCGTTCGTTGTGGAGCCAGGAAGACGGCGCCGTTATCTCCGCCGAACTGGTTCTGGTCATGACCATCGCAACGCTGGGCACCGTCGTTGGCCTCAGCGCACTGAGCACATCCATCAACGGGGAACTTGAAGACCTGGCCGAGGCGTTTGGCGCCGTGAGCCAATCGTATTGTGTAGATGGCATCCGAGCATGCGCCGCTCGCGTTTCCGGCTCCTCGTTCAACGATCAGCCCGATCACTGCGACTGCATCCCGATCGAGTTCTCGTTCGCTCACTTCCGTGCTCCCGACAAGTGCGAATAGACATTTGTCACCCGCACCCCGCGGGTGATCGCCGACTCTGCGGCGTCTCGAGCGGCGCCGCAGAGTCGCCTGTCGGTTTAGCCGCCCTCTGCCGCACCCGCCTCCTTGATGTGAACAATCCCCATGTTGCGTTGACGGCGTTGCAGAGCGGCATCACACGCCTCGCACTCAGCACCTCACCCGCACTCGTACATTCGATCGGTGCATTCGCCAATCGACGGCCTCAATCAACTCATCGTCGCATGCACAAGTCACTTGCGACGGACATCAGCCAGAGTCGAGCCTGGAATCTGCCTTCGCCTGGACGGTGAACCACCAGACGGCACGCGCTGTGCTTTCCCAAACCGGTGCTTAAGCAAACCCGGGTTTGGCTCGCACGACAGGACATCGCGCGAGCCAAGAAATCGAAGCAGGGACGCGGGCAAGAGGGAAGAGGCAATTCGGTGAGAGGCAAAGGAACAAGAGAAGAGGCTAGGAACGAAAGAGAAGAGGCAAGTTGTTCGTGAACAGAGAACGTTTCTAGCTAACGTTCTTCTGGGTTTTCAGTGGCTGGGTTTGAGGTCCAGTCCACCGCAGTGGAAGTAGATGGCTGTTGTGAAGTTGTCGAAGTTGCGGTAGCCGCGGGCCGTGGACTTCACCCATTGGATCTTTGAG
>Ga0185317_100055_pt1 | contig 48554 bp, 49 predicted proteins | sample DevilsHole_FD_128020 | JGI IMG/M metagenome (GOLD analysis project Ga0185317, IMG submission 128020) | Groundwater microbial communities from Devils Hole, Nevada to study Microbial Dark Matter (Phase II) - Devils Hole (SPADES assembly)... | ecosystem: Environmental > Aquatic > Deep subsurface >...
CACCGGCAAGCCAACAGAACCCGGCACCCCAACCCCCTCCCCGCCTGCGGGGAGGGGGGGGAAAGAGATGGGTTTGGGGGATATCATCTTTCAAATCTGCAACGACGCTTGCCAAACCCACTTGACGCAACCCACTTGACGCGCTCCATTCCTTAGGCCAAACTGGACTTATCTGGCTGCCCGCAAGGCGAGCGCAAAAGTGGCTTGTGGGGGGTAGGAGTGGGCATGGGGCATGGGGCACAGCGTATGGGGAAGAATCATCGATGCCCGATGCGCAAGCGTTGCGCCCCCACTGCAAAGGGTGTGCCCAGTGCCCTAGAAACAACGGCAGCGCAGCGCTGGACGTGTTTTCAGAGTGCAAAACCGTTTATGTGGATTTTTCCAGTCGCTTGCAGCGGGCCCAGATTGACAATCGCTAACTAAGAGGTGCAAAACTATGACAGCCCCACAGCTAGCTTCCAGGATTGACGCCGTGAAAGTCTACGCTGCCGGCGCAACAGTGACCCGGATTGCCGAGTTGCCGGCATCCGGGGGCGAGTTGCCGAAAATTGTGGAGATAGCCGGTCTGCCTCTGGCTCTCGACGACAGCAGCCTCCGGGTTCGCGTTGAAGCCGAGCAGGAAAACGCTCCCATTGCTGGGGATGTTCGCATTGGCCTAGCCGTCCCCCCCCGCCAGGAGACACCGGCACCCTCTCTCGATTCGGAAGTGCTCGCAGCAGCGGCTGAAGTGCGGCGCATTAAAGACTCGCTCGCCTTGATAGACAATGAAATCAGCGTGCTGCAACAGCTGCAAGTGCCTTCAAGGCCCGCCGGGGAAGCCCTGATTGCGCCACCCCCCTCGCCAATGAGTGCCCGCCTCGCACTGGCCAACTTCAGGGACGAACAGATCCGCGCCCGCATTCAGGAAAAGCGGGAAACCCGCGAACAGCTGCGCCTTGCGCGGGAAAACCTAGCTGATTTGCAGCAGAAACAGGCTCGCGCTTCCAGTGCCCGGGATGCCAGACCTGACGAGCTGCGCAAGAGTGCGGTTGTCAGCTTGAGCTATCAAGGGGATTCCCCTTGGACTCAATCGGCGCGGCTGGTTGTGGAATATTTTGTGCCCGGGGCACGCTGGACACCGGCTTATGTCTGCCGGCTCAACAGTGCCGAAAGTACGGCAACGATTGCCGTGCGGGGGCTGATTTGCCAGCGCACCGGTGAGGACTGGTCCGGCGTGCGCCTGGAACTGTCTACTGCAGAGCCGGTGTCGTGGTGCGAGCTGCCGCAGTTGCGGTCGCTGCGCCTGGGGCGGCAGCAGCCGGTGGCCCGAAAAGTCGGCTGGCGTCCGCCACCAGTGAATGCCGAGATTTTGTTTGAGGATTTCGACCGGCAGCGGCCGAAGATGTTCGCGGCCACAGAACAGGTGTCTGGCAAAGCCGAGGAGTTATCCAGTGTGGATATCAGTACCCGCCAGCAGATAATTGAAAAATTAGAGAGCGCCGAGCTCGAACAGTCTTTCCAGGAGATGTTCGGAGACTTGGATCAGTTCCTGAGTGAGCCGAGCAGTCAGGATCAGGCAGTATTCTATGCACCGTCAGTACATGACTTCGAGGATGGAGTACGTTCTGCACCGTCAGTAGATAGCATTGCAGGCAGAGGCGTACCTGCCGGTGCTCCTCCAGCTCCCCGTTACGCACGCGCCTACGCACCCTCCGCCCACGCACCCTCTGCAAATTTACCTGACCTCAGCGATGCTCAGATAATTTCACTAGCCGGCGAACCGACTTCAGAGGTTGATTTTTTCTCCCATTTTCTAAACTATGGCCTGATGCGGATGGGAGCGGCGTCAGACCCAAACAAGCGGGGGAGATTGTCGGTTGAGCAACGCCATGAAGCGTATCTGGAAATCCTCATGCGCCAGAAAGTTGCGGTCAGTTACAGCGTTCTGGAAGTGGTGCAAAAGGCAGTGTCCGACGCCCAAAAATGTCTGTTTGCACCACTTCTTGCCGGTGGGATTGATGTGCGAGAGGCAGCAGGCTCATTTGACTATGCCTATAGCGCCGATGGGCGGGTGGATGTCCCCTCTGACTGGGAGTTTCACTCTGTCGCCCTGACAGCCAAGAACACAACTGTGGAAATGCGCTATGTCGTCGTTCCGCGTGAGGATGACAGTGTATTCCGGATCGTCCAACTGCGCAACCCGCTGTCAGCACCGCTACTGGCTGGACCGGCAGATATCTATGTCAATGGCGAGTACATCTTGTCTGCGAATATTGCCACTGTCCCACCAAAAGGACAGATGGAATTGGGGCTTGGGGTTGAGCAAGCCATCAAAGTCGCCCGCAACACGTCTTATCAGGAAGTCCGTTCCGGAGAAACTCTCGTCGCCTTAAACGAACTGCACCACAAAATCAAAATCGAGATTGCCAACAATCTGTCCGCAGAGGCAGACATTGAAGTGCGGGAGCGTGTTCCCATGCCCCAAAAGGGTGCCAAGGTTGATGTGCTGATTGAGAGCGTCTCACCGGCATGGGAGAAATACGAACAGCTGGAGCGCGGCGCACTCGCACTCATCGAGAGCGGTTATCGCTGGCGGGTGCGAGTGCCACCAAAAGACAAGACAGAGCTCTGTGTTCACTACATCATTAAGACATTTGTGGATAGCGAAATTATCGGGGGCAACCGGCGGGAGGATTGATATATAGCGCGTCAATAACCTTCGCGGAAATTTCAGAACCCCGGTTTCTTAAAGAAACCGGGGTTCTGGGCCCAAGCGCGGGTGCGCCAATCATTTATAACTGCTGTAGCACTAGCAAAATTTTCTCGTTCCCAGGCGGAGCCTGGGAACGAAAAAAAGGGAGGCTCCGCCTCCAGTCCAAACCAAAAATCAAAGGTAAAGGCGATGCAAGCAATTCAGCGTTCGGGAGAGATAGTTCAGGAATTGACCCTAGATGCCCCTGTTTCTACCGTCACACTCTTGGAAGACAGGGCGCAGGTGCGGCGAATTGGCAAAACTCTGCTGAATCCGGGACTGTGGCGAATTAAAGTAGAGCCAGTCGCCCCAGTGCTCTCTGATAAATCCCTGCGGGCGGAGTTCTGCCAGGACTCTGGGTTAGCACGCATTGACGATGTTCGGGTTCGCCGGCAGGTACTGGTTAAGGAAGAGGAGCTAGCGCAGGAAGTCCAAGCTTTGCAAGCCGAAATGCGGGAGTTCCTGCAAAGCTTGAATAATATCACTGAAGACCGGTTGCACCTGGAGCATTGCTATGAGCGGGCAAACACTATATTAGCAAATAGTTTGCAGGAGTTGCCGCTTGATGTCATTTGGGGGCAATTTGACCTGACATCCTGGCAGGAGCAACTTTTTACTCTGTTCCAGCAATTGCGGGATTTGTGGGCGGCAATATCCAGCAGCGATCGCACTCAAGAACAACTGAACCGGCAGCTTGATGACTTAAAAGCCAAAGCCTCCGCTCTGTCGCGCCCCGATGTTGACTGCACTGCCCGCATCGAGGCAGATTTAATGATTCCGCAACAGGGGGAATATGCGCTCGCTTTCGACTATGTGGTTCCCAATGCCTTGTGGCGTCCCTGTCACCAAGCCCGCCTGTTGCTAAACAGCAAGCCGACTTTATTATTTCGCGTTGATGGCTGTGTGTGGCAGCGCACCGGCGAAGACTGGAATAATGTAGATTTGGTGTTTTCCACAGCACGAGCTTCCCTGGGAACTGAGCCGCCCCTCTTGACAGATGAGCTGTTAAATGTTAAGGAAAAATCTAAGCGGGTCGTCATTCAAATGCGAGAGCAGAAGATTCAAACAGCAGGGCTGGGTGCCGGGGAAATCCCGGAAACAGTTACACTCCCCGGTGTTGATGACGGTGGAGAAGTCCGCAATCTGCGACCGGCAGGCAAGGCAACTGTTCCCTCAGATGGCCGGCCATACCGCGTGCCTATTTTCTCCTTCGAGTCGGAAGCGCAGATTGAGTATGTGTTGATGCCAGAGATTTCCCGTCAAGTTACCCTCAAGACTGAGCAGACGAATACAGCGCCATTTCCCATTCTAGCAGGGCCGGTGGATTTAGTGCGATCGTCGGGTCTGGTGGGGCGCACTTCAGTCCTGTTTATTGCGCCTGGTGAGAAATTTGCCCTCGGATGGGGGCCAGATGCAGCGGTGCGCGTGCAGCGAACCCAAACCCGGGAAAGAAAACAGGAACCTCTCACGAAGTGGAATACTGTTACAATTGCAACAAAGCTGTTCCTCTCGAATATTGGGGCAGAACCCCGGTGGATAAAAACCACTGAGCGCGTGCCGGTTTCTGAGTTAGAGCAGGTGAGGGTTGAGGCGATCTCTGAGAAGACAACAGAGGGCGTGCAGCCGGATGAAAACGGCTTTTGCACTTGGAATTTCACCCTGGAGCCTTACTCTCAACTCCAGGCTTCTTTAGTATATCGAATTTCAGCGGCACCGGACGTACAGGGGATTTAGCGTTGCATATTCCGGGGATGAACCCGGCACCCCAACCCCCTTCCCCGCACGCGGGGAGGGGGAGAAAGAGATGGGGGGTTGGATTCAGGTAATTTGGTGAAATTATCTTTCTAATCAGTAAGGTCTGGAATTTAGCGGCAGTATATAGCGGTTCTAAATGATTTGTGAAATCTGGGCCAGAAACCCGGTTTCTTTAAGAAACCGGGTTTCTACCTTTTCACCCCTCGAATATAAACGCTATATAGCGGTCTTTAACGTGGGAACCAATTTTCATGGTTGCGCCGCCTCTAGCGCGGATACCCGGTTTTCAAGCTGGCTGACTTGTTGTTTGAGTTCAATGACTAAAGTTGCCAGCCGGTCAAACATCGGATCGGTGGGAGAAATGGGTCTGTAGAGTCTGGGTTCTTCTTCTGGGGCTGCGGCGCGTGGGGGCGGTGCCGATCTCTGCGGGGAAGACCGGCTGGCACTGGATATCTGAGATTCTAGCCGGTAAATCTGCGTCCTGAGATTGAGAATTTCGGATTCCAGCCGAGAAACGCGGGGTCCCAGGTCGGAAGAGGCTCGAACTGCTGAACCGCTTTGCAACCCCGCAAAAAGGAAAATTAGGAAAAGCCCCAGAATTAATAGTCTCTTAATCATAATGGCATGGGGGATTGGTTGGAGTGCGACCTGAAACCAGTACAGAAACCGGGTTTCTTAAAGAAACCCAGTTTTTGGAGCCCGCGTTCAGCTCAATCCGGCGTTTTGTCCGTGGCGATAATGTGCAAATCAATGTGTTTTACTAATCCCATCAGCTGTTGCGCGAGGGACCCGCGCAGCAGCAACTCCCAGCGAGACCGGCGAGTTTCGCCCAGCACGATATTAGTAATCCCATATTTTTGGGCAACTTCAGCAATACCCTTAGAAACATTGTAGCTGGTAACGCGCAGAAATTCACCCCCAAATTCTTTACAAAGCTTCTCACAGGTTTCAACGTGAAGGCTCTCCGCCTTGGTGAGGAAGCGGTCGGGATTGTCCACGAACACCGCATACAGCTTGGCATTCATATAATTAGCAATCCGGGCACCCCGGCGCAGCAACTGCACCGAATTAGGGTAAGTTGAAATACAAACCAAAACCCGTTCTTGGATATTGCAGAACTGACCGGCTGGGGTGGAAGCCTTAGCATCCTCCTCGATACTGTCTGCCAGCTCGCGCAGCGCCAACTCCCGCAGCGCAATTAGGTTGCGGCGCTGGAAAAAGTTCGCCAAGGATTGCTCGATTTTTTCTGGCGCGTAGATTTTGCCTTCCTGCAGCCGGTCTTCCAGGGTTTCCGGCGTCACGTCAACGAGCACCACCTCATCCGCTTCTTCCAGAAGCCGGTCGGGGATGCGCTCTCGCACCACCACGCCGGTAATCCGGGCTACCAAGTCATTGAGACTTTCCAAATGCTGAATATTAACTGTAGAGTAAACATCAACACCGGCAGCCAAAATGACTTCCACATCCTGGGAGCGCTTTTCCCGTTCGGAACCGGGGACATTGGTGTGCGCCAGCTCGTCTACCAAAACCAGCTTGGGGGAGCGCTCCAAAATTGCATCCGCATCCATTTCTGTAAGCGTCATGCCCCCTCGGATGATTTGCTTGCGGGGAATAATTTCCAAACCTGACGCTTGTTCAGCTGTTTCCCGCCGCCCGTGGGTTTCCAGCAGCCCGACAACTACATCAATTCCTTCCTCTTTGAGTTGGTGACCTTCTTCGAGCATGCGGTAAGTTTTGCCGACGCCGGGAGCCATGCCAATAAAGATTTTGTGCTTGCCCCGCCGGCGGCTGTACTGCGGTGCCGGTGAGTGCAGCTGACCGGTTATCTGACTTTTCTCAATCATAGGTTAGGTTAGGTTAGGGGTTAGGGATTAGGGGTTGGGGGAAGAGGTTTGGCGGTCAGGCGGTTTCAGGGAAAGCCGGGTAGGGCTAAAGCTCAACTACAAACTTTGGGCTAAAGCCCAACTACGAACCTTTGGGCTAAAGCCCTACTACGAACTTTGGGCTAAAGCCCAACTACGAACCTTTGGGCTAAAGCCCTACTACGAACTTTGGGCTAAAGCCCAACTACGAACCTTTGGGCTAAAGCCCTACTACGAACTTTGGGCTAAAGCCCTACTACGAACTTTTGGTCTAAAGCCCAACTACAAACTTTGGGCTAAAGCCCAACTACAAACTTTGGGCTAAAGCCCAACTACAAACTTTGGGCTAAAGCCCAACTACAAACTTTGGGCTAAAGCCCAACTACAAACGGCCACCGGCCACCCTGCCACCTGATATCTAACACCTAAGACCTAATACCTGGCAGCCAGCACTATTCGCTAAAACCGGCTCCGCTGCCGGTGATTAGCCACAGAGGAAACCAGTCCGATGGCAATAAAGTTGCTCAGCAGTGCCGAGCGACCATAACTGAGCAAGGGCAGCGGCACCCCAGTCACCGGCGCTAGCCCTATGTTCATGCCCACATTAATAATCAGCTGAAATACCATCATTGACAGCACTCCAATCGCCAAGAGAGAACCGAAGGTGTCTTTGGCGCTTTGAGCGATAATCACCAAGCGCAGGAAGATCAGCCAGAAGCAGATAAACACCGCGACGCAGCCAACGAAGCCCAGCTCTTCGCCAATGGCAGAAAAGATGAAATCCGTATGCTGTTCTGGGATAAAATTGAGTTGGGTTTGCGTTCCCTGATACAGACCCCGCCCCCAAAGTTGGCCGGCACCAATGGCAATCTTAGATTGGATCAGGTGATACCCCCCTCCCAAGGGGTCTTGCTCGGGGTCTAAAAATAGAATCAAGCGCTGTTTTTGATAGTCATGTAGCAGCCCCCAGAACAGATGTCCCAGCCATCCTGAAACCGCGTTCACCACCAGCGCTACTGGGGCAGCGATCCACCGCTTGGGCAGGGTGAACAAACCGATGGCACCCATCGCAATCACCCAGCCCAACCAAACCACCGGCACATTCTGCAACCAGAGAATCTTGACATTAAAAAGGATAGCCGACACAACCGGCGAAAGCAGCAGAATCAGCCAGCCCGGATTGGCATTGCCCCAGTAAAGCATTCCCAGGGTGATCGCACCAAACACCAGCGAAGTGCCCAGATTCGGCTCCAAAAACACCAGCGCCCAGGGTACAGCCGTCACCCCCATTATCTTCAACATATTGGGGATAGTTGAGGCGCTGCGATCGTGCAGCAAAGCGGCTAGAGTGACAATCACCCCCACCTTGGCAAATTCCGAGGGTTGAACGTGAAAGCCAAAAACGTTAATCCACCGCTGCGCCCCCAAAGCTTGGGTGCCGATAAACCTGACGGCAATCAGCGACACATTGATGGTGCCGTAGATCACCCACTTCCAATCCATTAGCTTCTCATAACGGCTGCGGGCGATGAACAGCGCTAATACCAAACCCACTCCGGTGGTGCCCCAGTGCTGCAACCAGTTTTTTTCTCCCAGGTTTAACTCCACACTGCGGATCATAAGTCCCCCGAACAGGGCCAGACCCACTGTCAGGGTGAGTAGCAACCAATCTACTTGGTTCCCAGGCTGTAGCCTTGACTGCCGGCGAATTTTGAACCGTGCATTCTGCAACATATTTCAGGGGTTTGCGGTGAGCTGACTTTTCCGAGGATTTGGGAAAATATAGCGTTTCTCATCCGAGGTGAGGTACTGAGAACCCCGGTAACTTTGACGAAACCGGGGTTCTGGGGCGTGCTTCATCCAACTGAGAACCGCTATAAGATTTATTCTCCCCATCTCCCCGACAAGCTTTATTTTCCCCTAATTTACGACAAAGAGCTATGGGTCTTGTTAATAAAGCACCCTACTGCAGAGCGTCCAGTGCCAGATTCAGCCGCAGGACATTGACACCCGGTTCCCCGAACACCCACAGGAATCTGCCCTCCGTGTGCTTGGGAATCAGCGCTTGCACTCGATCTGCCGGCAGCCCCCGCGCTGTAGCTACCCGTTGCGCTTGGGCGTAGGCAGCCCCCACGCTAATATGCGGGTCCAAGCTGGAGCCAGAAGTGTACACCAGATCGGCACTCGGCGGGATATTCCCCTGCGCCAATTGGCCAGCTTGCGATTGAATCCGTTTGAGCAAGTCGGGATTGCCCGGTGCCAGATTGCTGGCACCAGAGACACCGGCAGTTTGCCCCACATTCTTTGGATCGCGCTGTGCCGGTGTGAAGCTGCTGTAATTCGTCGTGCTCGGACGGCTCCAGAAATACTTGTCAGAAGTAAAGCTCTGACCTATCAAAGCAGACCCCACCGGCGTTCCGGCTTTTGAGATTATACTGCCATTCGCCTGATAAGGAAACAGCACCTGACCTACCCCCAGCACAAACAGCGGATAAATCAGCCCAGTCATTACCCACAGAACCAGAGTGACGCGAATGCCGGTGACAATTTCTCGAATTACAGACATAGTTTTCTCTCATCGGTAATTTTCTCATTTTTCTCATTCCCAGGCGGGAGCCTTGAAAATGTTTGTAGTTGGGCTGCACGCCCTACCGGATCGCCTGCTGCCGGCCAATTTTTCATTGGTGGTGCGCCGTTCCGAAGCGACTGCCTCCCTTCTTGTTTGGCAACCTTGCCTTGGGAAGCTCTGCCCCCTTAACTGCCGAGATATAGCGGTTCTCCGTTGGATGAGGGTATTAGCCCAGAAACCCGGTAACTTTGACGAAACCGGGTTTCTCACTACCTCACCCTCGGGATGAGAAACGCTATAGGGCCTCTTAAAACCGTTCTGGCTGAAAAATAACCATAAACAAATAAACGCAAAGCCCCAGTGTCAAAATTCCCAAAAGACCGATCGCCCAAGCAGCGCGACGCTCAATATCCCCACCGGCAGCCGCCCAAACAGCCGGTGCCACCACCAAATTCAAACACATCAGCAAAAACAGCCCCACCGGCACCCGCTGCCTTCCGCACATCCCTCTCAGCAACTCAACCCTCTTCATACCTCTCCTCTCTTTCTTGGTGTCCCTTCACGGCGGCGGTTCATTTCTAACCATTTCTAACCCAACCCCACAGCCGCAACCAAAACATCAATCAACTTAATCGCAACAAAAGGCGCAACCACACCCCCCAACCCATAAATCAAAATATTGCGCCGCAACAGCTGGTCAGCCGTCAGCGGCCTAAACTCAACACCCCGCAGCGCCAGCGGAATCAGAACTGGAATAATCAACGCATTATAAATCAGCGCCGACAAAACCGCAGAATTCCCACTCGCCAGCCCCATCACATTCAAACTGCCAATCCCAGCCGCAGCAAACATCGCCGGAATAATCGCAAAATATTTCGCAATATCATTGGCAACAGAAAACGTCGTCAGCGCCCCGCGAGTAATCAGCAACTGCTTGCCAATTGTCACCAAATCAATCAACTTTGTGGGGTCAGAATCCAAATCTACCATATTTGCAGCTTCCTTAGCCGCCTGGGTGCCAGAATTCATCGCCAGACCCACATTCGCTTGCGCCAGCGCCGGCGCGTCATTCGTCCCGTCGCCGGTCATCGCCACAATTTTGCCTTGCGCTTGCTCAGCTTGAATCACCGAAATTTTGTCTTCCGGCGTCGCCTCCGCAATAAAATCATCCACACCGGCTTCTTGCGCAATCACCGACGCCGTAATCCGGTTATCACCCGTGAGCATCACCGTGCGCACCCCCATGCGCCGCAACTGGTCAAAGCGCTCCCGAATCCCCGGTTTAATAATATCCTTCAAATAGATAACGCCATAAATTTCGCTATCTTGACAAACTGCCAAAGGTGTGCCTCCCAGACGAGAAACGCGCTCGTAAGCCGTATCGAGTTCCGGCGTCAGTGTGCCACCGCGAGAGCGCACAAACCCCTTAATCGCATCCACCGCTCCCTTGCGCACCTCGCGGCCATCCGGCAAATTCGTCCCACTCATGCGCGTTCTGGCGGAAAACTCAACGCCCTCCGCTTGGCGGCGGTCGAAATCGATTTGCGCTTCTAACCTCTGAGCCAGACGGACAATAGATTTTCCTTCTGGAGTCTCATCGAACACGCTGGCAGCCAGAGCGACGCGGGCAATCTCCGCCATTGAGTGGCCATTGACGGGAATAAACTCCTCCGCCAGCCGGTTTCCCAGGGTAATCGTGCCGGTTTTGTCCAGTACCAGGGTATTGACATCGCCGCACGCCTCCACCGCCCGTCCCGAAGTGGCCACCACATTAAACTGAGCCACCCGATCCATACCGGCAATCCCGATAGCGCTGAGCAACCCGCCGATAGTTGTGGGAATCAGCGCCACCAGCAGGGAAATCAAAATCGCCACGCTCACCGGACTCTTGACATAATTGGCAATTGGCGGTAAAGTCGCCACCACAATCAGGAACACCTGAGTCAGAACCGCCAGCAACACCGTCAGGGCAATTTCATTGGGCGTCTTGGTGCGCTCAGCGCCTTCCACGAGGGCGATCATCCGGTCAATAAATCCCTTCCCCGGATCGGCTGTAACTCGGATAGTGAGTTCGTCGGAGAGAATGCGCGTCCCGCCGGTGACGGAACTGGCCATATCAGAGCCCGGTTCTTTGAGCACCGGCGCGGATTCGCCGGTAATCGCGGACTCATCCACACTGGCGACACCGGCAACCACCTCCCCGTCAGCGGGAATCAAATCGCCGCCGGTGACTCTCACCAGATCGCCTTTTCTCAGACTCGTAGAAGACACTTCCTCCACTGAGCCATCGGGCAAAAGTTTGCTGGCGACGGTATCAGATTTGGTAGATCGCAAGGCGTCAGCTTGCGCCTTACCCCGCCCTTCTGCTACTGCTTCGGCAAAGTTGGCAAACAGGACGGTGAAGAACAGGATTACCGCTATCAAGGCATTGATTAATCGCGGATTTTCTCCCGGAACGGCACCGAACAAGTACGGGTCAAGTGTCAGAAGTGCGGTGACGATTGTGCCGACCCAAACAATAAACATCACCGGGTTTCTCACCGCAATGCGGGGGTCAAGCTTGGCGAAGGATTCCCGAATCGCTCTTCTGTACAGACCTCTGGTATTGGCTTTTGGCGTGTGTCTCCGAGAATGGCGCGGTCCGCGTGGAGTCTGTCTGGGTTTGGAAGCTGGATTTGTCATTTTTAAAGTGTCAGTTGTTAGCTTAAGCTTGCAGGGAATAATGAACCGCTCCTGAGCCAAGGACGCCAATAATGAAGAAAATAAAGAGTCTGAGGGATAGAAAAATTCATGGGATTTTTGTTGTTGCTTCGCTGGCAATTTGAAAGGCTTCGGCAATCGGTCCGAGGGCGAGAACTGGGAAGAAGGTCAGGGCACCCAGGATTAAAATCACCCCGGCTGTAACGCCGGTGAACAGGCGGGTGTCGGTGCGCAGGGTGCCGGCTGTTTCGGGTACGGGCTGTTTGGAAGCCATGCTGTCTGCTAGCAGCAGCAGGGCGATAATGGGGATGTAGCGCCCCAGCAAGAGGCTGAAACAGGTCGTGAGATTCCACCAGGGCGTTCCATCTGTCAATCCTTCAAAGCCGGAGCCATTGTTGGCGGCGGCGGAGGTGTATTCGTAGACGACTTGGGAGAGTCCGTGAAATCCTGGATTGCTGATGCCGGCAAGACTGTCGGGAAAGGCGAGGGTAATGGCAGCGGGAATTAAGATTGCTATGGGGTGAACGAGGAGAATTACGCTAGCTAGGACGATCTCTCGCTTTTCTATTTTGCGGCCCAAGAATTCGGGGGTGCGCCCTACCATCAAGCCGGTGAGAAATACGGTTAAAATTAGGAAGACGAATATGTATGCTGTGCCGGTGCCCTGTCCGCCCCAGACGATTTGCAGGAACATGTTAAACATGGTAACAAAACCGCCGGCTGGCATGAGGGAGTCGTGCATGCCGTTGACTGCGCCGCACATGGTGCCGGTGGTGGTGACTGCCCACAGGGCTGTCTGCGCCCAGCCAAATCGAACTTCTTTGCCTTCTAGGTTGGGTTGCTGTATTCCGAGGAGGTTGTTGGCGAGGGGATTTCCTTGGAACTCTCCGGCGGCGGCGATTACAACCAAAATGGCATAGATGGTAAAGACCATCCAGAACAGCAGCCAGCTTTGCTTTCTGTTATTGGCAATGATGCCGTAGGTGTGAATCAGGGAGGCGGGGATGGCAACCATTGCTATGGTTTCAATCAGGTTGGAAAGGGGGTTGGGATTTTCGTAAGGGTGGGCGGAGTTGATGGCAAAGAAGCCGCCGCCGTTTTCTCCGAGCTGTTTGATGATTTCAAAGTGGGCGACCGGCCCTCTGGCAATGACTTGCGTGGCACCTTCTAGGGTGGTAGCGGTTGCCGGTGCCGCTAGGGTTTCCGGGACGCCCAGAATGATGAGCACTATTGCGCCCAGGATGGAAACCGGCAGCAATATCCGGGTGATGGATAGGGTTAAATCGACGTAAAAGTTGCCGAGAGGTTTGCCGGTTAAGCCGCGAATGAAGGCGATGGCTACTGCAATGCCGGTGGCGGCTGAGGTAAACATCAAAAACCCCAGCGCTAGCATCTGAGAGGCGTAGCTTAGGGTGGTTTCGCCGGCGTAGTGCTGCTGGTCGGTATTGGTTATAAAGGAGATGGTCGTGTGCAGGGTTAAATCCCAGCTGGGTGCCGGCAAGCCGGTGGGATTCAGGGGTAGCGCACCCTGCAGGGTGATGATAGTATAGACAAATACCCCCATGCTCAGGTTACTGACTAGGACGGCACGGGCGTACTGAGCGCCGGTCATGTTTTGTTGCGAGCGAACTCCACCCAGTTTGTAGAGGGTTCGCTCCACCGGCACCAGGAAGCGGTCAAGTCCGGTTTTTTCTCCCAGGAAAACCCGCGCCATATAACTGCCAAAGAAAGGCGCGATTGCTGCTATAATTAGGATGGTCAGCGCTATTTGGATTATCCCTTCCCACATAATTTTGCCTGTGAACGGTGACTCTATAGTAGCATTTTGAGTAGCATTTTGTCTCGATTTGTGAGCGGGTTATTTTTTTTACCGCCAAGACGCGCCCGTGCGCCAAGGGAAGAAAAGAGAGAGAGGTTCTCAAATTCTTTATAACTGCTATAGAGCTTTTTGTCAAGGGCGGGGTGAGAGCGGGCTTTCTGGGGGCCGTACTTTCGGCGCTTCTCACCCTACTTATCGAGCCGGTTAGGTGGTTCTCAAGGCAGTCCAGGAAAGGGAGTGGGTTTTCTTTAAGACGACTTGAAGAGCGGGGGCCATTTTGGAATGCAGTGCTACTGCCAAGATGGTATCCCCGCAGCGAAGGGTCGGGTTTTCACTGGCTAGAATAACTTGTCCTTGTCTTACCAGCCCCAACAATTGGCACTTTTCTGGTAACGGAATATCATTGAAAGCCACGTCGCAATAACAGCTATTGAATGCGACCGGCACTTGCAGGAGGGTTGTGTCTCCAGAAATCATAAGAGGCAAGTAAGGTTGACCTGTTCAGGAGTTTTTTCCATGCCTTGATTATGGAGTTTCTTTCAATAAAAGACAAGATATAGTTTGACATTCAGCCCAAAATTATATAGGCCAATCTATAACGGGAAGCCTATAAATGTTTAAAGCGTTTATGCTGTTCTATATTTGAAGATATAGAACAGAGCTAAACGAGCAGTTGTACGAGCGTGCGGGCGAGCCGGCAGTCTAGAATTAAGGTAGGGTGCGCGCAGAGGGCACTCTGCAGGTCAAGTCGAGCCATGAAGAATCAGTCCTTGAAACCGCACTGGCTGGTTGCCGGTATATTCGCTGTGGTCATAGCGCTAGAGTTCTCCACGCCATCAGCGTATGTCTTTGGCTACCTCTACACCGGCGCGATTTTGCAAGCCAATTCCCTGAGGAGCAGGTCCGCCACACTGGCGGTAACGAGTGCGGCTATTGGTCTAACGCTGCTGAATCTGTTTTTGCCCGATGCCGAACCCTTCAATCCGGCGACTGTGGCCAACCGGCTGATTGCGATGCTGGCGCTGGCGGTGACCGGCTGGCTGTCGCAGCGCAACCGGCGCTACGAGGAAGCGCTGGCGCAACAGCAAGCTCAGCTCGCTGCCGAAAAGCAGCTGTCTTTGATGCGAGAGGATTTCGTTTCCACCTTGAGCCACGACTTGAAAACGCCGCTACTCGGGGCTATTGAAACCATCAAATCCTTCCAGCAGAAGCAATTCGGCGCAGTGACGCCGGCGCAGCAAAAAGTGCTGGAAATGATGGTGCGCTCGCACCGCACCACGCTGCAGCTGGTGGAGACGCTGCTTTTCGTGTACCGAAACGACACAGAGGGACTGAAATTGCAGCGGGTGCCGGTGAATTTGGTGGACATAGCTGAGGAGGCGATCGCCACCCTGACGGATTTATCCGCAACGCGCCGGGTGTACATTCGCCTGAGCTACGGAGAGTCCGACTTCCGCCGAGCGCTTTGGGTGAGCGGCGATCCCCTGCAGCTGCAGCGCGTCTTTGCCAACTTGCTGACCAACAGCATCAACCACTCCCCTCGCGGCGGTAAAGTAGAAGTAGTCTTGGAGTCCCAGTCTGCCTGTCAGGTGGTCACGGTTCTCGATCAGGGCCCGGGAATGACCGCTGACGAACTGCCTCACTTGTTCGAGCGGTTCTATCAAGGGCACAGCAACCGCCACGCCAAAGGCTCTGGGCTGGGACTGTATTTGACGCGACAGATTGTTGAAGCCCACGGCGGTACAATTTGGGCAGACAATCGCTCACCCCACGGGGCGCTGTTTGCCTTTAAACTGCCGGCTTGCCTTCCTCAATCCTGAGTCCTCTATGCGATGATGCCCCATTCCCGATGCCCACATTGCGAATTTTGCTGGTTGAAGATGATGAGCTATTTCGCCTGGGGCTCTCAACGCGGTTGCAGCGGGAGAGCGGTTTGGAAGTTGTCGCCGAGGCGGAAGATGGCGAGAGTGCAGTTGAATTGACCAATCAATACCTGCCAGATGTCGTCTTGCTGGATGTGGGACTGCCAGGGATTGGCGGTATTGAAGCGTGCCGGCAAATCAAAGAGCGCCACCCAAACATTGCGGTTCTGGTTTTAACCTCTCACTCCCAAAAATCTCTGATTGAGCGGCTGATTGAAGCCGGCGCTCAAGGCTATTGCCTGAAAGGAATTGCTGCAGAAACTTTGGTTTTGGCGATTCGTTCCGTGGCTGCCGGTGCTTCTTGGTGGGACAGAGCAGCCACGGCGGAAATCCGGGCGGCTTTTGCTTTTGCCGAAAGCGAGCAGGCTGTCTCAAAACCGGCACAGACGCCAGAAAATCAGCTCACCAAGCGCGAGCAAGAAATCCTGGCGCTGGTGGCTCAAGGCAAAAGCAATCAAGAAATCGCCCAACAGCTCTACATCGCCCCCGGAACGGTGCGCGTTCACGTCCACGCCATTTTGCAAAAGCTGGAAGTCCGCGACCGCACTCAAGCTGCAGTTCTGGCTCTCCAGAAAGGAATTATTAATAGTGAAATTCTGGTGCAATAATATCGGAGTAACTGGGGGCTGATCAGCCATCGTTGCGCAACAATTCTCAAAAAATACCGCAGATTAAATACCTTTAATTTTCCCGCGTTTCCGCAGCGGGACTTGCACCTGCGTTCAGAAAGTTTGCCGCTCGGACTGTCGCCGCAACTGGAGCGGGCGATGCGCTGCTGGAACGGTTGGGGAATCAGCGAAACGGGGGGAGTGGAGGCAGCCACCGGCAGCGCGACGAGGGAAGTGAGGCGCTGGAAAAGTATGAAGGGGAAGGAGAATGATCAGGGAAAAATTTCGGAGTGCAATTACAGCCTGCAGCACAAAAACAGTGGGAGCCGGTATTGAAATGTTCCGCCCGGGCGGCAATGTTTTTGATGCCGCAGCGCTCGCCGGCAGTCCACTTGGCGAGCGCCGGTGTGGCTCTCAAAAATTTCCAATGTTGCTGTTTCAACCTGCTGCTACCGATTCGGCTCGCTTATAGAAAAGGGGCGCACTTCTTATTGAGAAGAATATCCGCCTACTTATAGCGCGTGATCTGGCTGTCGTATTTGTTTTTTAGAAATTGTTTTTCCCAGGCTTCTAAACTTAAGTAAGGCTGCCTGTCTATGTCATTAATAGGATTGCCGGCCAATTGCAAAACCGGAGGGTTTGAACCCTGAACGCTTATACCCGTCAGTTTTTCTAAAAATGCGTGGGGCTGTCTGGCATATCGCTTAGCATCTTCTGGTGTTAGAGAGAAAAGCGTGTTATTCGCGTTGCAGCCCGATTCATAATTTTTCACAAAACAAATCACTGTTTCGCGGTTGACGCGCCCCATCGTAAGCAGTAAGTTGTTCAAGTTCCCCCCCTGCTGTTTCACCGCATCATTCATGCGTTGCGAAAGGGTATTGCAGGCTTGATCAGGGGGCAATTTGCCGCCAAAATTTTCGCGGCTCCACAGAAAGAGAGCCGCTGTTTTGTCCGCTTTTTCCACTAGAGTAATATAGCGGTTCGTTCCATAGGGAACGCACTTAAAGATTGTGGCTTCAGATTGAATAGGCGTCAGGCTGGCAGGAGGGATGAATTGTTGGCCCCAAGCAGGAGACGCCCCTGAGACAGTAACGGCCAGAGTAGTTAATAAAATACTAGCAGTTAACGTAGATTGCATCAAGGGGGGGAGGAAGTTATTTTTGGTTGCCAGCCGATCTATAATGTTGTCGTTTAAAAACGCCGAGTGTTCCTCGCTCGTCCCCGTGGCGGTGTCACCGGCAGCGGGCAACCGCACCCCTGGCGTGCTACCTCCCTTATCCGACAGGTATTGCCAGATCTGAACACCTGGGGCGCTCTCGCTCCCACGCCCCAAAACACCCTCTAAAAATCCCCAAAATACATTTGTTGTGGCGGGGAGTTTGTCAGTTGGGGCGCTCAATTCTCTATTTCACCCCGGTTTATTAGTGAAAATACGGGAGCTTCTTCATATCTTGTCACAAGAAGCCAAAATCCTTAAAAATAAAGACTTTCTCACACCTGCCGAACTCCGCAGTTAGAGCCAAGACTGCGCCTGTCGGTGAGCCGCCACCTCCCTCCTGCTGCTTATTTGATGGCCTATATTGGCACAGATAGTGGCACAAGGCAACCGAGATATTCCCGAACTTTACGGCTCGACTCTAAATATTAGAAATATTGGAAACCGCTGGCAGGGTGCCTTGCGCTCCACCCCCCAGTTCGCCCGCTGGCTCGGCAGGGGTGGGTTTACAGATCGCAGACGACTTGCAAAAATCATTTGGTAGTGGGGACTTTCGGCGTGCCGGTGCGAAGGGATGCCGGTTGGGATTTTTCAACCCTTTTATCATCTTCATTAGCTATCGCTCAATTCCTCTTGCCAGCGGGTTTTTTCCTAATGTTGAGAAACCCGGTTTCCTTAAGACACCGGGTTTCTCAAACCAAACGCGCTTGCAGGGATTGTTATTAACGCACCCCACCCCTGATTTAAAATATTAATCTAAATAAAATAGCGGCCCAAAGCGAAGCGACCGGCTCGCCTCGCTCAGTAAAGGACTGACAGTCACCGGTACTCTCAATCGACCACCTTCAGCAATCCCTGTTGCAGGGCGTTAAATACTCGGTTGACTTTCGTCTGATCTTCCCCGCTGAGAGTCCCCTTCGACAGCATGGCAGACATGAACCGCTTCTGATCGGCGCGGGTAATTTTGCGAGAAGAAAATATCCGCTCAATAATCCGGTCTAAGGTATCTGGGTGTAGATGCTCTTGCGCTTGAATCATAATTTTTTAACACTTCTCGTCTTCTTCCACTTATTTTAATCAACAACGCCATGCCTCTGATGTGATCTTTGCAATCACCAGTTGTGATCTTTCTCACTGAAAGGGAGTCCCTTAAGCCCTTAATCTCCAGCGCCCTTCGCCCCACCCCAAACACTTTACCTGATTTACGTTAAAATCCTTATTATAAATCTCAGGGTTTTCCGCACAGCCGCCCGCACAAGGGATAAGGATAAAACCTCGTTAATCCGTGTGTCCCGTGCTTGTCCGCGTCGTGCTGCCCAACCCTTACAAGGAGCGAAATTTAGATAACTAATTTAAAGGATTTTATTTAATTTTATCCGGCGGGCTGACGGCTGGCCCTGCCGTTGCCATTTTAACCCAGGCGGCGACAGGTAAACGTATTATTTGATACAATCATGGGGATTACTCTAAAAAAACATTTTAGGGCAAGAGCTGGCGATGGAGAGCGATTGTCGCTCTAACAGATAAATCTTCTGCCAAACCGACTCTGGACTTCAGCTAATATCTAAAATCGGCAAATGTCAAATCATTAGAATATAAAATTACGGTGATAAATTATGCCTAATCGCACCTACGCCATTATCGGCACCGGCGCAGTCGGCGGTTTTTACGGAGCCCGCTTGCAGCAAGCCGGTGCTCAAGTCCACTTCCTGCTGCGCAGCGATTGCCAACAAGTCCGCCAAAATGGCCTGTTCGTCGAGTCCCCAAACGGCGACATCACCCTAAAAGTAAACGCCTACGAGCACCCCAGCGATTTGCCCAAATGCGATGTCGCAGTGGTGGCGCTGAAAACCACCCACAATCACCAACTACCGGAACTATTACCACCGGCACTCAAAGACACCGGCGTTGTCCTGGTGCTGCAAAATGGCCTGGGCAGCGAAGAAGACGTGGCCAAAATCGCCGGCGCGGAACGAGTGATGGGCGGGCTGTGCTTTATTTGCTCCAATAAAATTGGCCCCGGTCACATCCGCCACCTGGACTATGGCTACATCACCCTCGGCGAATACGCCCCTGACTATCGCCCCTGCGGCGTCACCGAGCGCATGCGCCTGATTGCCAGCGACTTCCAGCGCGCCGGCATCCCAGTCAATCTAGCGGAAGACCTGCTTTTGGCTCGATGGGAGAAACTCGTGTGGAACATCCCCTACAACGGGCTTTCTGTCGTTCTCGACGCCCGGACAGACGAACTAATGGCTAACCCCGACACCCGCACCCTAGTTGAGGAGCTGATGCGGGAGGTGCTTGCCGGTGCGGCGGCGTGCAATCGCACCATCCCCGACAGTTTTGTGCAAAAAATGCTCGACCACACTGATAAGATGACCCCTTACCGAACCAGCATGAAGCTCGATTTCGACACCGGGCGTCCCCTGGAAGTGGAGGCGATATTCGGCAATCCCCTGCGTGCGGCGATGCGTGCCGGTGCGCAATTGCCACAAATCGCCACCCTCTACCGGCAGCTAAAATTCCTCGACGCCCGCAATTGCCGGTAATAGAAACCGGGTTTCTTACAGAAACCCGGTTTCTGGCCCCTCCCAGGTAGCTTTCCCTCCGGGAGCGCACCCCACTGCACAAGCACTTGTAGGGTGCGTTCCCAGGGGGAACGCTACTTTTCTACAGCTATAGCGTTTCTCATCCGAGGTGAGGTACTGAGAAACCCGGTTTCGTCAAAGTTACCGGGTTTCTGGGCAATAGTTCATCCAGCTGAGAACCGCTATAAGACAAAAATCGCTATAACCGAGGAAGTCGCTCAGAAAATTCACATGGACAACCAGCAACAGCTGCTAAATTTTGCCGAATCCTATCTTCGGGAATCGGTCGCCCCCCGCGCCGCCGAAATTGACAGTGACCCGCCGGCGCTGTTTGAGGCTCTCAAAGGACTCGGCGAGCGCTCTCTCCTGGCGCTGCGGCTGCCAAAAATCTGGGGCGGACAGGAATTTGCAGAGAAGACTTTCGGCACTTTTCAGGAAATTGTGGCGAGATATTCCGGTGCTTTGGCGTTTTTGCAAACCCAGCACCAGAGTGCCGGCAATATGCTGGCTGTTAGTGAGAATGAATCCCTGAAACAGGAATATCTCCCCTCTCTATCCACCGGCAAGCGGTTGCTGGGTGTGGGCTTTTCCCAGTTGCGGCGGTTGGGCGAGCCGGTGCTGAAGGCGCTGCCGGTTGCCGGCGGGTACGAGCTGCACGGTTTTGTGCCGTGGGTGACGGGTTTTGGCTGCTTTCAGGAGTTTATTGTCGCAGCGGTGCTCCCATCAGGTGGCGCTGTCTATGGGGTGGTGCCTTTTGTTGAGACACATAACTGTGCCGGTGGGAGCATCTCGTTCAGCGAGCCGGCAATCTTGGCGGCGATGACTTCTACTAATACGGTGACAGCGCATCTGAGCGAGTGGTTTTTGCCTGAAGAGCGGGTGGTTTTCCTCAAACCTGCCGGCTGGATTCACGAAAATGACAAAAAGAACGTGCGCAATGCCGCTTTTTTTGCCCTCGGCTGCGCGAGAGCCGGTCTGGATATTGTGGGAGATGCCGGCAATAGGAAGCAGCTGCCATTTATTGTCACAGCATTTGACGCCCTGAACCGGGAACTGAATAGCTGCAGGGAAGCAATATTAGAAGATAGCCGGCAAGACGGGCTGCAATTGCGGGCGTGGGCAATTGATTTAGCCGGCAGATGCGCGATGGCTGCTGTGACTGTTTCCAGCGGTGCGGCTAATTACAAGCATCACGCCGCGCAGCGAGTCTATCGGGAGGCGCTGGTGTTTGCGGTTGCCGGTCAAACCACCGCACTGATGGAAGCTACGCTCAACCGGCTCGTGCGGAATGTGTGACAGGGGCATGGGGCATCACGCATGCATGGCATCATCGCATTGGGCAACACTATTGCTGCTAATATCGAGGCGATTAGTTGTAGGGTGCGTTCCGCCTGACCGCACTCTTTATTTATGCGCTATAATTGATAAGGCGGAACGCACCCCCCTGTCCCCTGTCCCCAACCCATCCCGACGTAGGACAGGCGTCCCGCCTGTCCCCTGTCCATCATTTCCCCGCACCGCTCAGCATAAAGTGAGTCAGACTGTCAATCATCCGCTCCTTATCCAGCGGTATAATCTCTTTCCCGTGCAGAATCTCTTGAATGATAATAAACTGAACCACAGACCCCAGGAAAATCCGCGCCGCCGCCTCTGGATCGGGAATATTCAATTCAGGATGAGAAGCCAAATATTGAATCAATTTCTCCAGCACGGGTAGAGTAATGTGGCGGATAAAAATCTTCGCCAAGTTGGGAAAGCGCCCCGACTCCGCAATGATCATTCGCATAAAGGTGATATGCTCCGCATCCTCCGCGACCTGATTCAGCAAAGTCTCCGCTAACTGTCGCAACACGATTTTGGCTTCCCCAGCCGGCGACGCAATGTCCAGCAGAATTTTAAACCGCTTTTTGGCCAGTCCCTCCACCAAAGCCGCGAACAGCCCTTCTTTGTCTCCAAAGTGGCTGTAAACCGTGGCTTTGGAGACTCCCGCCGCCGCCGCCACCCGATCCATGCTCGTGCCGGCATAGCCGTGGGCCAAAAACTCCTGCATGGCCCCTTTCAGGATTTGCTCCACCTTCTCACCGGCACTCTCGCTGACGCTACTGCTCTTTGCTCGTGCCATATCTTGGCCCTCCCCAGCCAAATATAAAATTTTCTTCTCGCCCTTGACGTTTCTATACTAACCAGTTTAGTATAGTAAATGAAGAAAACTACACGGTTTAGTGTTATACGCCGGCAGGCAGGAGGGACAGGATGCTGAACTTAACAGTAGGGCGGTTGTCATCCGAGGGGGCGAATACGCCAGCAAGCGCGGGAAGTCGCCGTTTCAGTGTGATGACAGTGGCGCTGGCGACAGCGGCGACGCTGATAGCCGGTGGCGTGACGGCTTACAGCTTCAGCCAGTTGCGGTCAAATGCTGCGGTGGAGACAGCGCCCGAAATTCCCAGAGTGACGGCGGTGACAGCCTTGGGGCGGTTGGAGCCGCAAGGAGAAGTGATTAAACTCTCCGCTCCCGCCTCCGCAGAAGGAAGCCGAGTTGACCAACTGCTGGTCAAAGAGGGGGATACGGTGAAAGCCGGTCAGCCCATAGCCGTGCTCGACAGCCGAGATCGCCTGCAAGCCGCCGCCGAAGAGGCGCAGGAGCGCGTGGGAGTGGCCAAGGCCAATCTCGACCGGGTTTTGGCGGGGGCGAAAGCCGGTGAAATCCAAGCGCAAAAAGCAACAGTCGCCCGCCTAGAAGCCGAGCGGAAAAACGAGATTGAAGCGCAAAAAGCGACAATCGCCCGCCTAGAAGCCGAGCGCAAAGGCGAAATCGAAGCGCAACAAGCCGAGATCGCCCGGCTCGAAGCGGAACTCCAGGGAGATACCAGCGCTCAAGAAGCAACCATCGCCCGACTGGAAGCCGAACTGCGCAACGCCGAAAGCGAATCCAAGCGCTACGAATACCTTCTGGAAAACGGAGCGGTTTCTGCTTCCGCCGGCGACAGCCGGCGCTTAACCCTAGCCGCCGCGCAAGAGAGACTCAACGAGGCGCGGGCGAACTTGAAACGCACCAAGTCAGCACAAGCAGAGCAACTGAAAGAAGCGCGGGCGAATTTGCAGAAGATTACCTCAACACAGGCAGAGCAACTGGAAGAAGCGCAGGCAAATCTAGATAAAATTATAGCAGGAAAAGCAGAGCAAGTCAACGAAGCCAAAGCCACCTTAGAGCGGATTGAGGAAGTGCGCCCCGAAGACGTGCGGGCGTCGGAAGCCGAGCTGAAACAAGCGCAAGCCGCCCTCAAAACAGCGCTGGCAAATTTGGAAAAAGCTTATGTGAAAGCGCCCCGCGACGCACAAGTCCTCAAGATTCACACTCGCCCCGGCGAATTGATTGCGCCCGAAGGGATTGCGGAACTGGGAGACACCAGCCAGATGTATGCGGTAGCAGAGGTTTATGAAAGCGACGTCAGCAAAGTGCGCCTCAACCAGCCGGTGCGGGTGACGAACGATTCCCTGGGGGGAGAATTGCGAGGAACCGTGGAGCGGATTGGGCTGCTGGTGAAAAAGCAGAATGTCATCAATACCGACCCCTCTGCTAATATTGACTCTAGAGTGGTAGAAGTGCGAGTGCGGTTGGATGCTGACTCCAGCAAGAAAGTTGCCGGTTTAACCAATCTTCAAGTGAAAGTGCAGATTGAACTATGATAAAACTCCTTGAACGGCTTCGGCGCAGAACCCCCCTGGGATGGCTGCAGCTCTCTCGCGAAAAAAGTCGCCTGTTAGTGGCGGTGTCAGGCGTTGCTTTTGCCGACATCCTGATGATGATGCAGCTCGGTTTCCAAGCCTCATTATATGACAGCAACACCCGACTGCACCAAAACTTTCAAGCCGATATTGTATTAATCAGCCCTCAAGCCCGATACCTGCTGAGGATGTCAAGTTTTCCGCGCCGCCGGCTGTACCAGGCAATGAGCGTGTCTGGGGTGAAGTCAGCCGAAGCGGTGTATGTGAATAGCGCCACCTGGAAGAACCCGCAAACTCAGCGCGAGAATGTGATTCTCATTGCAGGGTTCAATCCCGACAAGCCGGCGTTCAACTTGCCAGAAGTCACCCAGAATTTAAGCCTTCTCAAGCTCCCCGATACGGTATTTTTCGACCGCGCCTCCAAAGGAGACTACCAGGAGGTCATTCCTAAAATACTAGCCGGCAAACCCGTGACCACAGAGCTAGAGCGGCGCACAGTGACCATCAGCGGATTATACCGGATAGGGGCTTCTTTCGGCGCGGATGGCAGCCTGATGACGAGCGAGCAAAACTTTCTGCTATTATTTCCCAAGCGGGACGCTGGAAGTGTCAGCATCGGCGCGATTCAGCTGGAACCGGGTTACGAGCCGGTCGCTGTTCAAAAAGTCTTGCAATCTATTTTACCCGATGATGTTAAAGTTTTAACCAAACAAGAATTTATAGACTTTGAGAAAGATTACTGGTCGAAGAGCACCCCCATCGGCTTCGTATTCGGGTTAGGTGTGGTGATGGGGTTCGTGGTGGGCGTGATCATTGTTTATCAAGTCCTCTCCACCGACGTCAGCGATCACTTGGGAGAGTACGCCACATTCAAAGCAATGGGCTACCGGCACCTCTATTTTATGGGCGTGGTGCTGGAAGAGGCGATAATTTTGGCAGCGCTCGGCTTTATCCCCGGAGTTGCTGTGTCCGCCGTCCTCTACAATTTGACTCGCAGGGCGACGAATCTCCCCATATATCTTACCCTTGCCAGATCGTTTACCGTGCTAGTGCTAACTATTGTGATGTGCGTGATTTCGGGCGGTATTGCCACTCGCAAATTGCAAAAAGCTGACCCAGCGGATATGTTTTAAAACCGCCAAGACGCCAAGGACGCCTAGGAATTAGCGAGAGGTCTTTTCCTGATAGCCAGATAGCTCTCGCCACCGTAAAAACTGACATCTCATCCTCTCTTGGCGCACAGGCGCGTCGGGCGCGGTTCATTCATAAAACCCTGCATCCTACGACTGATTGAAAGGTAAAATAAAATGACTGACGGCGCTGCGATAGACATCAAAAATCTCAGTCAATATTTCGGGCAAGGTCAGCTGCGCAAGCAGGTGCTTTTTGACATTACGTTGCAGATTAAAAGCGGTGATATTGTGATTTTAACCGGCCCCTCCGGTTCTGGCAAGACAACCCTCCTCACCTTAATAGGAGGACTGCGCTCGGCGCAGGAGGGAAGTCTGCAGGTGTTGGGCAGAGAAATGTGCGGCGCTTCCCCAGATGATTTAGTCAGAGCGCGGCGCAGTATTGGCTATATTTTCCAAGCGCACAATTTGCACAAAAGCCTGACAGCTTTGCAGAACGTGCGAATGGGGCTGGAGCTGCACGAGCAGTATTCTGTGGGAGACATGCAGCGCAAGTCAGCGGAAATGCTGGAACATGTGGGTTTGGGGAACCGGATAAATTACTATCCAGACGACTTATCTGGCGGGCAAAAACAGCGGGTGGCGATTGCGCGGGCGCTGGTGAGTCACCCCAAAATTGTCTTGGCGGACGAACCGACGGCTGCTCTTGACAGTAAATCGGGGCGCGATGTGGTGAACCTGATGCAAAAACTTGCCAAGGAGCAGGGCTGTACAATTCTCATGGTAACTCACGACAACCGGATTTTAGATGTGGCTGACCGCATTATTCACATGGAAGACGGAAAGTTATCTAATGGTTTTGAGGAGCCGCAACAATCTCTCTCCCACTAAGATAAGATTTATAAAGTAATTGTTAAGCGGGGTTACAGAAACCGGGTTTCTTGAAGAAACCCGGTTTCTATCGTCTCCCACCGGCCAGAAACCCGGTTTCTTTAAGAAACCGGGTTTCTTGATATAATTTAATAGTTCAGCACCTTATTATTGCAAGCCTTGATGAATGCCAGCAAAAAGGTAGCCGCTGTCACCGGCGCTAATCGGGGACTAGGATTTGAGACGTGCCGGCAACTCGCCCGCTTGGGAATCCAGGTTGTTTTCACCAGCCGCGATCCGTCGAAAGGCCAAGCCGCCGCCGGCAAGCTGCACGAAGAAGGGTTGCCGGTGGTTTATCACCCGCTCGATGTCACCCGCTTTGAAAGTATCGAGCATCTGGCGCAATTCGTGCGTTGCTGAGTTCGGGCGTTTAGATATACTGGTTAACAACGCCGGCATCTTGCCAGATCCCATCGATTCAAAAGCCGCTAGTGTCTTCAACGCCAAGGTGGAGACGCTGCGCACTGCGATGGAGACGAATGTCTGCGGACCGTTGCTGCTTTGCCAAGCGCTAATTCCGCTGATGAAAGAGCGCAATTACGGGCGGGTGGTCAATCTCTCTTCTGGCATGGGCCAGCTTTCGGACATGAATGGCGGCTATCCAGCCTACCGGATGTCGAAAGCCTCTCTCAATGTCCTGACGCGGATTCTGGCGGATGAACTCAAAGGCACTAATATCTTAGTGAATTCCCTGTGTCCGGGCTGGGTGAAAACCGATATGGGTGGCCCAAGTGCCCCGCTCACCCCAGAGCAAGGTGTGGAAACGATTGTCTGGCTGGCCACTCTGCCCGACGGCGGGCCAGCAGGCGGTTTCTTCCGCAACAAGAAGCCTATCCCCTGGTAGCGCTCCCATCTCCGCCACCGCAGCCATTTCGCTTGAGTGTATAGCCGGATTTTGTCTAATTTAGACTGTAGGCCCAAGACTGAAGTGTTTACCAGATATAGAGAAACTGGAAAAGGTTTAGCTAGATTATTTTACATTACCGGATAAAGACTCTGTTTTTCGATGTTCGAGTTCCCCTCCCAGAAAACCATTACCTACTCGCGGGTTATCCACCTGAGCCATCTGATCGACCGGCAGATCCCCTTATGGCCCGGTGACCCGCCGGTGGAGTTCGAGCCGGCAGCCGAGCTAAACAGGGATGGCTATTACCTGCGGCGCTTTTCGATGGGCGAGCACAGCGCCACCCACATGAATGCGCCCAACAGCTTTCACGCGGAAGGTGCGGGGATTGACGCCTACCCCGCCGAGTCGCTGGTGGTACCGGCAGTGGTGGTGGATATCCGCGCTCGCGCCGGTGCCAGTCCGGATTTTGCCCTCACCCCAGCTGACGTTTTGCAGTGGGAGCGAGAATACGGGCAGATTCCCACCGGCACTGTGGTGCTGCTGTATACCGGCTGGCAGGAAAAATGGCCAAACCCTGATGCGTTTCTCAACGGGGGGCGGTTTCCGGGATTTGCCGGTGAGACAGCGAGATTCCTGCTCGACGAGCGGGGGATTGCCGGTGTGGGGACAGACACGCATGGCGTGGACGGTTGCGACGCCACCTTTGCCACCAACCGGCTGGTGCTGGAACGCGGGGGGATTGTGCTGGAAAATCTCACCAATTTGCATCAGTTGCCCAGCACCGGCACCACTTTGGCGATCGGCATCCTGCGCCTGCGGGGCGGTTCAGGATCGCCTGCCGGCGTGATAGCATTTGTGCCGTGAAGAACCCCACCCCCCAACCCCCTCCCCGCACGCGGGGAGGGGGAGCAAGATATTGCCCTCGTTCCCAGGCTCTCTCGGGAACGCGACGCTCTTTGGCTCTGCCTCCTTTGTGCAACAAGCAGCATTATTAGCCTAACAGCTGAGGATTTTCTCTCTGGCTGAAAAGGCGTTGCAGCCGTTTTTTTCAATCCGGGCATCCGGGCATCCGGGCATCCGGGCATCCGGGCATCCGGGCATCCGGGCATCCAAAATCTAGGGTTTCTCATATTAGTGAGGTACTGAGAAACCCGGTTTCTTTAAGAAACCGGGTTTCTGGGTCATAGTTCATCCAACTGAGAAACGCTATATCTGGGGTTAGCTTCTCTAGCGCTTTGCCAGTTGGGGAGTGCGCCCCTGCATGCCGGTCATCAGCCGCAAGGCAAAGACTCTCACCGGCCCAATGTTGCGCAGCACCCACAAACCCAGCCGGCGAATGGCTACCAGGGGCAGCCAACTGTTAGAAAACAGCCGGTCGAGGAAATCGGTAAATCCGAGAATTGTCAGGTTTTCCAGTTTCCGCCAGCGCTCGTAACCGGCAAGCACCGGCACAGAGCCGATATCAAGACCTTGCCGATGGGCGTCTCCGAGCACTTGGGCGAGCGCCGCCGCATCCCGGATGCCCAAATTCAGCCCCTGTCCGCCGACGGGATGGCAGCAGTGAGCGGCGTCGCCAATCAGGGCGAGGCGCGGGAGGACGTAGCGCTCGCTTTGCATCAGCTGGACTTGGAACATCAGCCGCTTGCCTTCCAATTCCAGACGCCCCATCTGGGTGCCATACCGGCGCGTCAGTTCCGCCAGGAATTGCTCGTCGTCGAGTTCAAAGAGGGCTTTGGCTTCCTCGTGAGGGGCTGTCCAGACGATATTGCAGCGGTTGTCGGGCAGGGGGAGGATGGCAAACGGGCCACTGGGCCAGAAGCGCTCGTAGGCGATGTTATTGTGGGGTTTTTCCGGTTTAATGCGGGTGGTGATGCAGGATTGCCAGTATTTCCAGCCGCGAGTGCGGATGCCGGCGGCTTGGCGGACGGGCGAGCGGGCTCCGTCGGCGGCGACGATCAGCCGGCTGCGGACTTTGCGCGTCTCGCCATCCAGCTTGACTTGTATCTCGACGGCATCGGGCTGGCAGTCCACGCTGGCGACCTCAGCGGGGCACAGCCAGGTGATATTGGGGCATTCGCTGAGAAACTCCTGCAATGCCGGCTGGATGGCGCGATGCTCGCCGACATAGCCGAGGGCGTCTGTGCCCAAGTCTGCCGGTTGGAATTGCACCACACCGGCACAATCGGCATCGGAGAGGCGAATTTGGGTGAAGGTGGCGATCTTGGGCAGGATTTTGTCCCAGACGCCGATTCCCTGAAAAATGCGGCTTGAAAGCAGGGAAACCGCGTAAACTTGCTGTTTGGAGGCGGCGGCGGCTTGGGTTTGGGCCTCGATGAGGGTGACTTTCAGGCCGGAATTTTTTAAGGCGGCGGCGAGGGTTGCACCGGCAATGCCGGCACCGACGATCGCAACGTCACAGTCGAACCCCCGTTCGGGTGCCGGTGTTTGGGGGAGCTCAGATGGGCGAACGAGTTCCTGCAGTGGCATTGTTAAGGGAGTTTGTCAAAGGGATAGGAATATATACCTTTGATTATTTTGCCGCAAATCCTTGGGGAGGGGTAGGGGGCGCGACAGGGATTTAAAGGCGGGTGCGGGGATGGAGGGGGTGCCGGTGTCTGTACCTCCGACGCCGGGTGTAGCTGTGCGGATTTCATTGCAGCGGACAGCTGTCCCGCACTGTACAATGAATGAAAAGGCTATCTTTTGCGACTTTTATAAGCTGACTCCAATGGAAATTGCGCCCAATATTGTTACAGATGCCAGCATCCATCACGGTGCGCCGGTGATTGCCGGAACGCGAGTTCCTGTGTCTATTGCGATTGGTTCGCTGGCGGGGGGGATGAGTTTGGAAGAGGTGATGGCGGAGTATGAGCTGACGAAAGAGCAGGTGGAAGCGGCGCTCGCTTATGCTGCCCTCCTTGTGGCGCAAACAGCGGCAGTGCCCTTGGGAGGAGGTTGAGGCTTGAACTTTTTGGTAGATGAAAATATGCCGCGCTCCCTGGCACCACAGATAGCGGCGATGGGGTTCACTGTGGCAGATGTGCGGGATATTGGCTTGCGAGGTCTGCCGGATAGCGAGGTCTACAATGCGGCAATCGCAATGGATGCGATTATTATTACACGCGACAGAGGGTTTGTTAGCGAAAAAAGCTGGCCTGCTGACTTCACAGCAGGGGTGATTTTTGTCAATCTCCCAGACAGCACAACTAGCGATGTTATTAAGGCTAAGATTGCAGAATTGCTGCGCTCCCGATTGCCGGTGTCTTTACTTGGAGCGGTGACTGTTGTTGAACTCCGCCGCGCATTATCGCGCATTGTCCGGCGCAGAGATTAGCTGTCATCCTGAAAATAAACTCTTCAGAAGAGGCAATCAGTCGGGGGTTTTTATAAGTTGCTAATAGCTTACCACCTGTGGCGCATTTTATCAATAGGCCGGCTGTAAAGTGAGTGCGGTGTTTTAGGATGAAGCAAGAGATTAAGTTGCTGGATGTCGTTGCCCTGCGGTCAGATTTGCCAGAACTGGGATTATACCGGGGTCAGGTAGGCACGGTTGTGGAAGAATACGAGCCGGCAGTTTTTGAGGTGGAATTCAGTGATAGCAGTGGTCGTGCGTATGCTCTTGAAACGTTACGCGCTCTCACAGTTGATGCTGTTACACCACGAGCCGGTTGTGGAAAAAATCTTGGTTGAGAAAAGCTGAGGGGCGAGCTATCTTTTTCTTCCTAATCTATAGCGGTTTTCAGTTGGACGAAGTACATGCCAGAAACCCGGTTTCTTTAAGAAACCGGGTTTCTCAGTACCTCACTCAGATGAAAACCGCTATAATTACCACAAATCGCGGATTTTGTCAAGATATTGCTGTTGCGGGACAGGCTTTTCCCAGCACCGGCGTCTCGGAAGAGGTGGGGTGCGTTCCGCCTGATTGAATACTCCCTAGAAGTGGGGGGATCTGGCGTGCGGAACGCACCCTACTTTTTTACTTTAGCCGTTTTCGAGTGTCTGCTCAGCAGCAATGGCGGCGTCTATTTCCTGCCGGTGGGCTGCGTAGAATCCCCAATTCCCCATGCCCAAAAACTACACGGCGCTCAGCGACATCAACTCATCCGCCATCTCGAAATTGGCGGTGACGTTTTGCACGTCATCCAACTCTTCTAGGGCGTCCATTAATTTGAGCAGGGAGCGGGCGTGTTCCGCATCGGTGACTTCCACCGTATTTTTAGGAATCCAGCGCACTTCGGAATCGCTCACTGAATAGCCCCTACCCTTTAAAGTTCGCTGCAGGGTTTCCAGGGAAGCCGGTTCGACGAACACCTCAGCCCCCTCGGTTTCATCCACCTCTGTCAGCTCGTAAGATTCCGCGCCCCCTTCCAAAGACGCCTCTAACAGAGCGTCCTCATCAATGGGGCCGGTGAGTGTGACGACGCCTTTTTGGTCGAACATCCAGCTGACGCAGCCGGTTTCGCCCAAGTTGCCCCCTCGCTTGCTAAACGCCGCTCTTAAATCAGCGGCGGTGCGATTGCGGTTGTCGGTGAGGGCTTCGACGATCATGGCCACACCGCCGGGGCCATAGCCCTCGTAGCGGATGGCTTCCAGACTGTCGCCACCGGCTCCCAGCTTGCCGGCACCTTTAGCAATCGCTCGCTCAATATTCTCATTGGGAATCCCAGCTGCTTTGGCTTTTTCAACCGCCGTGCGCAGCTGAAAGTTGGCGTCAGGGTCGGGCACGCCGGTGCGAGCCGCCACAATAATTTCGCGAGAGATTTTGGTGAATACCTTGCCCTTAACGGCATCCACTCTCGCTTTCTGACGCTTAATATTTGCCCATTTACTGTGTCCTGCCATAAACAGCTACCAGCTCTCAGCTACCAGCTATTAGCTTATCAGTGGTTGCCTCTTCCCAGGCGGGGGCAATTGGCCCCCAGGGCGGGGTCATGGCCACTGGTGTCAGCGACAATTACCAGGCGAATGGAATTTCTCCTTCCAGGGCGGGCACTCGGACCCGCCCCTACTGCCAGGGAGCCATGCTCAGGGGGGCTGCTGCCTCCTTTAACCTGTAACCGCTGACAATCTACCGGCGCAGATGGCGGCACCGATCAGCCCCACTTGCGGATTGCGGACAACACTCACCGGCACGCGCTCCACCAAGGAGCTCACCCGCCCTTTCTGGGTAAAGGCTTGTATAAACCGGCTCTCCTGTTGAATCAGGGGCAGGATTTTGGCCGCAATACCACCGGCAATATACATCCCCCCTAATGGTAGCAGTTTGAGGGCGAAGTTGCCCGCTTCCGCGCCATAAGCGTCCACAAAAATTTCCATTGTTTTTTCGCACAAAGGGTCACTTTTTGCCAGCGCCGCTTGCGAGATCGCCGCTGCAGCGTCAACAGACTTCTGCTTGCGCCCCACCTCGTGCTCCCAGGTTTTGACGGTGTGAGCGATTTCTGGCGACTCGCTTTTGTCGAGCCGGTCGCGCAGGAACTGGTAAATAGCCACAATGCCCTGGCCAGAAACAACTCGCTCGACAGAAACGCGGGAAATCTGGTATTTGTCGCGCAGATATTGCAATAGCTGAAATTCCAATTCGTTGCGGGGGGCAAAGTCGGTGTGCCCGCCTTCGCTGGGGAAAACCTGATAGGTGTCGCCCTGTTTGATTAAAAAGCCTTCACCCAAGCCGGTGCCGGCACCGATGACAGCAATCGGCGCGTCTGGCTGGGGCTGGCCGGCTTGCAAGGGGAGCAAGTCATCAGAGATTAGACCCATTATGCCATAGCCAACGGCGGCAAAATCGTTAATTAAACTAACTTGCTTCACCGACAGTTCTCGCTCCAGCCGCTTGCTGTCTAACAACCAAGGCAAATTAGTCAGCTTGGCGGTATTGTGGACAATCGGGCCGGCGATGGCAAAGCAAGCTTTTTCCGGTGCCGGTGTGTCGCCCAATTTTAATTTTTGGGCGGCTGCTGCCAGAAACTGGCGCACAATCGGCACCAAATCGGCAAATTCCTGGCTGGGGTAACGCGCCTCGTAGAGAGTCTGCTGCGCCGGTGCTTCCACCAAGCGCAAAGAAGTATTAGTGCCGCCGATATCTCCTGCTAGTAATAATGTCATGGCTGTTATTTGCTGTCATTGGTCATTAGTCATCGCTGAGCGCTCATCGCTGATCACCCAGTTTGTAGTCTGGGCTTTAGCCCTCACCCAGTTTGCAGTCTGGGCTTTAGCCCTCACCCGTGGCAAGGTAAGGACTAAAGTCCTTACTACAAACTATTTTTATCAGTCGAGGCCGCTAAATCACGTTAATTAAACCGGATAACTTCCTCCGTTTGGCTCAAATGGGAGGTATCACCATTGAGTTCTATTACCCATTCTCCATCTCGCCGCACCAGTTTAAACAAACTGCACAGAGCCACTTTCAGTTCTGGCTCACCGGCTCTGCCGGCAAGCCCCATTGTAGCGCCCAGAACGGAGGCTCCGTGACCCACTAATAGTATATCTTTTGGAAACTCACCGGCCAGGCGTTTGGCAGTCAGGGCGGCTCGTTCCAGCGCCCCATCGCCTGTTTCCGGGTATTCAGCCAGAACGCGAGAAGTATAGCTTGTGTCGATTTTGGGAAATCGCTCAGCCAGTGCTTCGAGGGAGAGTTTTTCTGGCATTGCTGGCATCCACTCAGGGTTGAGCCATTCGCTCAACCCCGACTCGACTTTCACCAGCAAATCGAGAACTTCCGCTACGGCGTGCGCAGTTTGCACGGTTCGCAGGAAAGGAGAGGCGAAAATGTGAGCGATGCTTTCACCGGCCATGCGTTTTGCCAGTGCTCTAGCTTGCTCTTCCCCATCCGGGGAAAGGGGCGGATCGTAAGGTCTGTCGGCGGTGATAAACCAATCGGGGTTAACGAAGTCAAGCCGGTTTGCGTGTCTTGCAATCCAGACAGTTTGTGGCATAAAATTGGCCGTTTTTTTAGTTATATTTTCGGAGATGACTTCTCATTTTACCTCAATTCGGGGTATTTTTACCCGCCGCCGTCCTTTTCAGCCTGTTCCACTTTTTTATCTGTCTGCAGCACTAGAGCGTCAAAGTCTATGTTTCGGGAGCCGCAGCTCGACCGGCGACAGGTTGCGCAGGAACAGCCGGCAGCCAGCACGCTTGACTTGCGCACGCTTGAGTCTCACTCCCTTTGCTCCCCCAACGCCTGGGTGCGGCGGAACGCGCCCTACTTTGGGGGGAAGAATACTAGCCCCCTTTTTAAGGGGGGTTGGGGGTATCGCAGACTGGCAGTTTGGCGGAAGTCCTAATTTTTTGATCTGTGGCGGCGATTTTTAATTACCGGGTAGAGGGTTAACCCCCTTGAATTCAATATTAGATTCACCTTTGACAGAGGATACAACAATTATGTTGCCCCGCGAATTCAAACTCGCTATTCCCTACATCTCTCCTTTGGACAGCGCCAAGAATCCCTTCAGTTACAGCAGCTGCGCCAGTATGGCGATGGCGCTGGAATATTTAGGGGTGAAACCCCTAAATGCCGGCAAACCGCTGGAAGACGAGCTGCTTGACTGGCTAAACGATCGGGAATTAAGTCGCCAAAATCCTTACGACTTGGTTAAGGCAATCAAAGCTTACGGTTGCAAAGACCACTTTAAAACCGATGCCACGATTGAATTGGTCAAGGAATGGATTGCGGTCGGCAACCCCGCAGTTATACACGGATATTTTACACCGGCTGGGCAGGTTATTTGCGTCACCGGCTACACCCCCGCCGGTTTCACCGTTAATGACCCCTGTGGCCAATACGGTGAGAACGGATACGATATTGCTGCCAGTGGTGCGGGGCTGACTTATTCTTACGAGCTGATCGACAGCATCTGTAGGATTGATGGTGATTTATGGGTGCATTTCATATCGAAGTGACTGGGAAAATGTGAAGGGTTAATTCTCACCATTTTCTTATCCTGAAAGCCGGCAGTTCCGGCCATTAAAAGGCAGGCGGACTTTGTTTGTATAGCTGCGATTTCAATCGCCCGGAAACAGACAGCGATATCCGCAAGAGCTGACGCTACAACTTGCGCAGGTCTGAAAGCTGGATTTCCCGCTCTAACTTTACCAGATTTTGCCGGTCGCGGATTTGCAATTTGAGGCGCACCGGCTTGCTGTCCCAGTCGATTTCAATCAAGCCGAAATGCAGGTACTTGAAGAAGTCGCCCTGTCGGTAGCGGTTCGGCTCTCGCTCCAGTTTATCCCAGCTGTGCGTCAAACCGCTTGAGGTAATCTCGTAGAGCGGATAGGGAACACCGGCAGTCCCGATTTTAGAAATCTCAGCAAAATGCCGGTCGCCGCTCAGGAAAATGACGCCCGGCACTTTCGTTTTGGCAATTAAATCAAACAGGCGCTGCCGCGCTTTGGGGAACTTAGCCCATTTCTCATATTTGTGTTCTTCTGGGATAACTTGAATGCCGGAAGCAATCAGATTGATGCCGGCTTTGCTGTTTTTCAGTTCCTTTTCCAGCCAAGCCCACTGCTCCTCTCCTAGGAGATCGCTATTTGGGCCAGGAGTCTCCCGGTGATAGCGCCCGTCGAGCAGGATTACTTTCACCTGCTTGCCAACAGGGCCATAAGTGTAGGCGGCATAAACGCCGGCTTGCTTGCGGCGCGGACTGTCTTGAGGCTGATCGAGAAAGTCTAGCAGCAATTGCATGCTTTCGGCTTTTTTGCTATAGTCTTTGCCGCCATTGTTTTGACCGTAGTCGTGGTCGTCCCAAGTTCCGATTGCGGGGGTGGTTTTTAGCAGCTGCTGGTAGTCCGGGTTAGCTTTTTGCGCCTGATATTTCTGCTGCATGACGCTCATGTCGCTGGTATCTGCATAAACGATGTCGCCCAGCCAAATCCAGAGATCGGGTTTGTTGCTGAGAATGGGTTGCCACAGGGGCTGGGGCAAATCGTGCTTGTTGCAAGAACCGAAGGCGATGCGGGAAACAAGGGCGGGTGCGGGTGGTTTTACCGGCGGGTTCTGTAGGGGAGAGTTAGACGCCTGGCGAGTAGCAGTGCAGCTGAAGAAGGTGAGCGCTGCTGCGAGGACGAGTAAGAGGCGGGGGATTGACTGCCGGTTCATGGAAACTAGGCTAACACTTCACATAATAGTATATAGCGTTTCTATTCGAGTTGTGAAAAGGTAGAAACCGGGTTTCTTAAAGAAACCCGGTTTCTAGGTTTAAGTTTAAAGTCAAGAGAGGCGCTCCATTAACTCGCCGGCGGACAGAACCGGGAAGGAAGTGCCGGTGAAACCTTCAGTGTCGCGGGTGACAATCGCGTCAAGATTATCGGCCATCGCGCAGGCAAGCTGGACTGCATCTTCAAAATCGCTCATATTAGAGGAGACGGCTGCCTCTAGTATAGCACGATTAACAGTACAAACTTGCATTCCTGCCAGGAGAGTGGCCACCTCTCGCTTTCCTATCTCAGCGCCCTTGTTCTTGCGGACAATGTAGAAGATATCAGTTAAGGTGGTGGCTGTTACATAGCCAATGACCCGCTGAGACTCTATAGCTTCAAATAAAGCTTTAGCATCCCTAACAAAAGGTTCTCGCTGTAGGAGAGCGTCCAGAATAATGTTGGTGTCCAGCAAAACTCGCATTACAGGTATTTCTCCTTTATCCGTTCTTCCTTCATTTGCTCAATTTCCTCGTCGGTTGGAGCAGGCCCATCTGTTTTTAGCGTTCCAATTAATCGTGTTAGTGTCCCTGGGGGTATTGGTGGGCGGGGGCGGAGTTCATCGCTGAGTGACTTGACGATCGCTTCCACGAGGGCTAAGCGGTCGGTGACGGATAGTTGGTATGCGTGTTTGCGCAATTCTTGCCAATCCATAGTTTTCCTCCTTGGGATTAACTGAATTATAACATGAAAAAGTGACGGGGGTTTGCTCTTTGCCTGCCGGTTGCCGGTGCGCAGATTCAAGCAGGGCGTTGCACAGAAAGTCGGATGAACCCCACCCCCCAACCCCCTCCCCGTGTACGGGGAGGGGGAGGCAATAAGGGGTCTTCTATGAGTGTAAAAAGTTTCAATCATCCTTCTACTGTGCAACGCCTCAAGCTGAGCCCTGGCGGGCTTCCCGTAAACTATGCCGGTGCCGCACAGGGCGATACGCCGGTTGCGCTGCGAGTTGCGGTTATTTCAAATCTATCGCCGCTGGCGCTAATTTAGGTTAAGATAGACACTATCCAAGTCAGATATAGGTGAGACTCTATGGAAAATCAGATAACCTTAGTCGAGCCAACCCCAGATGAGGTGGAATTGCCACCCACAGAGGATGAACTTCCCTACGATGACGGTATTCCTATGGAAAGCCTACGCCACGCGCTACAAATGGACATGCTGATTAATCCACTGCGACTGCTGTGGAAGCAGCGACAAGATATTTTTGTCGGCGCTAATATGTTTGTGTATTTCTGGTTGGCTCAGTTGCGCAAAAAAAATTTCCGGGGTGCAGATGTTTTTGTGGTGCTGGATGTGCCGAAGCGAGAGCGCAAAAGTTGGGTAGTCTGGCAAGAAGGCAAAGGGCCAGATGTGGTGATTGAGCTGCTGTCAGACAGTACAGCAGAGCGGGATAAGGGCGAGAAAAAGCTGATTTATCAGAATCAGTTGCGAGTGCCGGAGTATTTCTGGTTCGATCCTTTTAGTGGGGAGTTGGCCGGTTTGGCTTTGCGGGAAGGGGTGTATGAACCGATTGAAACCGATGAACAGAACCGGCTAATCAGCCGGCAGTTGCAGCTGACGCTGGTGCTGTGGGAGGGAACCCACGAGGATGTGAGCGCCCGCTGGTTGCGGTGGGCGACGCCCGAGGGCGCTTTGCTGCCCACACCCCAGGAGTGGGCGGAACAGGCTCAACAGCGGGCGGCGGAAATGGAAGCGCTGCTAGCTCGCTATCGGGAGCACTTTGGGGAATTGCCTGAGTGAGCTTTTGCCCCCAGGTTGAAACCTGGGGCTATATTTCGCCCGCCGGTGCGGGCTTCACATTCCATAACCGGCAGGGTGGGCGTGATCGGTGAGGGGTGCGGGCGCTCTCAGCTACCCTTAGACTTTTCTCGTCGTCCTTCTAAAGCCATATCCACTATCCTTTCTAAAGAATTGTCTGCCTCGCTTTCTCCTATTAGCTTCATATAATAGCTCAGGCTCATGGCCAGGGGTGATTTATCGAAATGACGCTCATATTCATACTCCACCAAAGTTGAATAGATGTGACTCTCCCGATATGCCTGGTCATTTTTAAAAGCATCCCTAGCTTCTTTTCCATAATAGGTTGAAGGAAGCAGCTTGGCCGGAGGATTAACAGTTCCTAGTCTGTACTCATTCTCACTTATCATTATGCCAGTCCCCTTGCGAATATAACCAACATCTGAGACTGTTTTCCAGTCCGTCCACACTCTCATTCTGGCCGTAAAAAAATTTTGACTCCATCCTCTCACTAGAGGTAGCCACAGGAATATTGCGGGGCTATTCCTCTTACTATCAAATCGCAACTCAGCAAAGAGCTTAGTTTTACCCCTTCCATATTTGATCCAGCCACCTTCAGCAATTTCTTTGATTCGCTTATCAAAGGTGAGAATCCGCCTGCGAATCATAAAAATCGCTTCTTTCTCCCCCTCAGTACATTTCTCTATAATTTTGAGAAGGAATCTGGGAGGAGCGGGAATATCCTCATCTTTTTCCTTTTCTTTAGGGCGAACCTCTATGTGTGAAATCTCACCAGTATCTATATCTTTTATTTCGAGATATAATTCTCCTTCTGATTCAACGATTGCAAATTTCAAGAATTGGAAGGAGAGTGGGTGATACTTCCTATCGGTAAAATTATCCCGATGAAAAGTTGGGGCAATGGCCACCAAGCGGGCTGGTTGCCCATAGTCCACTTCTTCCGAGAAAGGTTTCTCCTCCAGCAAGGCGTCATAATAACGAGTCAGCTGCTGGACAATATACCGGTCTTCAACGTTTTTCAGTTCCAGCACCACTAACTGTTTATTCTCACCCACGGCTAAGAGGTCGCAAAATTGACCGCTAACACAATACTGCTGCTTGAGGGGAGTCAATCCGAATAGCGGCTGCAAATTCGCCCAAACAAAATCTTCTAGAGCCGCCTCGCTCTCAAATTCCCACCCCGCACCGGTTTTCCTTAAGCTGACGTAACCTGACACCTTGCCTCCGCTGAACTCGCTGATTCAGCTTACCACGGCGGGAAGCGCCAGTCAAGCCGGTGAACCGGCGAATGCTCTTTACTGTCTTATTCACTAACACGTCGCACAGAGTTCCGATTCCCCCACCCCCCTTGACAAGGGGGCAAAGGATTCCCCCCCTTTTTTAAGGGGGATATGGGGGGGATCTTATTTGTGCCTTCGCAGTTCCGATTCCCCCACCCCCCTTGACAAGGGGGGCAAAGGATTCCCCTCCTTTTTTAAGGGGGATATGGGGGGGATCTTATTTGTGCGACTTGTTGGCGAACAGGACACTTCCTGCACCCTCAGCCGGAGGTTACCACGGGTGGGGGCTTTCGCAGTGGGGGCGCTGATTCTATTCGCCAAGTCTGCCGCTGCCTGTGCTAACCTCCTTATAATTAATGAAACGCATTAACCGGCAGCCGGCATGAACCGAAAGAAAATTCAGCCAGCTTATCTCGTCCGTTGGTTCCTGGAACTGACTCTAGCCATTTCACTCCTAACTTTACCCGTCAAGGCTCTACAAATGCAAATTACTGATCCCGACCGCGCCGCTATCCGCTCTGTTATCGAGCGCCAGCTTATCGCGTTTCAAAAGGACGATGCTGCCGGCGCTTTCGCCTTCGCCAGTCCGGGAATTAAAGCCCAGTTCAAAACGCCGGAAAACTTTATGCGCATGATCAAAACCGCGTACCACCCCGTCTATCGCCCTCGCTCCGTACTGTTTGAAGAACTCACCACGGTGGAGGGATTCCCCGCTCAGCCTGTCCTGCTGCTCGGGCAAGATGGGGTGCCGGTGAGGGCGATTTACTTGATGGAAAAGCAACCTGACGGAAATTGGCGGATTCATGGGTGCTATCTGGTTCCCGTAGCAAGCAAAACTGTATAAGCTAGGGTGAAAAACCCGGTTTCTCCTACGAAACCGGGTTTCTTTAAGAAACCCGGTTTCTGAGTTCTTCTTTGAGAAACCCGGTTTCTGGGACGAAAGCGTCTGAGAAACCCGGTTTCTTTAAGAAACCGGGTTTCTGGGGGTTTCTTCAAGAAACCGGGTTTCTGAGTTCAACCCGCAACATCTGGTTTCCTCCCTTCTGAAACTCATAAGACACCGGCATTCTTTCCACCCCATATCCTCGCGCTACCAATTCCCCGATCACCGGCTGCAACCAGGGCGACACTTCCCCGGATATCTTCAACAGGGGAAAAATCCGCACTTCTCTGGCAACGCGGCACATTTCCAGAATCGCATCCAGATGAAACTCTTCTGACAGGTGGTCAGAATAGGTGAACAAAAAATGACTGCACAGCGCCAAATCAAACATGCCGGTATTAAACGGCAAAACCGGCAACTCACCCGTGACATAGCGCCCTTCTTCAACCCCCACCGGCAAATCTTCCAGAAATTGCCGCATCGCCGCCATTCTGACTTTACCCAGATGTTCGGGCGACTGGATATCTTGCCAAACGTAGCAGTTTATATTATTATCCACTCCCTCGACAACAGCTGAGTAACTTTCCTCGATGCGCTGGGCAATTTGATGGGCAGTAAACTGATAAATCGGGTCACAAGAAATCGCCCTGTAACCTTGGCGCGTCATCTCCGCATTAAAGCTGGCAGGCCCACCGGCACAGTCGAGAACCGACAGCTGCAAATCAGCCGGTGTCAGCTCAAACATTCTGATATACTCATCCATGCAGCGACCCCACGGAATCACCTTCTCTAACTTTAAACCCACCGGCTTTTTACTCAACTTATGTAACTCATCTCTTGCTATACCGAAACGAGGCAGTCGCGACGATCTGCGCACCACCAATGAAAACTCGCTTCGGGTGGCGGACGATCCAGTAGGGCTAAAGCCCTACTACGAACCTTTTCAAGACAGAGCCTCTATATTATCGTTCCCAGCTTGAACTGGGAACGAGGAAAATTGTCCCCGAGGCGGGGCGAGCACGGGGGCGTCGCCCCTACAAGACTATTTTCAGGTCAGAGCCCCCTCCCCGTCAACGGGGAGGGGGTTGGGGGTGGAGTTCTTCACCCCACGAATGTGCGACGCCGTTTTTTTTAAGCTCCCACACCGGCTTTCAGATTCAAAACCCGATTCAGCTTGCCACTGCGATAGCCTTCTAAATCCAGCGTCACATAAACAAAGCCGAATTCCTGAAAAGCTGACACCAGCGCTGGCAAATCCGCTGCTAACACAAACTCCTTAATTTGTTCCGGCGGAAGTTCAATCCGCGCCGTGTCGCCTTCCGATCTGACGCGCAGATTCCGCCACCCCAACAGGCGCAAATAGCGTTCAGCTCGCCCCACCCGCTGCAGTTTGGCGACTGTAATTTCCTCCCCATAGGGAAAGCGGGAACTGAGACAAGGTTGTGCCGGTTTATCCCACCAAGGCAAACCCAGCTCTTTTGCCAGCTGCCTCACTTCCGCCTTCGTAACACCCACTTCTGCCAGAGGCGATCTCGCACCCCGTTCTTTTGCCGCCTGAATTCCCGGGCGGTAGTCGTGCAAATCGTCCGCATTCACCCCATCCACCACATAAGGATAGCCAAGCTGAATTGCCAAAGGTTTCAGCGTGTCGTGCAGTTCGCTTTTGCAAAAATAGCAGCGATTGACGGGGTTAGACGTGTAATTGTGGTTGGCCATTTCGTGAGTTTCCACCACTTGATGGGCAATCCCAATTGCAGCTGCCTGGATGCGGGCGTCTTCTAAATCTTCCGGCAGCAAAGAGGGCGATACAGCGGTCACCGCTAAGGCGCGATCTCCCAGCACGTCGCCAGCAATTTTTGCCACTAACGTGCTGTCAATCCCGCCCGAGTAGGCAATCAGCGCCCGCTCCATTTCAGCAAAAATACTTTTCAGCTGTTCCAGTTTCTGCGTCAGCATAGTTGTTCACTGTTAGTTGTTATTTGTCCAGGTGTTAGTTGTTAGGTAGGGTAGTTATGGAGCGGGGTAAATTAAGCTGTTAGGCTAATAATTCTGCTTTTACTTTGAAAGGAGGCAGAGCCTCCAAAGCAGCGTTCCCAGCTGCCATGCTGGGAACGAGAGTATAACGAGAGTATACCCAATGCCCCATGCCCAATCCCCAATGCCCAATCCCCAATCCCCAATCCCAGAGCATTCAAAACTCTCGTCGCCAGAAGATGAGATTTGCCAGCGCCAGCAGGAGCGCCATGTATAGCAATCCATAGACAGCACTGACGAGCAGCTTTTCTGTATCTGGCAACAGTCCATAAACAGCCTCATTTTTCAGGTCGAATCTAGCCAAATCCGGAATCACTAAATAGATCCCTTGTGTGACGTTTTTGATAGCGGGGTTTTTGCTGATTTCGCCCAGCTGCAATAAATCCCGGCTCAAGTGCCCCATCACATAGACCGCAAAAGTGAGCAAGGTTGCCAGCAGGGAACTGGTAAAAACCCCAAACAGAATGCCCACAGCTGTGAGCAAAGATAGCTCCAGAAACATGTAAAGAACTGCTACTAGAATGCTGCCCAGTGGGTAGGGAATCTTGTAGAAACTGAGAACGCCCAGATAAATGCCGGTCATCAAAGCAATGAGAACAGCTAGCACTGCTGACAGCCCGATGTGTTTGCCGATGATAAATTCTGACCGGCTCACCGGCTTCGATAGCAACACCAGCACTGTTCGCTTGTCTATTTCTTTGTTAATCAGTCCAGTTCCCACAAAGACAGTGACGACTAAACCCAAGACACCAATAGCGGCTATGCCCACATCGACGACCATTTTGGCCTCCGTGCCGGCTGAGACTTCTCGGAGGAGCACCTGTGCCGCTACTAAGAGAATAGCAAAAAAGCCAGTCAAGTAGAGCACGCGCTCCCGAATTACGTCCCAGAATACGTTGCTGGCGAGTGTGAAAATTCTGCTAGGATTCACCTAAAACCTCCCGATATCAGTTCTTTTAGCGTGGCGTTCATCTCAATTTAATCACTCGACTCGGTGCGTCTGTCTAAAGAGCTCTTCACCGGCTGGCATTCAACGAAGCCGGTGTCACTTAACTCCAGTTCTGGAAGCGCATCTGCGGGGGTAGTCTGTGCCTCAAAAGTCTTGCTTATACTACAAATCTTTGTCATGTCATACTCTTCAGCGTTTGAACTTGGCCCTCGCCAGATGGCTTGCAATTTTAATTCATACTGCCACTCATCTGGCTCTATCTTAATTTTAAGATACCACCAGTTATCTTCTTCCAGATTGCCGAGGGTTGCCATTATTTTATCGTCGAAAGCCTCTCCCAGCTCGTCATCCATCAGCCACTGGCGCACCTTTAGCCAAGGTTGGCCTTTTGCTGGCCAGGGTTTGAGCTGCCGGTCGATCTCCAAGAGCCACTCCTTCACCTCTGGCCAAGATTTATCCTTTACCTGGTTTTTCAGGAATTCCTCAATCGAGTTCAACATTTTGACTCCTCTGGCTGTCTCCCTCCCTGAAAAGTCAACTTTGATAACGAAAGCACTTCTCTCAAAGTTATCAGCTCTCAGGCTGGGATATTCTTGCAACCAGTTTTGCAGCAAAAAGTAAAATTCCAGCCAGCAACTGATTAGCAAGCTAGTCAAAATCAAAATAAAAACTTGTGCCACTGATAAATCAGAATCGGATTTATGGAGTTTCTGTAGCAGGGCTATCAGGGCAGAAATTACCGGCCATATGATCAGCATTAAATATGGAAATTCCCTGCCAGAGTTTTCAGACAAGACCGCAAAGATAAAAATACAGATTAGCGCCCCCTTGCTCCAAGACCCCAGGTGAAAACCGCCAATATAGTATTTTTTTTCACTGGCACACCAATCAAGGGCTATAATTGCCAATACCCCCGCCAATGCCAGAATATAGTCAGCGGCTGATTCATAAGCCGTTTCCTGTAATCCAATTTTGTAAGCCCAGGCAATCCCCCCGAACAGCACGCAGATTAACAACAGCGTTTGCCAGTTAAAAATATTCTTAGGTGTCAGTTTCTCCCGCACCAGATTCAATTTCTTTTTCAGGAAGTCTTTCATGGAATTTGAGATAAATAGCTTTGACAGAACAAAATCAGTAAAATCGCGCTGTGACTGGCGGCATGTGCCCACAAGAGAGCCATCGCTTGCCGGCGACTGACAACAAAGCTGTTAGGGAGGTTTTTGGGTTCGCTCAGTGTTTTTGTGTGCGACACTTCTCCGAAGACAACAGCGTGTCCAATAGTGAGAGCGTTATCTAAATATAAAGGATACTCCGACCTGGCCGCCGCCCTGTTATCTCTGGGCCGCTCGGCTGGCTCTGATTTAGGTCTTTTCAAAAACTGAAACAATTGGTACGCTCTTATTTTGATGAACAGCGTCACAAAAAATGTTATAATTGCGGCTTGAACCATCCAAAAAACCGGGCTTGATGAAGTAGGATATGAGAAAAAGTTATTAAAGAAGATGTAACTGATCAGCTGAGCTTTTAAGCCTTGGGAGATCCGTTGTGCGACCCAAAAGAAAATCAGCCAACCCAAAACAGTAGACAGCAAATTGAGGGAGGCGGCGTATCCCACACACTTTTTGCGACCCATTTTTAGCCGCCAGCGCAAAATCATTGCTTCTATAGCGACCGCAATCAGCAGAAACAGCACTTGAAATAAGATGGCCCGCAGTGGCAATACCATTTTAGATGTTAGATGTTCTATTTTAGCAGCAGTCCCGGCTTAGATCAGCATCAGAGAGCCATTGCCGGCTGCCACCGGGGACTCCCTGACCTGTGTCAATCCGGCCCTAAATTTTGTGTCTGCCTATTTAGAAGCATACAAGACTTCCGCTAAGATTAAACAGCACGACACAGATTTGAAACAATATGACCAGGATTGGCATCGGCATTCGCACCGCTCAAACTCGCCAAGAGCGTGTCGTCGGCCAGATTCACGTCTACGATGGGGCCGGCAAGGGAAAGTCCCAAGCGGCTCTCGGCGTGGTTCTCCGCTCCATTGGCCTAGGGATTAACACTACGCAGGAGACGAGAGTCCTCCTGTTGCGCTTTCTCAAAGGGCCAGCCCGCGAGTACGACGAAGATGGGGCCATAGAAGCGCTGCAGCGGGGTTTCCCCCATTTAATCGATCAGGTGCGCACCGGCAGAGCGGAATTTTTTGGCCCCGATCAGATTACCCGCTTTGACCGCCTGGAAGCGCAGCGGGGTTGGGATGTCGCCAAGGGCGCAATCGCCTCCGGTCTCTATTCAGTTGTGGTGCTCGACGAACTCAACCCCGTCCTCGACTTGGGCTTGCTGCCGGTCGATGAAGTAGTCCGCACTCTCCAGCATAAACCAGAACACCTGGAAATCATCGCCACCGGGCGGGCGGCACCGGCAGCCTTACTGGAGATTGCCGACTTGCACTCAGAAATGAAACCCCACTACCACCCCACAGCGGCGGAACACGGCATCGAGGGAATCGAGATATACACCGGCGCGGGGAAAGGCAAGTCCACCAGCGCCCTAGGCAAAGCCTTGCAGGCGATTGGCAAAGGCATCAGTCAAGATAAATCCCACCGCGTCCTGATTGTGCAGTGGCTGAAAGGGGGCAGCGGCTACACGGAAGACTCTGCGATCGCAGCCTTGCGGCAATCGCACCCCACCCTAGTCGATCACCAGCGCTGCGGTCGAGATGCCATCGTCTGGCGGGGGCAGCAGCAAGAACTAGATTACGTCGAGGCGGAACGCGGCTGGGAGATTGCTAGGGCGGCGATCGCATCCGGCTTGTACAAAACAATCATCCTCGACGAACTCAATCCCACAGTAGATTTAGAACTGCTGCCGGTGGAGCCAATTGTGGAAGCGTTGCTGCGCAAACCGCGCGATACAGAAGTGATTATTACTGGCCGCTGTCACAAACCCCACGCTTATTTTGACTTGGCGAGCGTTCACTCCGAAGTATTCTGCCACCGGCACTATTCCGAAAACGGCGTCGATTTGAGGCGCGGGGTGGATTTTTAAACCGCAGATAAACGCAGATTAACGCAGATTAGGACTTACGAACTGAAAGAAACCGGGTTTCTGGTGTGATATCCTGCGCTGAAAGTCAAGGAATCTGGTTGAGAAACCCGGTTTCTGCGTAAGTTCTAGCAGATGTTTGGTTCCCACACTAGCCTGTGGGGATTTTTGCTATCAGCCCCCCTACGCCACCGCACTGCGCACCAGCATCACCGTACAGTCGCACGCCCTTGCGATCGCCTCCGGAATATTCCCCTTAATCGCCTGCTGGAGCATCCCCTCCCGACTCGCTCCCAGCACAATCACATCGCACTGATCCTTGTGAGCCAAATCTATCAAAGCCTCCGGCACACTGGGCGCACAAACCTGTGTAGAAATAACCGGCACCCTCAGCCGCCGCTCCAGAAACAGCTCAGCTTTGTCAAGCACCTCTGTGTCTGGCTTGGGAACAGCCGGCCCGAAAACCTGGCACAGCCTGACTTCCGGCTGCGCCAAGAGCGAACAAAGCGCCGGTAAAAGCTGCACAGCCCTCTGGGAATTGGGCCCCCCCGCCATCGGCACCAGCCAGCGTTTCAAATTCAGTATTGGGCACTCGCCACTGGGCGACTCGCCACTGGGCGCTGGCAATTCCTTTTCTTGCCGGTGCCCAGCGCCTAGCGCCCCATGCCCTATTCCCCATTTCACCAGCACCACATCGCAAGGCGCTTGCCGGATCAGCGTATCCACCGCACTGCCGAAAATCCGGCCCGGGCTGGAGGTGCTGCCCTTCCAGCCCATCAAAATTAGATCGATGTGTCGCTCGTCAATCGTTTCCAGAATCGCCTGCGCCACATCGTGCGCCACCCGCACCTGCGTGTGCACCGGCACCCCCCAGTCTCGCCCGATCCGATCGGCCTGCTGCAGCAAGCGGCGGCTTTTGGCCGTCCTCACCGGCGTCTCCGCCGGCGAATTGTGACGCGACACCAGCATCACCTGCAAACACTCCAGTTCGCAGTTTTGCTCCCTGGCAATCGCCGCCGCCAACCGCAGCAGCGCCGGTGCCGTTTCCGGGTTGGCCAGCGGCACCAGCAACCGCCCCTGTCCAGTTGCCGGCGAGCGCGTTTGGTAAACCACATAAGAGGGTGCCGGGTGCGGGCCCGTCTGAACCTTCTCCCCCGTCAGCTTATCGCTCTCCGCCCGAATAATATCGCTGCGGGTAATAATCCCCACCAGCTTGCGCCCCTCCGTCACCGGCAGCCGGCTGAGGTTGTATCGGTTCAGCCGGTATAAAACCTCACTAAGCGTATCCACCGGTCTCACCGTCATCGGATTCGGCGTCATCATCTCCCGCAGGGGCGTATTCCCCGGCAGCTGGCGCTTGCTGGCATTGGCCAAATCTGTCTGGGTGACAATACCCACCAGATGGCCCTCATCTACCACTGGAAAGCCCCGGTGGTGGGAGCGAGAGAACGCCTGCAGCACTTCATCCAAGCTCATCTGGCTCCCCAAAGTCTCGACGCGGCGCTGCATCACATCTGACGCCGCCAGCTCAGCCAAAATTCCCTCCTTAGGCTTGTCCTTTTTCAGGGTAATGCCATTAAACTCCAGAAGCCGGTCGTAAAGCGACTGCTTGTCCACCTTCTCGGCGACCAAGTAGGCAACAATAGAGCCAATCATCAAAGGCAGCACCAGCTGGAAGTCCTTGGCGATCTCGAACACGATCACCACCGCTGTGATCGGCGCTCTGCACACCGCACAAAAAAACGCCCCCATTCCCGCCAAGGCGTAAGTAACCGGCTCCCCAATGCCGATCAGCCCCAACTGGAAAACTCCCACCATGTGGCCGAGGGCAGACCCCAGCACCAGAGAGGGCGCAAATAACCCCCCGGGCGCTCCCGAGCCGGCGGCAATAATAGTGAGCAAAAAGTGAGCGACAAAAGCCACCAAGCTCATTCTCCAGCTCGCTTCGCCTGTGAGCAGAAACTCCCGCAAGCCACTGTTGTTGCGGAAGCCGACCGGCAGCATCGCCACCACCAGCCCGCAGATCAGCCCCGCCACCCCTATCCGCAATGGCAACGCCAGGCGCAGCACTCGCCGGTTGAAGCTCAAAAACGTCACAATCCCTTTGCTGAACAGGGTGCCCAGCAACCCAGCCAGCACTCCCAGGATCACATAGACCGGAATCTCCTGCGCCTCGAACCGGGTATTGTAAGTGTTTAGATTCAGGTTGAGGCTGTCGCCACCCAACAGCTGGGAAACGACAGCGCCAATAAAAGAGGCGATAATCGCTGGGCCAAGGGTTAGGCCAGAGATGTCGTGCAGCAGTTCTTCCACCACAAATAAAACACCGGCAATCGGCGCATTGAAACCGGCAGCTAGCCCAGCTGCTGCCCCGCAGGCAATCAGCTGCCGCCTGTAGTCCGGCGAGGTGGGCATCAAGTGAGAGATGCCGGCGGCGAGAGCGGCTCCGATCTGCACCGTTGGCCCTTGCCGCCCCAGAGTCAGTCCAGAACCCACCGCTAAAATCGTGCCCGCCAGCTTGACGATGCCGGTGCGCCAGTCCAGGGACAGCCCCACACCCGCCAGGACTGCTTTCACCTGAGGAATGCCACTGCCTCCAGTCTCCGGTGCCCAACGCTCCACCAGCCAGCCCGCCAGACAGCCACCCAGCAATCCAGCACTCGGCAGTAACACCCAGGCAGGTATCAGCAAGGAGGCGTGAACTCGCCAGCTTCCCAGCCATCCCACACCCTGTTTCAGCAACACACCGGCCAGCCCGCAAACCAAACCAATCAAACACGCTTCAAAAATCGCTAGCCGCTTCGGTCGAATTAATACAGACGCCAGCGCCCTGAATGAATTTTGGCTTTTGATTAATGAGTTTTCTATTAACAATTTATAACTCATAAATATTCAATTTGCCCCCCAAACGCGCTCAAAAACATCCGGTACTTCCAATCTGGAGCGCCGGTATTTGTGCCCCCGCCATCTTGAAGGAGCGCAACCAGAAGCGGACAGTCCAAGC
>Ga0185317_100056_pt1 | contig 47903 bp, 35 predicted proteins | sample DevilsHole_FD_128020 | JGI IMG/M metagenome (GOLD analysis project Ga0185317, IMG submission 128020) | Groundwater microbial communities from Devils Hole, Nevada to study Microbial Dark Matter (Phase II) - Devils Hole (SPADES assembly)... | ecosystem: Environmental > Aquatic > Deep subsurface >...
ACCGCCGCCCCCTTCAGCGCGACGCTCCGATGAAATCGACTACGAGATATTCGGCGAAGAGATGCAGTACGTCGAAGTAACTCTCGACCCGAACGAAATGGTCATCGCCGAGGCCGGCGGCATGATGTACATGACGCCGGGCATCGCGATGCAGACCGTGTTCGGCGACCCATCGGCGCAGCAATCGGGTTTTTTCGGCAAGCTCATGTCGGCCGGCAAGCGGCTGCTCACCGGCGAGTCGCTGTTCATGACGACGTTCACGTCCACCGGACCCGGCCGACAGAAGGTCGCGTTCGCCGCGCCGTATCCGGGCAGGATCCTGGCCATGGACCTCTCGCAACTCGGCGGCGAACTGGTCTGTCAGAAGGACTCGTTCGTCTGTGCCGCGCGGGGCGTACAGATCGGCATCGCGTTTCAAAAGAAGATCGGCGTCGGCCTGTTCGGCGGCGAGGGGTTCATCATGCAGCGGCTCACGGGCGACGGCCTGGCGTTCGTTCACGGCGGCGGCACGATCATGAAGAAGAACCTGTCGGCCGGCGAAGTGCTGAAGCTCGACACCGGCTGCCTGGTCGCGCTGCAGCCGAGCGTGAACTTCGACATCCAGTTTGTGGGCGGCATCAAGAACACCTTCTTTGGTGGCGAGGGTCTGTTCTTCACGACGCTTACCGGTCCGGGCGACGTGTGGTGCCAGTCGCTGCCGTTCTCGCGATTGGCGGGCCGCATCCTGGCCGGTGCCCGAGTCGGCGGCCGAAAGGAAGAAGGCTCGCTGCTGGGCGGAATCGGCAACATACTCGACGGCGATGGCGTGTGAGACCGGATGTCGGAAACACAGAGGCACAGAGATCACAGAGGCCGAGCGGTTCTTTCTCTGTGATCTCCGTGCCTCTGTGTTTCAAAGAAAGCGCAAAACCGGTTACACCCTTTTCAAGACAGAAAGGCCAAGCGTTGTGACACCAAGGCGGATGCGTGCGACAACGAGACACGCCCATTGGGTATCGCCAGTCTTCTTGTTCGCGGTGCTCGCATCAACGGCGAGCGCCGAGGACTGGCCGCGGTGGCGCGGGCCGCGCGGCGACGGCACCTGGAACGGGCCGAAGCTGCCCGACAAGTGGCCAGACGGCGGGCCGCGCGTGCTCTGGCGGCGGCCGGTCGGCGGCGGTTTTGCGGGCATCGTCGTAGTGGGCGACCGGGTCTACACCATCGACCGAGTGAAGGACCCGCGCGAGGCGGAGCGGATCCTGTGTTTCGATGCGTCGTCGGGCGAGTTGATTTGGGAGCACGCTTACCCGGTCCAGTACGGCAAGCTCGACTACGGCAACGGCCCGCGGGCCGCGCCGACCGTACACGACGGCCGCGTGTACACGCTTGGCGCCGTCGGACACGTCGTCTGTCTCGATGCGGCCACGGGCAAGGTCCACTGGACGCACGACATGATCGGCCGATTCGGCGCCCGGCTGAGCGAATGGGGCTTCGCCGCGTCGCCGGTGATCGTCGACGACAAGGTCGTGATCCACACGGGCGCCGAGCCGAACGGCAGCTTCATCGCATTCGATCGACTGACGGGGCGCGAGTCGTGGCGCAGCCTGCCCGACGCTGCGGGCTACGCGACGCCGATCGTGATCGAACACCGCGGCCAGCGGCAACTCATCTGCTGGACGCCCGAAAACGTACGCAGCCTCGATCCGGCGACCGGCAAGCTGTTCTGGTCGGTGCCGTACAAGGTCACGTACGGCGTCTCGATCGCTACGCCGATCTTTCAGGATGGCATCGTCTTCGTGAGCGGATACTGGGAAGGCTCGAAGGCGATCAGGCTCGGCGATGCACCCGGCGACCATGAACTCGTCTGGGAAGACAACCGCTGGCTGCGCGGTCTCATGTCGCAACCGCTCTATCGCGACGGCCACGCCTACTCGCTCGACAAGCAGCACGGCCTCATCTGTTTCGACCTCAAGACCGGCAAGAAGGTTTGGGACGACGGCAACCGCATGACGCCGCGGGGCCGCAACCCGCACGCGGCGATGGTCTGGCTCGGCGATGCCGACCGGGCGATCATCCTGAACTCCGAGGGCGACCTGATCCTCGCGCGGCTCAATTCCGAGGGCTACGTCGAGCAGAGTCGTGCGCACATCATCGACCCGACCGACCAGCGCATCTGGGCGCATCCGGCCTACGCCGGCGCCCGCGCCTACGCACGCAGCGACGCCGAACTGGTGTGCGTGTCGTTGACCGATGCATCGAGCAGCCCGCGCGACTCCAACTCGCGGACGAGCGACGGCGGGTCGCGATAGAGTACGGCATCGATGCCGGCGCGCCGGGCCGCCGCGATGTTTTCGGCGACGTCGTCGGTGAAGAAGCACTCGTGTGGTGCACAGCCGGCCGCGCGGATTGCCGCGTCGTAGATCGCCGCGTCGGGCTTGCACGACCTCGTCTCGAACGACAACACGCGCCGCTCGAAATGCTGCAGCACCGAGTAGTACCGCTCGACCCAGCGAAAGTGCGGCTCGCACGTGTTCGAGACCAAGACGAGCGGTACGCCCCGGCGCGCCAGACTCGACACGACCCGTTCGATCGAATCGTTTCGCCAGAAAATGTCGGCGAGCGCCTTCTCGAGCGCGTGCAGGTTCACCTCGCGCCCGAACAGTCGCTCGATCGCGCGGTGCACCTGCGGCGTGGTCAGTCGCCCGCACTCGTAGCGAGCGAGCAGGCCGGACCCCTTCAGCACGTGTCTCGCCTCGTGGCCCCAAACGCCGAAGCACTGACCGATCTGGCGATACATCCGCTCGTGGCTGAAGTGCACCAGCACGTTGCCCATGTCGAACAGAGCTGCTCGAATCACCGCGACCTCCTGAAACCACGATCAAGCGAAAGCCAAGCCGGCTGCGCCGCCGCGCCCTAGATCCGTCTGGGCAACACCGACAGGCCGGCGGAGACCCACGTCGAGAGTACAACGCCCCGTACGCTGTGGCGCCACCAGTTCAGCCAGTCCGCGGCGGACTCCACGATTACCAACTGATACACGCAGAGGCCGATCACCGCCAGCAGGCCGACGGAGTACGCCGCCATGACGAGCTGCCGCCAGCCGTGAAAACGAAACGCGACCGAGACAGGAATGGTCAAGCCGAGAAACAGTGCCGCCGTGAGCACGAACGGCAGCGCTTGCTCGCCCCCGCGGCCGATCAACCCCGCGGTCGCCAGCCCGATCGCGACGAGAATGCACAGGCCCGCGGTCGTCGACCCCCATTTCTCCAGCGGGTTGAGCGCCATGCGACCGAACCGGTCGAGCCGCAGCACCAGGTTGAAGAGCGTCGGAGCGGTCCAACTCATCCAGACAAAGAGTATGTACATCGCCTCGAGCGGGCCTGCCACCAGAGCGAGCGCCGGTACGTTCGAACAGAGTCGCTGCAGCAGGCTGTGACCGAACACGATGCCGAGGATCAGGATCAGTTGTGTGCGCGGGCTGAAGCGACTCATCCACAGAAAGAAGGCGAGCAGCCAGCGATACACGAAGTTGCGGGCCTTCATCGCCTCGATCATGCCGAGCCGCGCCCATTCCAGGTTCGGATCGATGCGCAGCGCCTCGCGAAAGTGCTCGGTTGCTCGGCGGGGTTCGCGCTGGTGCAACAGCGTCCAGCCCATGTTGGCGTGCGTGAGGGCGTTTTCCGGCTCGCGAGCCAGCGTCGCCGCGACGGTCGCGCCGGCCTCGTCCTTGCGCCCGAGTCGCACGAGCGCGATCGCTCGCAGGTTGTTGCACTGCACGTCTTCGGGATCGAACTCGAGGCCGTGATTGGCCGCGTCGAGCGCCGCCTGCCAGCGATAACGACCTGCTTCGATCGCAGCCAACAACCCGAAGAAGTGCGGATTCCACGGCTCGAGCCGGATCGCCTGCTGAATCGTCTCGTGCGCTGCGGCGTGTCGGTCGCGCCGATGGTCGACCATCGCGAGCGCGTAGTAGCCCAGCGGCGCGTTGGGGTCTGCTTCGATCGCTCGGCGAGCCTCGTCCTTCGCGTCGTCGTGTCGGTCGCGCTCCAGCAGGCACAGGCTCAGTAGCGCGTAAGCCCGCGCGTCGTTCGAGTTCTGGCCCAGTGCCAATCGCAACTGTTCCTCGGCCAACTCGAACCGCGACTGCTGGATCAGGATCTCGGCTCGGTCGATGTGTGCGCTCATCACGCCAGACTACTTGAGCCTCCTGATCCGAATGTCCTTGAATTGCGCTTCGAGCGCCTTGCCGCTGTGGATTTGGAGGCCGATCACGCCCGACCGCGCGACCGAGTCGTCCGGCTCGGTGTAGTCCACGGTCTTCAGTCCGTTGAGCGTCAGCGTAATCTTCGGTCCCTCGCAGCGGATCACGTACGTGTTCCAATCGTCCTTCTTCACGACCTTGGCCACTGCGTCGGCCGGGGCCTGCACCAGCACCTTGTTGCGTCGCGACTCGTCGTACAGGGATCCCCAATACTGCTGGCCGACGTCGGCCTGGTAGCCCGATACCTCGGTGCTGTCCGGCACTCGCTTCGAGCGAAACTGAATGCCGCTGTTCTTAGTCTCGTCGCCGACGATGCGAAAGGCGACGTGCAGCTCGAAGTCGCCGAACTCCTGTTTGGTACACAGAAACGCGTTGCGTTTGATTCCCGGCGAGTCGCCCACGATCATGCCGTCGCGCACCAGCCACAACTCGCGGTTCCCCTCCCAACCGTCGAGCGTCTTGCCGTCGAAGAGAGAGCGGAAGCCGTCCTGGGCAGACTTCGCCGGTTCATCGCCCAGAACCAGAACAGCGGTGGTTGCCGTCATTATTGCAGTCAGGACCATTACTGGGACGAGGCGATCGTTCACGAGCTACCTCCTTTCAGCGGTTTGTCATCGCTTGCTCGAAACACTCCTTCACGGAATGCAGCAGTGCCGGATGACCAGCAAGAGACCGTGCCGGTGGGTGCAGCGTTCCTATCTGGCCCGCGTCGCCCGCAACTTCGTGGGTTGTGATCCCTGACGCGATTGCGAAACCAAGGCGAGCCTCCGACGTTTCTTGGGTGTGATCGCCTGATCGACAAACTCGTGGAGTTGAGAATCGACACTGCGTGTTTCGGCAACGTCTTGGTCGCGGAGGCGCCGTGGCTTGCGCGGGTAGACCGCGTCGGCGGTGAACTCGTGAAGCGCGCCCAGCCCGGCCGTCTTGATGGTCTTCTTGTTCATCGTAGTCTCCCCGTCAAAGCAGGCAGATGGAAATCTCTGAAGCAAGGCAGTAGTGTCGTACACGCCACCTTGTCCGCTTCGAGTCCCGTGGGCATGTCAGTACCTCACCCTCCTGACGACGCCGTCAGCTCGTCACCGCCCCGCGCGACGCCGACGACACCAGTCGGGCGTACTTGGCCATCACGCCGATGGTGTAGCGCGGGGGCGGCGGTGTCCAGCGGCCGAGGCGGTCTTTCATTTCGGCGTCGGGCACCTCGACGTCGAGCCGTCGGGCGGCGATGTCGAACGTGATCATGTCGCCTTCGCGCACGGCGGCGATCGGGCCGCCGGCGGCCGCCTCGGGCGCGACGTGGCCGGCCATCAGGCCGTGCGTCGCACCGCTGAATCGGCCGTCGGTCAAGAGCGCGACCGATTCGCCGAGACCCGCGCCGTGGATCGCGCCGGTGACGCCCAACATCTCGCGCATGCCGGGTCCGCCCTTGGGACCTTCGTAGCGAATCACCAGCACGTCGCCGGCCCGGAGCTGCCCTGCCTTCACCGCCGCGAACGCCTGCTCTTCGCGGTCGAACACGCGGGCCGGGCCGCGGTGCTTCATCCGCTCGTGCCCCGCGACCTTAACCACGCAACCTTCGGGCGCGAGGTTCCCCTTCAAGATCACCAGGCCGCCGGTCTGCTTGATCGGCTGCGCGAGCGAGTGGATCACCTGCTGGCCCGGCGTCTCGACGGCCGTGCGCGCCTCGTCGGCGATCGTCCGGCCCGTCACGGTCAGACAGTCGCCGTGCAACAGGCCGGCGTCGAGCAGCCGCTTGGCGACCACGGGGATCCCGCCCGCGCGATACACGTCGGTCGCGACGAAGCGGCCGCCCGGCTTGAGGTCGGCAAGCAGCGGCGTGCGCGAGCTGATGCGGTCGAAGTCCTCGATCTCGAGCGGCACGCCTGCCTCGTGCGCCACGGCCAACAGGTGCAGCACGGCGTTGGTCGAGCCGCCGGTGAGTGCCACCGATGCGATCGCATTCTCGATCGCCTTGCGCGTGATGATCTGCCGCGCGGTGATGCCGCGCCGCACCAGTTCCATCACGAGCTTGCCCGCCTCGACGGCGACTTCATCCTTTTCCGCGTCCATCGCCGGCACGCTGGCCGAACGGATCGGCGAGATGCCGAGCACCTCGAACGCCGTGGCCATCGTGTTGGCCGTGAACTGGCCGCCGCACGCGCCGGCGTTCGGGCAGGCGTGGTCTTCGAGATCGCGAAACTGCTCGGGAGTCATGCGGCCGGCCGCCAGCGCCCCGACCGCCTCGAACACGTCCTGAATCGTCACATCGTGCCCCTCGAACCGGCCCGGCGCGATCGAACCGCCGTAGAGCATCAGCGACGGCAAGTCGAGCCGCGCTAGTGCCATCACCGTGCCTGGAATGGTCTTGTCGCAGCCCGATATCGCGACGACCGCGTCGAACAAGTGGCCGCGGGCAACTAGTTCAATCGAGTCGGCGATCACCTCGCGACTGATGAGCGATGCCTTCATCCCCTCGGTGCCCATCGTCACGCCGTCGCTGACGGCGATCGTGTTGTACTCCATGGGCGTTCCGCCGGCGGCACGAATGCCCTCCTTCACCTTGGCCGCGACGCGGCGCAAGTGGAAGTTGCACGGCATCGTCTCGATCCACGTGTTCGCCACGCCTACGATCGGCCGGGCGAGGTCGTCGTCGGAGAAGCCAATGGCCTTGAGCATTGCCCGCGCGGGTGCTCGGTCGGGTCCGCTCAGAATTGCACGCGACGGTAGGTTCGACCCCTGACTCATTATTAATAGTCTCCTGTGGCTGCTTCGAGTCAAAACTCCAAATCACAAGCAAACAAGCCTCAGCCCCCCCAGGCTCAAGTCGCGGTAATGGCAACTTCGCGGCGGCTAGTTTCCTCAGCCGTGTCTGCCGAACAAGTACCCCGCGGTGAACGCCATGACTAACGAACCCAGTGCAAAGACAAGGCATAGGATGACGACCGACACGGGAACGGTAAGGACGCCTTTGGGGACGGTGGTGCGATCGGCCGAGCACGGATCGGCCGAGAACGGCGAATCCGCGCGTGGCGACCACGCCGTTTCGTGCGACCGGTTCTTGGCGGTCGGCGGCGATGCAGTCGGCCGGGCGGGCAGCGCGGCGATCGCAGGCTCCTTCGTCCGCTCGGCCGGGGCGGCTGCAGCGCCGCTGTGCACAGCCGCCTTCGTGCCCAAGGCCGCTGGTACAGCACTGATCGCGCCCATCGCTGCGGGTCTTGAGCCATGGGCCCCCGGCACGACCACGCCGCGACCACAGGCCGGGCAAGTCACCTGGCTGCCCGGCTTGCGCGGCGCAATCGCCATCGTCTGGTTGCAGTGCTCGCACTGGAGCGTGATCGTCATGTTTGTCTCTGCCGTTGGTGCCGCGGGCCAGCATAGCACGAAGCTCGTCGGCGCAAAAGCACACGATCACGCAGCGTCTGCCAATAATCTCAGCATGGACGCAACGGCATGCTTGACTACGTACGCCCCGGCGTCAGAATGAGTGGCACCGCTCCAATCATTGAGGATTGGTCATGCAACATTCGTGGCGCCGTCGGCTCGGTTCGGTCGGCCAAATCGTTCCGCCGTTCGTGCTTGCCGGCCTCGTCGCCGTAGCGGTGGTCCGCGCGGGTGAGGTTACGCTCAAGGACGGCACGGTGCTGCGCGGGGCCGTCGAGTCGCCGACCTTGCTGCGCGGCGAGATCGAGCCGACGGTCGGGTTCGTGCGAGTCGACGACGGGCTGCGCCGCGTGCTGTTTCACACCAAGCGGCTCGCGCATGCCAACGACGCGCCGCCGCTCGAGACCGTCAAGCCGTTCCTGATCCCGCAGCCGCTCGGCGGACGCAACGAAGACCAACGGATCGAGAACCTGATCGCCATCGAGGACATCACGCCGTTCGACGAGTTCGGCCGGCGCACGTTCGTGGTGCGCGACAAGAAGGGGTCGCTTTCCATTCCACAGGGAATCACCGAGATCAACCCTTACTTCGTGCGGGTCCAGTCGCTGCGTCATGCGTGGGAGTCGAGCATCGGCACGTCGGCGGTTCCGGCCGCGACGATCGAGGCGATCTTGCGGCGCAACATCAACCCAAGGCGGGTCGACGACCGGTTGCGCCTGGCTCGGTTCTTCATCGCCGCCGAGTGGTACGTTCAGGCGGACAAGGAGCTGAAGGCGATCCAGACCGAATTCGCCGACGTGGCCGATCAGGCGCGGGAGGCTGATGAGGTGCTGCAGAGCCTGAAGGCGCGTCGTCGACTGCGCGAGATCAAGTTGCGTCGTGGGGCCGGGCAGCACGGCTTCGCGTATCAGGAACTGAAGGCGTTCCCGCCTGACGGTGCCCCCGGCGACGTGCTCACCGAGGTCCGCGACCTGCTCAAGGAGTACGAGGCGATCGTCGAGCGCATGCAGCGTGTGCAGCGCGAGATCGAGCGGCTGCGCGGCGAGTGCAAGAACGCCGAGGCGCTGGGCAAGCTGACCACGCCGCTCCGCGAGGTAGCTGAGTCGGTACATGTCGAGAATATCGCGCGCCTGGACAGCTTCCTCGCGTCGGCCGGCAACTCACAACTCTCGCCCGAAGACCGGTTGGCGGCGGCCGTGTCGGGCTGGGTCGCCGGCAACGCATTTGCCGAGACGAACCTGGACCGCGCGCTGCGGCTCTGGGAGGGGCGAGCGAAGATCATCGAGTACCTGAAGGAACCGAACGACGCACGCCGCCGACGGCTGCTCGACGAGCTGCGCGGTCAGGAGATCATCTCGGTCGACCTGGCAGCTAACGTAATCGAGCAACTGCCGCCGCTCGTCCAGACCGACGGACTTGCCGCCGACAAGCCGACGCGACTGCGCGTGGGCGGCGACGGTGGCGACGTTGCTTACTGGGTGTTGCTGCCGCCTGCGTACAATCCGTATCGGCGATACCCGGTGATCGTCACGCTGCACGGCGCTGGCGAGACCGCCGAGCGTCAGGTCGCGTGGTGGTCGGCGCCGCCAGGGTTTCAGGCCTCGCGCCACGGTTACATCGTGGTCGCGCCCGAATACGTCGACGACCCTAAGAAGGGTTATCGCTTCGATGTGCCGGCCCACAACGCGGTGTTGTTCAGCTTGATCGACGTGCGCCAGCGGTTCTCGGTCGATTCCGATCGCGTGTTCCTGACCGGCCATTCGATGGGTGGCCACGCGGCGTGGGACATTGGCCTCGCGCATCCCGACCTGTTCGCGGGCGTGATCCCAATCTGCGGCTCACCGCAGTTCTATTGCGAGCATTACTGGCAGAACGGCGAGAACACGTCGTTCTACATCGTCGACGGCGAGAAGAACGGCGGCAGCCCCGACGTGAATCAGCGGGTCTTGAAACGCATGATGGAGACGGGCCAAGACGCGCAGTACGTCGAGTTCCGCGGGCGCGGGCACGAGAACTTCTCGGACGAGATTCTGCGCATCTTCGACTGGATGAGCCGCAAGACGCGCCGCAAACTGCCGCTCACGTTCTCGTGCCGCAGCTCGCGAGCGACCGACAACGACTTCTATTGGCTCAGCGTGAGCAACTTCGATGAGGCGGTGCTCATGGACCCGCGCGTGTTCGATCGCAAGAAGATCAAGACGGCGCAGATTGACGGCAAGATCACTGCCACGGCCACCTCCAACGCAATCGCCATCACGGTCCGTGGCGCACGCAGCGCCGAACTATGGATCAGCCCGAAGATGGACGTCAATCTGGACCAGCCTCTGACCGTCCGCGTCAACGGCGACATGAAGCACCGAAAAATGGTCACGCTGGACCTGGAGACGTTGCTGGAAGACTTCCGCCTGCGGGCCGATCGACAGAAGCTGTTCTACGCCAGGATGAGCTTTGAGAGGATTTAGGGTTCGGGGTTCGGGGTTCAGGGTTTAGGGTTTAGTACTGCTCCACATCGAAAGGGGTTCGAATTCGTTTAACCCGCAGCCGCAGGCGAGGCACAACAAACGCCGGCCATGCCTAGCCTGCGGCTGCGGGTTAAACGGGGTTAAACGACCGAAGCGGATTTCAGACCCTATTCAATGTGGCACAGTATTAGGGTTCGGGGTTCGGGGAAGGCAACATGGGCTCGTTCAATCGCGTTGAGGATTTGGACGTCTACAACAAACTGTGCGATCTACATCTCGACGTATGCGACCTCACGCGCAAATGGCCCGCAGAAGAACGGTATGAGCTAGGGTCGCAGTCGCGTCGTTCCAGCAATGGTGCGCCGGCGAATCTAATTAGCCGAAAAGCACAGCGACAGGCACATCCGAAACAAGATCGAAGGAGTGAACCGCGCTCGGACGGAGGCCGCGGAAACCGTGCATCACCTGTACATGGCTCGCCGAAAGGGCTATTTGGACCAGCCCACCTACGACGCTATCCGATCACGCTACGAGGAGTGCATCCGTATGTTGAACGGATTGGAAAGGAGTCTCGAACGCCACCTGCCTGAGGAAGACCGTCGCTTTCCCGAGCGCCCCCCGAACCCTGAACCCTAAACCCTAAACCCTGAACCCCGAACCCTGAACCCCTACTCCTCGACGCCCAAACGCATCTTCAGTTCGTCGAACTGGTCGATGAACCGCTCCTCCGTCAGGTGCAGGTGCTCGCCCTCGGAGATGAGGCGCAGTTTGTCGTCGCGAGTGAGTCCGTGATAGCGCAGAACCTGCTCGAACGGGCGGATGTCGCGGGCGTAGACAAAGAGCAACTTGTGCTCGTCGAACTGCACCTCCATCGGCACATCGGGCCGCAACACGGCGATGCCCGTGTAGCCGTCTTTCATGACCAGCTCTTCGAAGTCATAGAGCAGGCTCTTGAGCACGACCAGGTCGATGTCCTCGCGGTACATATCGACGTGGCCATCGACTTCGGGGTCGTGGCTCGATTCGAGCACGACGTCGACGCGGTCGCCGAGCGGATCGAGCAGGTCGACGAAGACTTCAAACAATTGCTCACGCGACGCGGCCGCCGCCAGCACGAGTATTTCCTTGCCGCGGCTGCCGTCGTGGAATGAGTCGTGGCGATAGCCCGCTCGCGGCGTGATCTTGACATCAAGCGACGGGCGGACTGCTTCCGTGAGCAGGAACTCGCCATACCGGTCGATGTGCAGGTGGGCGGCCGGTTGCGCCAAACTGACCGTTTCGAAACTGCTGGCGGAAGTCTCCGCACACGCTGGCGCTGCTCCGGAGCGCCAGAACCTCTTCAAGAATCCCATGAGCACCTCCCCTCCATGCGAGAAATATACGTTACGTCTTGAGGGGCGGCCACCGGCTGACAAAAACAGCTTCAACATCGGAACACCGCGGGGGTTTTGCCGACGGTGATGATTGTGCCGGCACCCACCGTCTGCACGCCGTGAGTCGGTGAATGGCGTGCGCAGCCCGCAAACCTCCGATATCAGCCGGGCCCCGCGCAGACTCATGGCGGCGCCACCGCCGCACCGCGCCCGATTTTTTCGCGAAGTTTGTCTACCCGGCACAATCTCGTCCTGGCACAATCTCCGTCCTGCCAAGCGGCTTCACTGATACGTCACCATCGAAACCAAAGGAGGAACTCATGCGACTGGCTGTAACCCGCTCCGATCGCCTGGTCACGGCTGTGCTGGCCGCCGCGCTGTTGCTCGTTGGGTCGACTGTCGCGCAGGACAAGAAGGCGAATACCGCCACAACCCCCGCGCCGCGCGACGGAAACTGGGTGAAACGGCACGAGGGATTCGTCGAGATCGCCAAGAAGGGCGGCGTGGACTTGCTCTTCCTCGGCGATTCGATCACCGACGCGTGGGGCGGTTCGGGGCGAGCAGGTGGGCCCGGCGCCGAACTGTTCAAGAAACACTTCGAGCCGCTCAAGGCGGCAAACTTCGGCATCGGCGGCGATCGTACGCAGCACGTTCTCTGGCGCATCACAAACGGTGAACTGGACGGCATTCGGCCCAAGGTGGTGATGCTGATGATCGGCACCAACAATTCAAACGGCAGCGACAACACGGCCGAAGAGATCGCCGAGGGCGTCGCGGCAATCGTGAAGACTATTCACGAGAAGTCGCCGGAGACGAAGGTGCTGTTGCTCGCCGTCTTCCCACGCGCCGAAGCCCGACCAAAGGACGCCGACAAGGTGGCGGCCGGCGGACTGCGCAAGAAGACCCAGGATGTGAACAAGATCATCGCAAAGCTTGACGACGGCAAGCGCGTGAAGTACTTGGACATCGGCCCCAAGTTCCTCGACGCCGACGGGGCGCTGACCAAAGAGATCATGCCCGACTACCTGCACCTCAGCCCGAAGGGCTACCAACTTTGGACCGACGCCGTGCTGCCCACCCTGACCGAGATGTTAGGGGCGGCCGCGAACAAGTAGGCCGAAGACTCACGCTCGTGCGGCGCTCGGCCACGCCAGTGCGCGGCGGGCCACGTCGAACGCGGCCTGCGGACGGCCCAGGCGACGGGCGGCGGACTTGAGCGCCGCGAGTCGTTTCGGGTCCGCAAGTAGCCGGGCGAGCTTGTGCGGCAGCGTACCGATGTTGTTGATCTTGATGGCCGCGCCATTCTCCAAGAGGAAGTCGCTGTTGCGGCTCTCCTGGCCGGGGATCGGGTTGACGATCGCCATGGCCGCGCCGCGAGCGAGCACTTCCGACGTCGTCAGGCCGCCGGGCTTCGACAGCACCACGTCGGCCGCCGCCATCAACTCGTCGATCTGATCGGTGAACCCAAGCAGCTTGACGCGGTGCCGGGACGGCACGCGCACGCGCTCCAGTTGTTTCTTCGCCTCGGCGTTGCGACCGGCCACGACGACCACCTCGAGCGGCGCCGCGACCTCCAGCACGCCGCGATAGATTTGTTCGATCGGCCCGACGCCGAACCCGCCTGCCAACTGAAGCACGATCGGCCGGTCGCCCGCGAGTCCTTGCCGCTGCAGACACTCGGCCCGGTCCGTCGGCCGGCTGAACACCGGATGAATCGGAATACCGGTGACGGTCGTGTCGCTTGCCGGCACGCCCCAGTGCTGCAGGTAAGCCGCCCCCTCGTCGGTCGCCGTGAAGTAGTGGTCGCACGGCTGGTTCACCCACAGCCGGTGGGTCTCGAAGTCGGTCGTCGCGGTGAACTGCGGCGTGCGAAACCGCTCCTTGCTGCGCAGCGATGCGATGATCTCGGCGGGCAGGAAGTGTGTGTTGACGATGATGTCCCACGGCTCGTATTCGAGAAACTTGACGAACGGCCGCAGGTTCATCTTCTCGACGGCCAGCCGAAGCCGATCGCGTCGGTCGCCCTGGCGCCTCGGTCGGTCGAGCAGATCGTAGAAGTAGCCGAGCACGTGCGGCGCCATGTTCACGAGGTCGAGATACGCCTTGCCGTACAGCCGACGGAACGCGGCGTTGGTCAGATCGAGCACGTCGACGTTCTTGACGACTGCGTCGGGATCGAGCTCGCGCAGCGCGAGTTCCACCGCCTGGGCCGCTCGCAGGTGTCCCGCGCCGACTGACGCCGAGAGAACCAGCACTCGTTTGGGCATGGCGTGCTCCCCGTGCGACGGATCTACCAGTGGGTTAGTGGGGCAGACATTCTTGTCTGCCCGCTGCTGCAGACTGCCGCAGCGCCACACACATGCGGCAGACAAGAACACCTGCCCCGAGCAAGAATCTACCGCGGCGCGTTCTCTCTCCGCTATACTCCGTCGCCCGAACTTGCGAACTCGGATACTCTGGAGACTGCCTGTGCATTGGCTTGCTTCGCTCGCGTATCTGGCGTCCTTCGTTTCCTGCGACGCGCCACCGGCCGGACCGGCCGAGCCGCCTCGGCTCGTGGTGCTGATCGTCATCGACCAGTTCCCCGCGTGGGTGCTGCCCAAGGTCCAGCCGCATCTCGCGCCGGCCGGCCTGCGGCGGCTCTTCGAGCAGGGGGCGTGGTTCGAGCAGGCGTACTTTCCGCAGGCGGCGACGATCACTGGGCCGGGCCACGCGATGATCGCGACAGGCGCGTTGCCGGCGGGCCACGGCATCGCCGGCAACGTTTGGTATGATCGGTCGATCGCATCGCCCGATGCACGCGAGGTGTACTGCGTGCGAGACGACTCGGTGCGCATCATCGGCGGCCCGGCCGCCGGCGAGACGCCCGTCAGCCCGCGGCTGCTCACCGCCACCACGTTCGGCGATGAGCTGCGCGTCGCGACCGGCTTTCGTTCGCGGATCGTCGCGGCGAGCATGAAGGACCGCGGCGCGGTGCTGCTCGCCGGTCACACCGGCAAGTCGTTTTGGTACTCGGCGCAGTCGGGCCGGTTCCTGTCGAGCACGTACTACTACGACATCAAGCCGCCCGGCTGGGCCGACCAGTTCAACGCCGCTCGCCCAGCCGAGAAGCACCTTCGCTCGCGCTGGTCGTTGCTGCTCGATCCCGCCCAGTACGCCGCGCCGCCGGACGATCGGCCGTTCGAGATGCCGCCCAAGGGACTCGGCCGCACGTTCCCGCACGTGCTTGGCACGCCCGACATGCAAGTCGGCGGCGACTACTTCAAACTGCTCGCATTCACGCCCGCGGGCGTCGGGCTGCTCTTGGACTTCGGCCGCGCCGCGATCGCCGGCGAGCAACTCGGCTCGCGTGGCGTCACCGACGTGCTCGCACTGAGTCTGTCGTCGAACGACTACGTCGGCCACGCCTTCGGGCCTGAGAGCATCGAGTACCTCGACCTGATGCTGCAAACCGATCGGCTCTTGGAAAAGTTCTTCGCCGACCTCGATCGTTCGGTGGGCGCGGGCCGCTGGCTGGCCGTGCTGACGAGCGACCACGGCGCGGCGCCGTCGCCCGAGTACCTGCGCGAGCAGGGCATGCCGGTCGGCCGGGTCGACCCCGGTCAGCTCGTTGCCGCCGCCGACAAGGCGCTCGACGATGCGTTCGGGACCGACGACTGGGTCGCCACGCTGCACGAGCCTGGCATCTTCTTGCGTCCCGAGCCGCTGCGCAAGCACAAGCTGTCGCCCGCCGCCGCGCAGCGCGCCGCCGCCGCGGCCTGCCAGCGGGTCACAGGCATCTCCGAAGTCTTCGCCGCCAGTGATCTGGTTGCCGGGCGATTGCCCGATTCGGCCGTTGCTCGCGCCGCCGCGGCCACGTTGCACCCCGACCGCAGCCCCGACCTGATCGTCGTTCCCAAGCCCTACTGGTACCTCGACCGCGAGATCGACCGTATGGCTGCGATGCACGGCACCCCGTACCCCTACGACGCGCACGTGCCGGTCGTGTTTTACGGGCCGGGCATCCCCGCCGGCCGCCGCGCTGATCGAGTCTCGATCACCGACATCGCCGCTACGTTGGCGACCATTTTGCGAACGTCCGCGCCGTCGCACTGCGAAGGCAAATCGTTGATCGGCCCGGCTGCGTTGCGACCCGGGCATTCGGGCGGTCCCGTCGATATCGACCGCATGGTCGCCGCCATCAAGGCGGCCCGCGAGCGAGTCGGCCCGGACGATCGCACAAAGCTGTTGGAACCGTGACCGCTGATAGACCACCGGTCGACGAGTCGATGCGGGGCCGGACGGTGCATCACCGATTACAGGTTCGCCTCACAGCAATAGTCGCCGCCCGCGATGTCGCCGAGCCGGCGGCGCGGGTTGTTCCGTTCGGCCGCGCGGTCGAAGACCAGGCGGCCGCCGAGCACTACGTGGGTGACGTGCGTGGCGTATTCGAACGGGTCGCCGTCGTAGAGCACGATGTCGGCGACCTTGCCACGCTCCAGGCTGCCGTACTGCTGGTCGATGCCGAGGATGCGCGCGGCGTCGAGCGTCACGGCCCGCAGGGCGCGGTCGTAGCCGAGGCCGCTCGTCATCGCCATCGCGGCTTCGTACAGCGGCACGCGCGTCTTCGGCACGTAGCCCTCGAACGACGACGTGATCGAGACGCGGATGCCGCGGTCAGCGAGCGCCGCGGCGTTCGTTAGTGTCGAGTGGAACGTCTCGGGCGAACTGACCCGCTGCATCGTCGGGTGAACCATCACGGGCAGCTTGGCGCGGGCGATCGTGTCGGCCACCAGGTAGCCTTCGGTCGCCAGGTCGAGCACGCCGTCGATCTGGAACTCGCGGGCCAGTCGCAGCGCCGTCTCGATGTCGTCGGCGCGGTGAGCGCTGAAGATCGCCGGCACTTTGCGATCGAGCAACATCGCGAGCGCCTCGCTCTTCAGATTTCGCTCGGGCGGCGAGTCGGGCTTGGCGGTCGCGTGCTTCAGCTTGTAGTTTGCCGCAGCCACCAGCGAGCCGCGCACGATCGCCGCCGTGGCCATGCGCGTCGCTGGCGCCTTGCCGGGATACGATTTCTTCGGCGCTTCGCCCATGTTGAACACGACGGCCGACGGGAACCGGATCGTCATGTCGCCGACCGTCTGGCCGTGCGTGCGAAAGACGCCCGCCTGGCCGGCGATCACGTTGGCCCGGCCGGGGCAGGCCTGAACGACCGTCACGCCGTGCGCGAGCGCGAAGTCGAGCAGCGGCTCGTTCGGATTGAAGCTGTCGAGGATGCGGGCGTCGGCCTGGTTCGGGTCGCTCATCTCGTCCTGATCCTGGTCGGCCGCGATGTTGTACAGCCCCGACACGCCGACCGTCGCGTGCGTGTCGATGAGTCCCGGCGTGGCCGCGGCCGCGACGATGATCGGCATGTCGGCGGCGAGATCGAAGCCGTTCGGCCGGCCCACGTACACGATGCGGCCGTCTTCGACCACGATCAGTCCGTCGCGGATCGGCTCGCCGCTGGCCGTGTCGATGCGGCCCGCGCGGATGGCGAACCGCTTGGCGTCGGGCGGCGGCGCGGCGGCGTGATCGGTCTTGGGTGGGTTCGGCCGCTGCGGCGGTTGCAGCGGCGGCGCCACCTTCGGTCGCGCGGCGATGTCGGGCAGAGCGAACCCGCCGATCGCGTAGTTGCCCTGGCCGCCGGCCGACCGCTCGTACATCTTGACGCCGTCGATGTAAGTGGCGAGCACGTGTGTGTAGACGCTGAACGGACGGCCCGACAGCACGACAAAGTCGGCGTCCTTGCCCGGCTCGATCGAGCCAAGCTGCCGATCGAGGTGCATCATTTCAGCCGGCCAGATCGTCACGGCCCGCAGCGCCGCGTCTTCCGACAGGCCGCCGCGCACGGTGATGCTCGCCGTGCGCAGCAGAAACCGCGACTCGGTGATGAAGTCGTCCGTGTTCACCGCGATCTTGACGCCCGCCTTGACGAGCATCGCTCCGTTCTGCTCGACGTACTCGACCACCTCGGCCTTGCCGCCGGGGCTGTCGGGCAGCGTCATCGACACGCCGATGTGCCGCTTGGCCAGTTCGCCCGCGATCTTGTACGCCTCGGTGCCGTGCTGCAGAACCATCTCGAAGCCGAACTCGTCGGCCAGTCGGACGGCGGTCAGGATGTCGTCGGCCCGGTGCGAGTGGAAGTGTACGGTGCGGCGGCGCTCGAGCACTTCGACGAGCGACTCCATGCCGAGGTCGCGCTCGGGCTGGGCGGCGTCCTTGTCGCCGCGGGCGACGGCGTCGCGATGCGCCTGCCACTTGCGCTGGTAGTCGCGGGCCTTGGTGAACTGCTCGCGCTGCATAGCGGCCAGTCGCATGCGAGTACCGGGCGGCTGGTTCTTCGGACCGTACGATCGTTTCGGGTTCTCGCCGTTGGCCATCTTCAGTCCGCCCTCGGGTCGGCCGGGCGTGACCATCATTTCTTCGAGCGTTCGGCCGCGCAGTTTGAGGTACAGCGTTTGGCCGCCGATCGCGTTGCCGCTGCCCGGCATGATGTTCACGGTCGTGACGCCGCCGGCCAGCGCCATCGGAACGCCCGGATCGCCCGGCCAGATCGAATCCATCGCGCGTAGGCTCGGTTGCACCGCTCCGGTCATCTCGTTGCCGTCGCTGTGCGCGTCGATGCTCGGCCGCGGATAGATGCCGATGTGCGAGTGCGTATCGACCAGGCCCGGGATGACGATCTTGCCCGCGAGGTCAGTGACTTTGGCCCCGTCGGGAATCTCGACCTCGCCGCGCCGGCCGACCGCGATGATCTTGCCGTCGCGTACGACCATGTCCGCGTCAGCGATCTCGCCGCCCGTGACAGTGAGGATCGTCGCGCCGCGAAACACCTCGGCGGGCTGGTCGGCGGCCTCGCAGGTCGCGGCACACAACGACACGGCAAACAACGCGGCAGTCAGTCGGTTCATCGGTCGCTCCTTGTGGTTGATTCGATGCTGGACACTGATCGCCAAATTGGAGACGGGTGGCGGCCGTGTGCGACGCCGTCGACCGCAGCGCGGGCCGGATCGCGAGGGCGGTTTCATCATAGCCGAAGGCCGAGTCAATTGCTTGCCGCCGGTGCCGCCGGTAGAGTCGCGACATGATTCGTCGGGCCGCCGAGAGTGATGTTGCCACGATCGCCGAGTTGATCCGCGCACTGGGCGAGTACGAACGGCTGGCGCACGAGGTCGTGCTGGACGAGCGGTTGCTGCGCGAGCACCTGTTCGGACCACGGCCGTATGCCGAGGTGTTGCTCGCCGAGGAGTCGGGCGAGGTCGTCGGGTTCGCTCTCTACTTTCACAACTACTCGACGTTCGTCGGCCGGCCCGGCATCTGGCTCGAGGACCTGTTCGTGCGTCCCGAACATCGCGGCCGTGGCCACGGCCAAGCCCTGTTCCAGGCGGTCGTCGACGCGGCGGTCGAGCGCGGGTGCGGGCGGATGGAATGGTCGGTACTCAACTGGAACGAGTCGGCGATTCAGTTCTACCTGGCTCACGGCGCCGTGGCGATGGACGAGTGGACGACGTTCCGTCTGGCGGGCGACGCGCTGCGTGCGGCGAGTGGCGGCGCGCAAACACACTGAAGACGGGCCGCTTCAATCCGCCTCAGTTCCAGAGTATCCATGCGGTAGGCCGATCATCGGCGCGGGCTTCGCCCACGATCGAGTAGGGTGGGGACAGGACAAGCGCAGCGTCGGCCCACCACGCTCACCATCACCATCAATACGGCACGCGCAGTTCCGCGGCGCGGGCGACGAGCGGCGGCAGAATCCGACCCGCCGGGCCGTACAGGCCGATCGCGGCGATTTCGCTGGCTGGGGTCGGCTCGAGATTGACCTCAATCACTTGGGCGCCGGCCTGTTGGGCCGTCCACGCCAGCCCCGCCGCTGGATGCACGTTGGCGCTCGTGCCGACGACCAGCAAGCAGTCGCATTCACGAGCCGCCGCCTCCGCAGCGGCCCAGACGGCGGGCGGCAACGACTCGTGGAACCAAACGACGGCGGGCCGCAACAGACCGCCGCACGATTCGCACGCGGGCAACTCCGGCAGACGTTCGCCCGTCTTGTCGAACTCGCGGCCACACGTCGTGCAGCGCACAGTCCAGATGTTTCCATGGACTTCGAGCACGCGCCGGCTGCCCGCCTGCTGGTGCAGTCGATCGACGTTCTGGGTGACGAGCGTGAACCGCTCGACCTGCGATTCCAGTTCGGCCAGCGCGAGGTGCGCGGGGTTCGGTCGAATCGCGAGCAGCTTCTCGCGGCGCGAGTTGTAGAACTCCCAGACGAAGCGCGGATCGCGCCCAAACGCCTCGGGCGTCGCGACCTCTTCGGCCCGGACATTCTTCCACAGTCCGCCGTCGCCGCGAAACGTGGGCACGCCGCTCTCGGCCGATACGCCTGCACCGGTCAGCACGGCGACGGCACCGCTGGCCGCGAGCACTCGCGCGGCTTGGTCCAACTTGTCGGCGTCCAGGTCCGCGGCCACTGTCGAAACTCCTTGCAACGAGCCGCCGCAACTATACCGCACGCCGCCGGCGCTCAGTAGGCCGAGCGGCGAATCTGCTTTTTGACGGCCCGGTGCGCGGCTGGTAGTGTACTCTCGCGACCTAAATAGCCTTGCACGATTCTGGGACAGTAGCCCGACGCGCCAGCGAGGGAGCACATGGCGAAATCACAAGAAATCAGGCCCGGTCCCTCGCTGGCGCGTCGGGCTACTGTCCCTGCGGACTCCCAGAATCACGCAAAGCCATTTAGCGGGCCGCACCAACAACGGCAGGAGTCACGCCATGAACCGCGCCGATTCGTTCGCACTGGTTTGCGAGTACACCAAGAACGAAAGCCTGATCAAACACATGCTGGCCGTCGAAGCGGCGATGCGCGCGTACGCCCGCAAGTACGGCGAAGACGAAGAGAAGTGGGGCGTCGTCGGGCTGTTGCACGACTTCGACTACGAACGCTGGCCGACGCCGCCGGACCACCCGCTGAAGGGGTCGGAGATCTTGCGCGAGCGCGGTTATTCGGACGACGTGATCTACGCGATCAAGTCGCACGCCGACTACCTGACCGATTGCCCGCGCGTGCACCCGATCGACAAGGCCCTGTACGCCTGCGACGAATTGGCCGGGTTGATCACGGCCGCGGCGCTGGTACGGCCGACCGGCATCACGGATCTCGAGGCGTCGAGCGTCAAGAAGAAGATGAAGCAGAAGAGCTTCGCCGCCAACGTGAACCGCGACGACATCGCCCGCGGCGCAGCCGATCTGGGCGTCGACCTGACCGAACACATCCAGTTCGTGATTGACGCGATGAAGGGGATTGCGGCGGAATTGGGACTGACCGAGAAGCTGCCACCGGGTTGCTCCAACCGGGAGACTCCGGCATGAAAGGGAAAAGCAGGAGGTCGGGGGCAAGAAGTTCATCGCCGCGCGTGACTACAAACATTTCGTCGCAGGCGGATGTCGACGAAGTGCTGAGTCTGATCAACGCTGCCCGCACGCGGGCCGTCGCCGCCGTCAACACCGCCCTCATCGACTTGTACTGGCAAATTGGGGAACACATCAGCCGGCGAATTGCCGCGGACGGCTCGGGACAGGGGACCGTCGAGGAGCTTGCCGAGTACATCCGGAGGCGCCAGCCCAACGCACAGGGGTTTTCGGCTCAGAACCTCTGGCGAATGCGGCAGTTCCACGAGACATACCGCGACACGCCAAAACTCGCACCGCCGGTGCGAGAATTGTCTTGGACCGGGTGTCCTTCCCGGCTTGGAACTACGGCCAGAGAGAGTGCTCACCTACGCCTTCGCCGGACTACTGGGCGTGGGCCCGATGATCCATGGCCTTCAGTTCTTGCGATTCGGGCGACGTTCTTGGACAGCCATTGAATGGGTGTGGACTGCGAGCGGCGCCTCGTTCGCCTTGCTGCCCGTCATCGATGTGTTCGTCTATTTCGGAGGAAACCATACAGTTGAATTGGTCTTCAATCGCTTCGTGGTGCTGTTTTTCTACGGCACCGGACCGATCGCTGTGCTATCTGCGGTCCCCTACGCCCGCCGACTGCGGACAGTACCGTGGTCTGGCTGGACTGGGCTGATAGTGACCCTAAGTTGGTCGCTTGTCTGGTGGGTCGCGGGACTCCGACAATCAGGTCCTCGCTTCTGCTTGGAAGTGCTCCGCGAACTGCTCTAGGGCGGCCTTGCCGGTGCGCGTGCAGAAGTCGCCGAAGCCCTCGCCCGGCTCGCGCTGTGATTTGAATTGGGCGAACACGGGGAGCAGCGTGGGCACGATGTCGGACGCCGGCACGAGGTCCTTGTAGAGGAAGCTCAGGCGGGTACCGAGCAGGTTGCCGCCCAGAAAGACGGAGTACTTGAGCGCCGACTTGCCGACGATGCCGATGTCGCTCGAGTACGGTCGCGCGCAGCCGTTCGGGCAGCCGGTCATGTGGATCGAGAACCGCTCGGCGGCCAGGCCAAGCTTGGCAAGTTCCACCTCCAACTCGTCGATGATGCCCGGCATCGCGCGTTCGGCCTCGGTGATCGCCAGCCCGCACGTGGGCACGGCCGGGCACGCGGCTGAGTAGCGCAGGGCGTTTGAGAGTTCGGTGTGCGCGGGTACGCCGTTGGCCTTGAGCAGCCGCTCGATCTCGTCGCGCCATGCGGCGTCGAGATCGGTCAGCAAGATGCTCTGAATCGGCGTGAGTCGCGCGTTCAAGCCGAGCGGCCCGAACCGCTCGAAGATCGCTCGCAGGGCCGTCTTCGAGTTCACTCCGTCTTTGTCTTGAATGCGGCCGTTTTCGATGTTCACGCCCAGGTAGAACTTGCCGTCGCCCTGGGCATGCCAGCCGAGATGATCGTCCATGGCGGTGACGTCGGCAGGGTGGGGGTCGGCGATTGGGTGGCCGTAGTACTCCTCGACCTTGGCCTTGAACTTGTCGATTCCCCAACTGTGAATGAGGTACTTGAGCCGCGCCTGGTGCCGGTCGTCGCGCCGGCCGAAGTCGCGCTGCACGCCGACGACCGCGGTGGTCACGTCGATCGCCTCGTCCACGCCGATGAATCCCAGGCGCTTCGCCACGGCCGGGAAGGTTTCCTTCTTGGCCGGGTAGGTCCCCATGCCGCCGCCGACCAGCACGTTGAAGCCGATCAGTTTGCCGCCCTCGACGACGGCCAAGAGACCCAAATCGTTGGCGTAAATATCGACGCAGTTGTCGCCAGGCGGCGCGATGGCGATCTTGAACTTACGCGGCAAGTACACCGCGCCGTAGATCGGCTCCTCGGCCGCCGTGCCGAGAATCTGGGATCCCGGTATTGAGGTTTCAGATTGGCCCGGCAGATCATGAACCCGCTCCCCGTCGATCCAGACTTCGTGATACGCGCGCGTGCGCGGCGCGAGGTGCGCGGCGAGTTGGTCGGCGATCTGTTGCAGTCGATCGCGTACGCCGTCGCCGTGATACGGGGCCGGGCAGCACATGACGTTGCGGTTCACGTCGCCGCACGCGCCAAGCGTGGTCAGCAGACTCGTGTTGATTTCGTGGATCGTCTGCCACAGGTTTTCTTTGAGGATGCCGTGCAGTTGCAGTCCCTGGCGCGTGGTGATGCGCAGCGTGCCGTTGCCGTAGCGTTCGGCCAGGTCGAGTTGGGCCAGGAATTGCCGAGCCGTCAGTTTGCCCCCGGGAACCTTGGAGCGGACCATGAACATGTAGGCCCGCACGGTCTTGTCTTCGCCCGGCTTGCGGTTTTTGCGCGCCTCGCGATCGTCCTGCTGATAGGTGCCGTGGAACTTGAGCAGCGCCCCATCGGCCTTGCCGAAGTGGTCGCTGTCTTTGGCCAACTCATCTGCGATGGTGCCGCGCAGTTGCCGACTGTTCTCCTTGATGATCTCTGCTCCGGATCGCTCGCCGCTTGCTGCCATGAATCGCCTCCCCACGAAGAATCCGAGACACGGCGCCCAGTCTAGTCAGTTCGGCAAATCGTGGGTACGCGAGTTCGGGCTGCGGCGCGGCGTTGAGTGTGCGACGCACATTGCGCGAGCGCTTCGTTTAACGCCGAGCCGAAGGCGACGGCACTATCTGGACAACTGCCAGCCGTCGCCTTCGGCTCGGCGTTAAACGACTTGCGCACGTCAAATCGCAAACCGCTTCGTGCGCCCTGCGGCGTTCACTTGCCGGGGAGGCTGGCCTGGCCCTTGGCGGCGGTCTCGATGCGAAACAGCGACTTGGCGGTCGTGATGTAGAGCACGTTTCGTTTCGAACCGCCGAACGTGCAGTTGGTCGGGTCCTCCGGCGTGCGCACGACTGTGAGCAACTTGGCCGCGGTACGGTCGGCGCTCAACTCGAAGACATGCACACCGGCCCGCTCGCCGGACCCTGCCGTGGCCCAGATGCGGCCGGCCGAGTCGATGGTCATGCCGTCGATGCCGCGACCGGCCCCGAAGTCGTGCAGCACGCGGCCGCCCGTCGCGGCGCCGTCGCGCCCGAGATCGAACGCCCACAGCACGCGACGCGATTCGCCCGGCCGGTTGTCCGAGACGTACAGCGTCTTCTGGTCCGGCGCGATCGCGATGCCGTTGGGCTTCGAGACCGTGTCGATGACGCGCGTCAGCTTGCCGTCGGGGTCGATGCGATAGACGGCTTCCTTGTCTTGTTCGACGCCGGCTTGGCTGCCGTAGCGCGGGTCGGTGAAGTAGATTCGGCCCGCCGCGTCGATCGCGAGGTCGTTCGGACTGTTCAGCCGCTTCCCGTTGTAGCGATCGGCGAGTGTGACGACGCGGCCGTCCTTTTCGGTCCGCGAGATTCGTCGGCCGCCGTCGCTCGAATTGCCCTCGGCCGCCACCAGCCGGCCCTCGCGATCGAATGCCAGGCCGTTCGACCGTCCGCTCGGTTCGCGGTAGACGCTCGCCTTGTCGCCTGGTTCCAGTTTCAGAATGCGGTTGCGCGGGATGTCCTCGAAAATCAGGAAGCCATCGGGGTGCCACGCCGGCCCTTCGCTGAACTCGAGGTCGCCGACCACGCGCTCGAGCTTGGCCGCCGGCGCGAGCAAGTCGTCGGCGGCCGCGGTCGGTGCCACCGCGACGAGCAGCGTCATCGAAACGAGCGATGCCATGTGGATGCCTCCCAAGGAAGTCGTAGTGCAGGCGGCTCGCCTGCGGCTTCCTTTGACGACATTGCAGGCGGGCCGCCTGCACTACGCTAAGGAAGTGGCCGTGGGGCGGGCTTCCAGCCTGCCCGCCAGTTCCTTGGTCGGCTTGTGCAGGCTGGAAGCCTGCCCCACGGTGAACGATCGAGAATTGCTCAGCATGGTTTCTCCTCAGGAGTGGTGTGTCAGTCCAGGGAACGACTCGCGGATCGGCGCGGCGTCACGGCTCGGTTCGCCGTCGCGGGCGAAGGCGTCGCGCACATAGCGCGGCAACCGAAACAGCCGCTCGTGCGTCGTGCCGTCGTAAAACCGCAGGCCCGCGACCTGCCGCATCGCGAGCCGATCGTTCACCGCGCCGGCCGACATCGCCAGCGGGTCGATCGGCGTCGAACTGGCCAGCGTGAACGACCAGTCGGTCGTGTAGGCGGGCAGGAAGACCGCGTACGGGAAGACGTGCGGCCAGACCGCACGCACGGTGCGATGAATCGTCGCCGCGCTGGCGAGCCCGTGCAACGTGACGGCGTCGGACTGGATCGTGACCACGCCGTGCGGGCGAAGGTGCGCGCGCACGATCTCGTAGAACTCGACGGTGAACAGCCGGAACGACGGGCCGTCGGCCATCGGGTTGGTTACATCGATGAAGACGGCGTCGAACCGGTCGTGGCAACGCTCAAGGAACGCGCGGCCGTCGGCGAATTCGAGCCGCACGCGCGGGTCGTCGAAGGCGCCGGAGTGAAAGCTCGACAGGTGCGCGCGGGCCGCCGCGATCACTTGAGCGTCGAGATCGACCATGACGACCTGTTCGACCGAACGATGACGCAGCACCTCGCGCAGCGTCGCCCCTTCGCCGCCGCCGATCACCAGCACGCGCCGCGGGTCGGCGTGCAGCACCAGCGCCGGCTGCACCAGCGATTCGTGGTAGATGTACTCGTCCAGCTCGAAGCTCTGCACCTCGCCGTCGAGCAGCAGGCAGCGGCCGTATCCTTCGGTCTCGACGATCTCGATGTCCTGAAACTCGCTGCGCGCATGAAACACCTCGCGGCGCACCGCGTGAGCCGTGTACTCCCACGGGCTGGCCCAGTCCAGCATCCAGCGGTGGCGGAGCAAGGACATCGCCGATTGCTGATCGCTGGTCGCTGATTGCTGGTTCATTCTTGGATCAGGGCACTTACTCGCTGGCCGCGAGTTCGGAATGGCGCCAGCGTCGGTTTCTGGCGTTGTCGAGCTGCCCGCGCGGCAGTTCGATCTCGGCGACGCGATTCGACCGCAGGCAGTCGCCGAGGTGCGTCTTGCCGCGGTGCGGGTCGGTTTCGGGGTTGCAGACGAAGATGTCGAGGCTGGCCGTTGCGTGCTCCGGCCAGGTGTGAATCGCCAGGTGACTCTCGGCGAGCACGACGAACACGCTGACGCCATGCGGCTCGAACCGATGGGCGTGAACGCCGACGACGGTCGCCCCCATCGCCTCGGCCGCCGCGACCGCCTGGGCGCGCAGGTAGTCTACGTCGTCCAGTCGCGTGCGGTCGCACCCGAACAAGTCAACGAGCAGGTGCCGTCCCAACAACTTCGCCACGCGACATTCTCTCCGGCCTGTGAACAAGAGGACGCAACGCGGTTCCTTATAGCACTTGCGTCTGAGAGCGACAACACGGCCGATTTCTTGCGTTCCAGGTTTTTGCGACCTTGAACTTTTGAACTTTTTTGTTGCGAAGTCGGTTCAGGACGTATATGAGTAACGGGGCGTGGTAGGCGTCGGATGCCGTTGGCGGTCAATCGGCCCATCAGAGAAGTCCGCCGTGCTCGTCGCTTCTACGTTTGTGGGATTCGCTGTGAAGAGGGGGTCTCACCATGACGCGCACCCCGAGCCCCGTCCGTCCGTATCCAGTTCCGCATCGCCGAACGCAGAAAAGCGGCCGACCACAGCGCACCGTGCGTCCCTGGTTGGAGCATCTCGAAGACCGAGTCATGCTGGCGGTGAACCTCTCGTTTGATCCCGGCTACCGCACAGTGGAGCAGTTGCACCAGCGGCTTGACCAGATCAACGCCGCGTTTCCGGACCTGACCGAGGTCGTCGACTACGATGAGAACACCGGGAGCTTCTGCAAGATCCAGGGTGGATGCGTGCTCGCGTCCACCGATCCGGACATCACCGTGCCCGGCTTCGATCTGAAGGCGCTGCGAATCACCAACGAGTCTCTACCCGGCGACAAGCCCGAGTTCTTCCTGCTCGCCAACTTGCACGCGAGGGAGATCGTCACGCCGGAACTTGCGATTCGATTCGCGGAGTTTGTTCCGCCCAGCGTGCTCAGCTCTGCCGGACTGACCGACGTCTCGGCGCTCGGCGAGTTGGAGAACTTGCTGTACCTGAGCCTGGCCAACAACACGATCCGCGCCGCCGACGCGCTGGGCGTTCTGCCCAAGGTCGTGGTGCTCGACATTTCGGAAAACAACCTCAGCTCGGTCGGAGGCCTGGCGGGCGCGCGTGCGATCGACGACGGCGATTGGCTGGGCGGCTACGACGAACCGGGCGGCCCGTGGCGGCACAACATCCTGCCGGTCATGACCGCGTTTCGAGGCGACTACAGATTCCAGTCGGCCGAGGACGGACCGCACGCGGCCGAGTGGCGGTTCACGAATCTGCCGGCGACGGAGCACGACCTCTACGCCACGTGGCACGAGCACCAGGCTCAGGCGTCGAACGCGATGTACACGGTCGCGGCGAAGGGCGGCACGACGGACGTCGTCGTGAACCAGAAGTTCGCGCCGGCCGGCTCGCTGCCCGGCAACGTCACGGCAGGCGGCCGACCCTGGCAAAAGCTGGGACAGTTCTTGCCCGACGCGGACGAGTCCATCGTGGTCACGCTCGGCGACGCGGGCGACGGCACGGTCGTTGCCGATGGCCTGGTGCTCGTCGCCACGGCGCTGCCGGCACTCGATCGCATCGACCTGCGCGGCAACCCGCTGGGCAACGACGCGCACGAAGTCGCGCTGCCCGTGCTGCGTCAGAGGCTCGCGGTCCCCGCCGCCCTGCGATTCGACGCGAACACGGCGCCCGCGTGGACCGAGCAGATCGGCCCACTCGTCGCGAACAGGCAGTTCACGAACGGAGTCGGCGTGGTCATCGAGGACATCGCCCAACTGATCGACGACTCCGACAGGCCGACGGGTCAGTTCAAGTTCGAGGTGATCGCGGACGAGCCAGACATCTTCGGTGCGTTCTTTGAGCAACCATTCCAGGCGCTGGTAGTGGGCGCCAAGGCCGGCTTCCAGGGCGTCACGCAGGTTACCGTGAGGGCCTACGACGGGCCGAGCGACCTGGACGACACGCGCGGTCGGTTCGGTGAGATGACGTTCGACCTGCACGTCGATGCGGGCGCGGTTTATGGCCGCAAGTTCGACGACCGCAATCAAGACGGCGTGCAAGACGCCGGCGAACCCGGCATCGAAAACTGGAAGACGTTCGTCGACGTCGACAGCGATGGATCGCACCAGTCCGCCGAGCCGTTCGCCCTGACCGACGCCAACGGCGACTACGCGATCGTGGGCGCGCCGGTGAATGGCGTCGGCCTGATCGACGAAGAGTCGCAGCCGCGCGCCCTGTCGGTGCCGGACCCCGACCGGTCCGTGGTGATCGAGTCGGAGGCGGAGCACTTCACTCGGCGGGCCGATGTGTTGTTCATCGGGCCGAGCCCGTTCACTCAATCGTGGAAGGTCATCGACGCGACCGCGCCGGCCGGGCAGCTCGGCGTAGGCGAAGACGCGGGCGTGCCGGCCGCGGCCAAGTTCGCCGGCGCATCGGGCGGCGCCTACGTGCAGCTCCTGCCTGACAACGGCACGGCGCTCACCGATCCCAACACGATCGACTCAGGCGCCAAGATCGAATACGACTTCTACGCGCCTATGGCCGGCACGTACCAACTGTTCGTCCGGTGGGACGGCCACGACGGCGGCAGCAACTCGCTGTATGCGTCGATCGTTGATCTCAAGGACGGTCTGGGCGGCGATCACGCCGACTGGTACCGATACACCAGCACCAGCCCAGACGCCAGCTTCGCCACCGCCCCCGCGCTCGGTCAGGGTGTGGCCGCGCCCGAGAACACCGCGTCCACCGGCGGCGAGGTCGCGGCGGTCTGGCGCCTCAAGCCTGGCCCGCGCTACACGCTTAGGTTCACGCCGCGCGAGGACGGCGTGGCCGTCGATTCGTGGCGGCTCGTCCTCTTGCCCGACCCCTACCGCACGGCGTTCAACCGACCCGACGGGACCGCGTCGCTCGACGGTTTCACCATCGACCCCAACCCGGACTTTCCAAACCTCTGGCACCAGTCCACGGGCCGTAGCGCCGACACGACCACGCACTCGGCGCCGCACCTCGTGTACTTCGGCCAGTCGGAAGGCCCGACCGGCGGCGGCAACTACACCGTGATCGGCACGCCCGTCGAGGGCACGATCACGTCGCCGATGATCGACCTGACCGAGGCGGCCGCCGCATCGTTGCAATTCAAGTACCTGCTCGACACCGAGCGAGTCGCCGGGCAGGACATCGCGTCCGTGCAATTGTGGGACGGATCGCAATGGGTCGCGGTGGCCGACAACCAGAGCACGACCGGCTTGGCGCCGCTGAGCGACAACGCCATGTGGTCGAACGCCACGATCGACCTCGCCGCGTTTATCGGCATCGAGACGCGGGTCCGCTTCTCGTTCGCCAGCGTCACGCGATCGAACACGTCGGGCGAGGGCTGGTACGTCGATGACGTCGTCGTCTCGGCAACGCCGCGTGTGAGCGTCGGCGTAGACTTCGCCAACTTGGTCGTGATCGACGCGGGGTCGGTCGCCAGTCCGTTTCAGTCCGGTCCGCGCCGTGCCGCCGAGGGGGACGTCATCCATGCCACGGTGATGGTCACGGACCCGGATCCCTCGGACGGCGGCAACTTCCAGTTCCAGTGGACGGTGACTGGGCCGGGCATCATGGGCAGCGCCGTCAGTCCGCTCGGAAGCTCGCCCGACTTCCCGTTCGCGCTGCCGGACAACGGCACGTACACACTCAGCGTGCAAGCGGACGATCTGGACGCAGGCGCGAGCTACGCCGATTCATTCCAGGTGTTCGCCGACAACGTGGCGCCGGCGACCATGATCAGCGACCGCACGGCGATGGAAGGCGAACTCGTCGAGTTCACCAGCGCGTTCACGGACGCCGGATCGGCCGACACGCACAGCTTCCTGTGGCACGTCGTGTCCGACAACGGGCAGGTCATTCCCAACGCTGCCACCGCCGACTTCAGCTTCACGCCGACCGCCGACGGCGTCTACACCGTCACGCTCACCGTCACCGACGACGACGGCGGCACGGCCACCGGGCAGGCTAAGGTCGCGGTCGGCAATGTCGGCCCGCAGAACGTCATGATCAGCGGCGTCCTGGCGGTGAACGAGGGTCAGCCGGTCGCACTGACCGGCACGTTCACGGACGCCGGCGCCGCCGACGCGCACGTTCTCAATTGGCACGTGGTCGCCAGCAACGGCCAGATGATCGCCGACGGCACGAGTAGCACGTTCGGCTTCGTGCCGGCCGACGAGGGCACGTACGCAGTGACACTGACGGTCACCGACGACGACGGCCTGTCGGCATCGAAGATGGCAACGGTGACGGCGGCGAACGTCGCGCCGACGATCGCGCTGCTCACCGGCCCGACCAACCTCGACGAAGGTCAACTCGCCGAGTTCACCGCCGCCGCGGCCGATCCGGGCGTCGACATGCTGAGCTTCGAATGGGACTTCGGCGACGGCACGGGCACGGCAGCCGGCGCCGCCGTGCAACACACGTTCGCCGACAACGGCAGTTTCGTCGTGACTCTCACCGTGCACGACGGCGACGGCGGAATCGTGACCGAAACGATAGATCTGACCGTGAACAACGTAGCCCCGTCGCTCCAGACGGCCGCCGACCAAGAGACCACCGAAGGCGCCGCACTCGCGCTCGCCCAGATCGGCTCGTTCGTCGACCTCGGCTTCGGCGCTGGCGAACTGTTCACGTTCACGATCGACTGGGGCGACGGCACGCCGGCCGATACGGGCAGCTCCCCGATCGGCACCGTCGGCGGACCAGGCGTGCCGACCGCTGGCTCGTTCGGCGGTTCGCACACCTACGGCGACGATGGCACGTACACAGTCACCATCGCCGTCACGGATGACGACGGCGGTTCGGTCAACTCCACGCTGACCGTCATGGTCTCGAACGTCGCCCCCGCGATCGCACCCGTCATGAACCAGACCGTGAATGAAGGCTCGCCTCTGGCACTCAGCCCCATCGCTACGATCACCGACCCCGGCTTTGCACAGCCCACCGTCCCCAGCGCCGAGACGTTCACGGCGTCCATCGACTGGGGCGACGGCACGCCCGCCGAGCTGGGCCAGGTAACGATCGACACGCCCGGCGCGCCGGGCACTCCCACGACGGCCTCGTTGAGCGGCAGCCACACCTACCTCGACAACGGCGATTACACCGTGAAGCTCACCGTGACCGATGACGACGACGCGACCACCGTCGCCACCTTCATGGTGGCCGTTGCGAATGTTGCGCCGGCGGTGACTATCGCGATGGTCACCGAGCCTGGCCAAGCGGGGGGCCAACTTCAACTTGTCGGCGGCTTCGCGGATCCGGGCGCCGACACGTGGCGGTTGCTGGTCGATTACGGCGACGGCATGCTTGTGCCGGCGGTGCTCGAGGGCATGGGCTTCGAACTGTCGCGCGTGTACAACGAAGGGGGCAACTTCATAGTGGTGGTAAACGTGCGTGACGACGATGGCGGCGAGGGGACCGCAGAGGCGTCGTTCACCGTCGCCGGCCCGCCCGGCCCCCCCGCGCCCGCCGGTGGTCGTCAATCCGATCGCGAACCTGACCGTCTCGGAAGACGCCGCAGCGATCAACAACCACGCCGATCTGCGCCTCGTCTTCAACGATCCCGACCCGGAAGACACCGACGACAAGCTCGTCTACAGCGTGGTGGGCAACGATCGGCCCGACTTGGTGATGGCCGCGACCGACGCCGACGACAAGCTCGATCTTGTGTTCGGCGCGAACGAATCGGGCAAGGCGACGATCACCGTCGAGGCCCGCGATACGCACGGACTCGTCGTCAACAACACGTTCACGGTCACCGTGCAAGCGATCAACGATCCGCCGGAAGTCGACTTCATCACCGACAAGACAGTGATTCTCGGCAACCTGCTGCGATTCACTGCCACCGGCCGCGACCCCGAGACTCCGGCCGATCGACTGACGTGGAGCCTCGGCCCCGGCGCGCCGGCTGGCGCGACGATCGGCAGTCGCACCGGCGTCTTCATGTGGACGCCGACCGCCGATCAGGCGTCGCAGACTCACACGATCACGATCCAAGTGAGCGACGCCAGCACACCGGTGCTGCGTGACTCGCGCGCGTTCTCGGTGACGGTGCGCGACCTGCGGCCTCCGCGCGTCGAGCAACTGAACCTCGAATACGCCGACGCGCTACGCCGGACTTTCACTGCTATACGCCTCACCTTCAATAAGCTGGTCGATGCGACGGCCGCGGTGGATTTGAACAACTACCAACTCAGCGCAGTCGGCAAGAAGCCCAAGTTGCTCACGCTGACTGGCGCCGAGGTTGCCCCCGACGGGCACACCGTGACGCTGCGGCTGCCCAAGGCCACGAAGGTCGGTGCGCAGCGGCTCGTCGTGCTCGATGGCGTGACCGACCGCGACGGCAAGCCACTCGACGGCGACCTGGACGGCAACCCCGGCGGCGATCACGCCGCTCTGTTTGGCACGAAGCTCACAATCGTTGACCAGGACCTCGACCGCGCGTCGCTCGCGCTTACGCGGGGGCTGATGGTGCTGACCGGCGGCGAACACCTGGCGCTCGTTGATCTACTACCCGGCAGTGTGCTGACCGGCACGATCAAGGCAGCGAAGTTCGGCAGCGACCGCATCGTTCGCCTGGCGACGGCCGCGGGCCTAAATGACGTGATCGCCAACCTGCCGACCTGCACACCGGCGAAGCCTCAAGACTGCCTGGAGATCGGCGCCGTCTCGGCCCAGATAGTCGACTCGCTACTCGATTCGGGCAAGCTTTCGCGTCGTGAGCTGGTAGTCGAGCTTGAAACAGAATGGACCCCGCGGAGACGCTTTGGGCGCTAAATGGCTTTGCGTGATTCTGGGAGTCCGCAGGGACAGTAGCCCGACGCGCCAGCGAGGGACCGGGCCTGATTTCTTGTGATTTCGCCATGTGCTCCCTCGCTGGCGCGTCGGGCTACTGTCCCAGAATCGTGCAAGGCTATTTAGCTCACCTCGATGTGCTACGCGATGTTGGCGAGGCGATCAGGATTCGGGTGGCAGAGAGTGGACCGGACCAGATTCGAACTGGCGACCTCTGCAATGCGAATGCAGCGCTCTCCCAACTGAGCTACCGGCCCCGACGCGAAGTGATGCTACCCGCCACGGCGCTGGCCCGTCAACTTCACATCACGCTATAATCCGCGCGATGAGAATCGACAAGATCGAGTTGTTTCACGTTTCCATGCCGCTGTTCTATCCGTGGCGCACTGCGTACGGCGAGGACGCGGCGATTGAGTCGGTGCTGGTGAAGATGACCAGTGGCGCGACGCACGGATGGGGCGAGGCGACGCCGTTCGCCGCGCCGTGCTACAGCCCCGAATGGGCGGCGGGCACGTTTGCGTTGGTGCGGGACTGGCTGGCCCCGGCCGTCGTGGGCCGCGAGTTCGCCGACGCCGCCGAGTTGAATCGAGCGATCGCGATCTTCAAGGGCAACCCGTTCGCCAAGGCTGCGATCGATACGGCGTGGTGGTCGCTCGACTCACGCCGGCGCGGCGTGCCGCTCTATCGCGCGCTGGGCGGCAAGCGATCGACGATCGACGTCGGCGCTGACTTCGGCGTCATGGACTCGCTCGACGATCTGATCCGAGCCGTAGGAACTGCGGTCGACGCCAGCTTCAAGCGAGTGAAGCTGAAGTTCCGGCCCGGCTGGGACGTGCCGATGCTCGAAGTGGTGCGAAACAGCTTTCCGCGTTTGACCATTCACATCGATTGCAACAGCGGTTACCGGTTGGACGACGTGGCCATGTTCAAGCAAATCGACCGGTTCGGCCTGGCCATGATCGAACAACCGCTGGCACACGACGACCTAGTGGACCATGCGAAGCTGGCCCGGTCGATCGAGACGCCCGTGTGCCTGGACGAGAGCATCACGTCGGTCGATCGCGCTCGGCAGGCGATTGAGCTGGGCAGTTGTCGTTGGGTGAACATCAAGCCCGGCCGCGTCGGCGGGCTAACCGCGGCGCGGGCGATCCACGACATCTGCCGCGACGCGAGTGTGCCGTGTTGGGTCGGCGGGATGCTGGAAAGTGCGGTCGGCGCGGAGATGTGCATCGCGCTCGCCACACTCGACAACTTCAGCTACCCGGCGGACATCTTTCCATCGAGCCGGTTCTATCGCGACGACCTTGCGGACCCGCCGATCACGCTCAGTCGCGACGCCGCCGGATATCCACAAGTTTCCGCCTCCGAGTTGCCCGGTATCGCGGCCGAACCCGTCGCCGAACGGCTCGACCGCAGTTGCCTCGCCCGCGCCGAGGTGACCGCCGGCTGAACCTACCGCTGCCTGCGCGGCAGCGGTATCATGCGGCAGATCGTGTTACGAACTACCGGCCGAGTCGAGGACCGACGCCGTTGCAGTGCCCACACTGTCACAATTCGATTGAGGCGGCGACTGACGCGCGCGGCAAGCTCGTGTGTCCCAAGTGTCATGGCCCGCTTTCGGGTCGCGCGAGCGGGCCCGCGCGGGCCGCCGTGACGGCGCGGTCGGCTACTACCACCAGTGTAGCTGATCCCGCCCGAGCCAGCCCGCCCACGAAGTCGACCGACCCGGCTGCTTCATCGGCCATGACCAAGGCGATGACCGAGCGGCCGACGCTCGGCGAGTACGCCATCATCGGCGAACTGGGGCGCGGCGGAATGGGTCGCGTGTTCAAGGCGGTTCACAAGAGTCTTGGCCACGTGCGTGCGATCAAGGTCTTGTCCAAACATGAAAGCCGCGATCCCAAAACACTGGCCCGCTTCCAGCGCGAAGCCAAGATCATTGCCAGCATGGATCATCCGCACATCGTCAAGGTCTTCGATTTCAACCACGACGCCGAACGCGGTTACTACTACATCGTGATGGAGTTTGTCGACGGCGGCTCGGTCGGACAGATTCTGAAGCGCAAAGGCAAACTGCCGTGGCATCAGGCGACCGAGATCACGCTGCACGCTGCGCTGGGCATGGCCGAAATGAGCAGGCTGAACTTGGTACACCGCGACATCAAGCCGTCGAACATCCTGATCGACAAACAAGGCACGGCCAAGCTCGCCGATTTGGGACTAGCAAGGCAACAGGGCGAAGGGGCCGACACGCAACTGACGGCAACGGGCGCCGTCATGGGCACGATTGATTACATGGCGCCCGAGCAGGTTCTCGACGCGCGCCAAGCCGATATTCGGTCCGACCTCTACGCGCTCGGCTGCACACTGTTCCACATGCTGACCGGCCGCGTGCCGTTTCCCGAAGGGTCGCCGTATCAGCGTATTCAACAGCAACTCAATGAACCGCTTCCTGAGATCGGCCCGCTTGCCCCCGACGTACCCTTTCAACTTGTGCTCGTTATCAATCGGCTGACCGAGAAGGACCCGGCCAATCGGTACCAGACGGCCGAGGAGCTTGTCGAAGACCTGAAGGCGCTGTCGGGCGAACCTCCGACGAATGACTCGATGGAAGGATCGACGATCATGCAACTGCAGGCGCTCGCCGAGGCTGTCGCCCGCGACCGACCGTCCGCGGGCAGCGACAGTGGTGCGAAGAGCGTCGCACGTGGGCTGCCAGCTTGGGCGCTGGTGGCGATCGGCGCGGCGTTCGGAGGGCTGGTGCTCGTCGGCCTGTGGGCGCTTGTATCTCGGAGGCCCCCGCCGCCGTCGCCGGACCCGACCGTTCAAACAACGACAACCATCGACAAGCCAGATGGTTCCGACGATGCCCTACCGAGAAAATCGTTCGACGACTACCTCGAAGGGGCACGTCAGCGGACCGATCAGCCCTGAGGACGTGAGGCGTTCCGGGCGGTTCGACTTTCGCACGCGCAAGGCGTTCCGGTTCACGCGATTAAAGCTGAACTACCGATCTTGACGAAAACCCCCATATGTGAGTTATTAGGAACCGTCCGGATAATGCGGTCAGGTTACGGCCAGGAACGAGGTCACCTCATTTCGCACGCTCGTGCAGCGAATCAACTGGCCTGATCGCCGATCTAGCCCGGTCGATCCGGATGGGATCGCGGAACAGGGCGAAACGGGACACCCATGTCTTCTGGGACGCGCGTCGAGGCGTCGCGGGATTTGTCGAAGTCACCGTTCCCTTTGGACGCTCAGTGGGGCCTGCCATGGCGGCCATGGTATGAACATTACCCGCGTGGAGTGCCGCGCGGACTCGCGTACCCCGAGCTGCGCGCCGAACAGTTGCTCATCCGCGCGACCAATGCATACCCCGATCGTTTCGCGGTGCGATACTTCCGCACGCACTGGACGTTCCGCGAGTTGTCCGAGCGCATCCGCCAGGTTGCCGCGAACCTGCAGCACATGGACATCGGCCCGGGCGATCGCGTGATTCTCTCATTGCCAAACTCGCCGGAGTTTGTCGTGGCGTGGTTCGCGCTGCAGTGGATCGGAGCGCAGGTCGTACCGGCCAATCCGCTCTACGCAGCAGAGGATTTCGTCCACCTCGCCAAGCTGACCGAAGCGAAGGCGATTATTGGACTCGACCTGAAGATCGATCCGGTGCTCGAGATGACGCGAGCGATCGGGACACCGATTCTGATCACGAGCAGTTTGGCGCCGCACCTGCCCTGGCACTTGAGCGTGCCGTACAAGATCAAGAACTGGCTGACCGGCCGGATCGACGCTGGCGCCAAGACTCGCGTCGAGCGCTTCGAGTCTCTGTACGACGGCAGTCGAACGCCACTCAGTCAGCCGGTGCTGACCGACGCCAAGTTGCCCGCCGTGCTTCAACCGACCGGCGGCACCACCGGCACACCCAAGGTCGCGGTGCTCACCCATCTCAACCTGTTGGCGAACGTCGCGCAGCTCCACGTCTGGAGCGGCTGCGAGCCTGGTAATGAAGTCGTACTTGCGGTGATTCCGTTCTTTCACGTGTTCGGGACGACGCTGGCTTTCCTGTCGTCGCTCGCCGGCGGTGCAACCCTGCTGCTGCAGGCCAAGTTCGACGCGTCGTGCGTCTGGAAACTCATGGAGCAGTATCACCCGAGCGTCGCGCCGATGGTGCCCATGATGTTTGCCGCCCTGAACGAACAGATGGCCAAGCGCGGCAAGAACATCGAAGGGCTTCGCATGTGTCTGTCGGGCGCCGCGCCGCTCGACCCCGAGGTGCAAAAGGAGTTTCAGGACCGAACCGGCGCCCGCATCTTCGAAGGTTATGGACTGTCGGAGGCGTCGCCGGTCACGCACGCCAACCCGCCCGACTCGACCGCTCGGCCCGGCTCGATCGGTCTGCCGTTGCCCGGCACGCTGGCCAAGATCATGGACGTGGAAACCGGCACCAAGGAAATGCCGCCCGGCAAGGTGGGCGAACTCGTAGTCAGCGGCCCACAGGTCATGGCCGGCTACCTGAACGCCCCCGCCGAGACCGAACGGGTGCTGCGCGACGGATGGCTCTATACCGGCGATCTCGCCCGCATGAATGAGGAAGGGTTCTTTACGATCGTCGATCGCAAGAAGGACCTGATCATTTCGGGCGGCCTCAAGGTATTTCCCAGCGAGGTGGAAAAAGTACTGGCCGCGCATCCGATCGTTCGCGAGTGCGCCGTGGTCGGCGCGCCGGACAAACTGTACGGCGAGCGAGTGGTCGGCTACGTTGTCACGCGTAGCAGCGGACAACTCATCGAGGAGCAGTTGCAGAAGCACTGCCGCAAACACCTGGCCGCGTACAAGGTGCCGCGGTCGATCAAGCTGTGCGAAAAGTTGCCGACCACGTTCCTAGGCAAGGTGCGACGCAGCGAGCTGCGCGCGACCGAGGCGGCCGGCGGCACTGGGCACGGTCACGATGATTCACCTGGGCCGAAGAAGGAGGTTGCCTGATGCCGCAAGCCGTGATTGTCGATGGCGTGCGCACGCCGTTCGTCAAGGCCGCCGGACCGCTGTCGCACACGCCCGCCCAGGAATTGGGCCGGCTGGTCGTACGCGAGCTGCTGTATCGCACGAATCTCGCGGACGACGAGGTCGACGAGTTGATCGCCGGCAATGTTGCCAGCCCACCCGACGCGGCCAACGTCGCCCGCGTGATTGCGTTGCGAGCGGGCATTCCGAAGGATCGCGTGGCGCACACGGTCAACCGCAACTGCGCCAGCGGCTTCGAGTGCTTGACCCAGGCGATCGACCGCGTGCGCAGCGGCGCGGCGTCGTGCGTGATCGCGGTCGGCGTCGATTCCATGAGCAACATTCCCGTGTTCTGGCGCAAGTCGTTCGCCGAAAAACTTTGGGCGGCGACGCAGGCCCGCAGCACGTTTAAGAAGCTGGCCGCGCTTGCCCGCATTCGGCCCGCCGACCTGGCGCCGCAAGTCGGCATCAAGCTGGGCCTCACCGACCCTGTCTCGGCCTTGATGATGGGCGAAACGGCCGAGAAGCTTGCCCGCGACTTTCACATCACGCGCGACGAGCAGGACGAGTTTGCGCTCGTGAGTCACCAGCGCGCGACCGCGGCGTGGAAAGAAAACCGTCTGGCCGACGAGGTCATGACCGTCTACCCGGCGCCCGCGTCGCGTGCGGTCGCCGGCGACATCGGCCCGCGCGAGGAACAGAGTAAAGCGGCGCTCGGCAAGCTGCGCCCGTACTTCGACCCGAAGTGGGGCACCGTGACGGTTGGCAATTCGTGCCAGGTCACCGACGGCGCCGCGGCGTTGCTCGTGATGGAGGCGAGCAAGGCCCAATCGCTTGGACTGAAGCCGCTCGGGCGCGTGCGCGGCTATGCCTACGCCGGTTGCGATCCGAGCCGTATGGGGCTTGGCCCAGTCTACGCGACCGCCCGCGTGCTCAAGCAGACCGGTCAGCGGCTGCGCGACATGGACCTGGTGGAATTGAATGAGGCGTTCGCGGCCCAGGTGCTCGCGTGCCTGCGAGCGTTCGAGTCGCCGTCGACCACGTGCGCGAGCGGCGACGGATCGAGCGTACTTGGCCCGGTGGATCCCGATCGCCTCAACGTGAACGGCGGCGCGATTGCATTGGGTCATCCGGTCGGGGCCACGGGCACACGACTGGTCCTCACGCTGCTCCGCGAACTCGCCCGCCGTGGCAAGCAGACCGGCCTCGCGACGCTCTGCGTCGGCGGCGGCCAAGGTGGCGCGATCGTGGTGGAACGAGCGCAAGCGGCATAACGGACGATTTCGAGCGACGTCCGATCGTGGCCGGAGTGACTCGATGCTCAGTACCGCTCCACATTGAAAGGGGTCCGAATTCGTTTAACCCGCAGCCGCAGGCGAGGCACAACAATCGCCAGCCATGCCTCGCCTGCGGCTGCGGGTTAAACGACCGAGGCCGATTTCAGACCCTATTCAATGCGGCACTGTACTCAGTCTATAGAGATCAGGTCCCGACAATGATTCACTGATCGTCGATCTAATGGACGGTCGCGCAGTATCTGTGCCGTTGGCTTGGTATCCGCGGCTGTTCCTGCGAACTAGGATGACGACATGGCTACCACATGGCATCAGGATTCGATCGAAGGCGGCGTCTTGCGCGTGCGGATTGATCAGCAGGGCAAGTCGGTCAATGCGTTCTCGCGAGCCGTGCTGGATGAACTGGCCGAGTTGCTTGCCGGGGTGCGGCGCGACCCGACGATTCGCGGAGTACTGTTTCGCAGCGGCAAGCCCGGTACATTCATCGTCGGCGCCGACGTGAACGAACTGAAAGACCTGCGCGGCCGCGACGCCGCCAGAGAAATCTCGCAGTACGGCCAGGGCATCTTCCAGCAGCTCGCCGACCTGCCTGTGCCCACCGTGGCCCTGATCTCCGGCGCGTGTCTCGGCGGCGGACTCGAGTTTGCGATGTGCTGCACCTACCGCGTCGCCGACGACGATCGCAAGACGCTGCTCGGCCTGCCCGAAGTCATGATCGGTCTGGTGCCGGGCTGGGGCGGTACGGTGCGTCTGCCGCGACTCGTTGGGCTGGCGTCGGCGCTGCCGATGATCCTGACCGGCGAGATGGTGAATGGCCGGCAGGCGCGGTCGAAGGGACTCGTACATGACGTTGTGCCGACCGAAGCGCTCGACTACGTCGGCGGCGAGATTGTTGAGCGTCACTCGGCCGCGGCCCAGGACAAACTCGCGGGCAAAACGCCGCGACCGATCTTCTCAACACGCAAGCGGCCGATGATCGAGCGGCTGGCCGAGGCGACCAACCTGGGCCGGAAGTTCATGATCGGCGTCGCGGAGAAGCAGATCGCGGCCAAGGCACACGGTCACTATCCGGCCCCGATCTGCGCGATTCGTGCGATTCGCGCCGGCATGCTCGGCTCGCCGGCCGCTGGGTTCGCCGCTGAGTCGGCGGTAATCGGCGAACTGGCCGAGAACCCCGTGACCACCGAACTCATGCGGCTGTTTTTCATTCGCGAAGACACGAAGAACCCGCCGAGCGACCTGGAATTGCCGATCCAGCCCGACTCGATCAAGAACGCGGCCGTCCTGGGCGCGGGGCAGATGGGCGCGGGCATCGCGCGGCTGATGGCCGAACGCGGCATCTGGGTGCGACTGAAGGACGTGAAGCCCGAGTTCGTCGCGCGAGGCGTAGACATCCTGCGTAAGATGTGGGGCGGCGAAGTACGCCGTCGGCGGATGACGCCGCGCCAGGCCGAAGACGCCATGGACCACATCAGCCCGACCACCGACTACCGTGGACTCAAGCACGCGGACGTGGTGATCGAGGCAGTGGTCGAGGAACTGGACGTCAAGCGGCAGGTGTTTCGCGAGTTGGCCGCCGCCACCAGCCCGAACACCGTGCTAGCGACCAATACCAGCTCGCTGCTCGTGGCCGAGATTGCCGAGGGCGTGCCGCACCCGGAACGGGTCGTCGGCCTGCACTTTTTCAACCCACCGCATCAGATGAAACTGGTCGAGGTCGTTCGCACCTACGAGACAAGCCCCGACGCACTGGCGACGGCGCTGGCGCTCGTGCAGCGCATTGGCAAGACGCCGATTGTGGTGCGCGACTGCGCCGGGTTCCTCGTAAACCGGTTGCTCACGCCGTACATGAACGAGGTCGGCTACCTGTTGGCCGAAGTCGCCGATCCGATGGAGATCGAGCGGGCCGCGATCGCGTTTGGATTCCCGATGGGACCGATGGAGTTGATCGACCTGGTGGGCATCGGCGTGGCGGCGCACGTCGCTCAGAACATGCACAAGGCCTACGGCCCGCGCATGGAACCGGCGGCGCTCTGGGGGCGGCTCGAAGAGCTGCGCCGGGAACCGAAGGCGCCCGCGCCGAAGTTCATCGAACGGACGTGGCGCGGCAAGCGCCGCGTCAACCCGGCAATCACTCGCTTACTCGGCAAGATACGCAAGGAACAGGGAGGCGGTCGATCGCGAATAACGCAACAGGAGTTGATCCAGCGCCTGGTGTACCCCGTGATCAACGAGGCCGCACGGTGCCTCGAAGAGGGCGTGGTCGAGCGACCCGAACACCTCGACCTGGCGATGGTCTTCGGCACCGGCTTCGCGCCGTTCCGCGGCGGGCCGCTGCGCTACGCCGACTCGATCGGCCTGAACACGGTCGTCGACGTGCTCGATCGCTTCGCGCCGCAGCATCCGCGCCTGGCGCCGTGCGACGAGTTGCGGCGTCGAGCCGCGGCGCGCGTGGGTTTTTGCCAGGCCATCGCGGAACCTCCGTCGGCCGCGGTGGCATAGGCTAAGGACGGGCAATTCGCGCTCGCATACCCATCGCAAGCACCTGCGCACCAACCGAAATCGTAGCGGTTCACCGGTTGCGGCGGCGGTGCCGTGAGCTATTGCGGGCGGAGATTGCCCAGACGGTCGCTACAAAGGAGCGAAGCGAGACGAAGTGAACCGCAGAGGCGCAGAGGATCGCAGAGTTTCTGACTCCGCGTTCCTCTGCGCCTCCGCGGTTCAATCTTCCTTGGCTTCAGTCGCCCTTGCACCCAATCGACGAAGCCCAATTGCTGTCGCGTCTCCAGCTACCGGGATTCTACACTTGCGGCCCGCGCGAACTCCTCCCGTGACCGCGTAGGCAATCGCTGTGTGTGCCGCCTATAATGTGTTCGGTACGAATCACCGACGGAGCCGAATGCATGGTCACGCATGAGCAGGTCATTGACGCACTCAAAGAGGTGCTCGACCCGGAGTTGTTCGTGAACGTGGTCGACTTGGGTCTGATCTACCAGGTCGATATTCAGGAAGGGGTCGTTTCGGTCGACATGGGCATGACCTCGCCCGCTTGCCCGGCCGGCCCGCAACTCGTGGCCCAGTCCACCAAGGCGATCGAATCGCTTGCGGAAGGCACGAAGGCCAACATCAAGATCGTGCTCACCCCGCCGTGGACTCCCGACCGAATGAGCGAAGCGGCCCGTGACCAGTTGGGAATCTTCTAACTCCGAAACTCGGCGATCATGAACCTACACCGTGCTACTCGCCCCACTCGCATCGCGGCATTCACGCTCATTGAGCTGCTGGTCGTGATTGCTGTCGTCGGGACCCTCATCGCACTCTTGCTGCCGGCAGTGCAGGAGGCGCGCGAGGCGGCGAGACGCGCCCAGTGCCAAAACCACCTCAAGCAACTGGCGCTGGCGCTGCACGAGTACCTGGACTCGTTCACCGTGTTCCCGCCGAGCTTTTGCATCGACCGTGGTGCGGCGCTGGCGACGAACAACGGGTCGTGGTCGATCCACGGCCGGTTGCTTGCGTTCCTCGACGAGGCCAATGCGTTCAATGCCGTGCGACTCGACGTGCCCTGGGACCAACAACTCGCGACGGGCGTCCCGACGATGCGTGTACCCACATTGGTCTGTCCGAGCGAGCCTAACGCCGTGATGCGCGTTGACTCCGGCGGGCGGCCGCTCGTCCATCCACAGAACTACGGGTTCAGTTTCGGCACGTGGCTGGTTTGGGATCCGGCCACCGGCCAGGGCGGCGACGGTGCGTTTTCCGTGAACTCCAGCAATCGGCCGGCGGATTTCGTCGACGGCCTCTCCAACACGCTGTGTGCCACTGAGGTCAAGGCGTTCACTTCGTACATTCGAAACACTGCGGACCCCGGATCGACCGTCCCCAGTTCGCCGGCGTTCGTCGCGGGTTACACCGGTCAGCTCAAACTGGGGCCCAATCTCAACGACAACACCGGCCACACCGAATGGTGCGACGGCCGCGTGCATCACAGCGGCGTCACGACTATGTTCACGCCCAACACCAAGGTGCCGTACACATTGGGCGGCCGAGTCTATGACATCGATTTCAACTCACGCCAGGAGGGCAACAGTGCGACGGCGCGCACCTACGCAGCCATCACCGCCCGCAGCTATCACCGCGGCATCGTGCACACGCTGCTCATGGACGGCTCCGTCCGGCCGGTGAGCGACCAGGTCAACCTCAGCGTCTGGCGGGCAATCGGCACCCGCGGGGGCGGCGAGGATGCGGCCGAGTTCTAGCCGAGAATCCTCTGCAACACCGCGGCACGCTTGCTAAATAGCCTTGCACGATTCTGGGACAGTAGCCCGACGCGCCAGCGAGGGATCACATGGCGAAATCACAAGAAATCAGGCCCGGTCCCTCGCTGGCGCGTCGGGCTACTGTCCCTGCGGACTCCCAGAATCACGCAAAGCCATTTAGAATCCATCTGCTTCGTGTGGGTTGCGCACGAGGACACGCCTCTTGGTCCCGGCCTCAGTGCGTCGACGTGGCATGGAGGGTGCCACAGGAATGGACGCATGGAATGACGGATCGTGTAATGGTCGTGCGTTATCACACTGAAGGTGGGCATACTCAATCGGCCTCACTATGATGCGATCCTTCGGACAGTACGACCGTCGAGCACCGAACCGAACCCGGCGACGACCTGGGACGACTCGCGAGCTGTGCGTCGAGTCACTGGAGCGGCGGGAGCTACTTTCTGGTTGCACGCGACCCGCCGCGCTGCTGGCGCGGACGGACTGCAACCCGATTCCGAACGACCACTTGATCGCCGGCGAAGAGCGGCAGCATTTTCCCAACCGTTACGTGCGCATGCAGGCGGGCGATTTGGAACTGTATTTCGACACCCAATTTGGCGGCGTGCCGCTTACGTGGGCACGCGGCGGCAGGTCGATCATCGAAAACTGGGGCGGGTCGGGGTTCGCGACGAGCTGGGACACCGGGCAAGACCCGACTCCCGCGTCGGCGAACGGGCCGCTGCCAAACCCAATCGCTCGGCTGGGCGATCCCAGCACCTCCGGTTTCAACTACTACGGACGCGAGACTGTAAGCGATATCGTCGACGGCCGGCCGGTCTATCACCGGGTTCGCGCCGATGTTCTGGTTGTCGTTTGAAGCCATCGACGACGCAATTCCGACGTACCCCGGCAGTGCTGGCCACGGTTGGGCAACGCTCTATCACCCACACGGGGCGGCGGCAGATCACGGCGGCACCGGCACCCCGATCTACTTCGACGGTACGGCGACGGAAGGCGTGGGGATTATCTTTCTCGGCTCGGCCCGCCGTCGCCGATGCGATCAGCCCCGAGTGCGGCCCGAGAATCGGCGCGGGGTCGATGTACGTGCCGACCTGCACGTCATTGACCCAGATTTCAATTCGGCCCGGCTCGGCGTTGTGCGTGCGAAGCTCGAACTGCGTGCCTATGGATGATTGAATCGTGGTCGCCGCCGCCGGCACGGAGTGGTCGAAGACCGTGGTCGTAGCGCCGCCGCGATCCGTTCGCAGGAGCTGCACGCATGCGTCAGGTCGACTTCGTGTTGGTGAAAGTGCTCTTCTCGCCAGTCAGACCGCAAGTGTTCTGGCCTCAGGCCCATCGTGAGCGTGCCCGCTGGGACCGGCAGCATCGTCATGCCGAGTGAGTTCACGAACCAAGTGCGAGTCTTCGTGGGGTCGCGGTACGAGGGATCGGACAGCGGAGGCAGTTCAGCGCCCATGCGATGGATGGCGAACCGCGCGGCGGAATGCGAGCCGCCGTCTGGCGCGTGCTGAAAGAGGTGAGTGAGCGTCGAGGTCATCGCGGAACGCTCGTCGGGCAGTAGGGACTGGGGATCGACCAGGCTGACGGCGGCACACAGTCCGGATCGCAGGTGAGCGAGGTCCGTCGAGTTTGTGTCGCGCAGGAATCGTGCGAGTTGCATGAAATCTCCGCGCCAGCGCGCCAGCCCATGAATCACGGCGGTTCGCAGCGTTGGATCCGGCCCACTCTGGAGAAGCTCGGCGGCCAGCGTATGATCGCCGAGGTACAGCAACCGGTGGTGATCGGGTAGTCGTAGTAGGCAAGGATTTGGAGGGCGTGGACGCGGATCGTCTTGGCGAAGTTTTTCAGCATGCGGATGCCCGAGGATTCGGCGCGGCGTACCCAATCCAGCAGATACGCCGTTGTTGCCGACGCGCGACGTAATCGTGTTGTTGGATGTCGCCGTGATGAGCAGAGTGCCATCATCCGTCTTCGCATGCGTGGTTCCAGCGATTCCATCACCGGGCGTGTTCGGGGCCGCTGCGCGCGGAGGATCAATTCAGGCCGCGAACGGTGTCGCTGGGTGGAAAGGCTCGATGGCTCCATTGCGGACGAACGGCGAGTCATGGACGGCTCCTTTGAGTTTGAGTGGCGGCGAGCGAACCGGAACGCTTTACCACTTCATCGCTCGGCGGTGGTGCAGGCGATTCTGCTCGTGCGCGATGACTCTTGGATGGCGACGAGCCGCCTGTTCCGCGAATTGGAGTCGCGGCTCGTCGAGGGCCGCAACGTCGCGGCGGTCGATCTGCTCGACGTGCAACACGCGCGACGAGTCCTGATGGCATTCGGCCGGGCTCATCAACGCTTGCCGAACCGGCCGGAGGAGTTGTCCGCCGTGCAGCAGGAGTTCCTCAAGCAGGGCATCGAGCATATGGCCCACGAGGGCAAGGTGATCCCGGTGCGGCTGAGCCTGTTTGTCGAGATCGTGAAGACCAAGCCGTGGACGCCGGAGACGCTGCGTAGTTTCGGCGGCGGGGAACGCATTGGGCTGGAGTTCCTCAAGCAGACGTTTGCGTCGGTGGTGCGGCGCGGCCAGCAGTCCTTTGGAAGGCACGAACAACAAGATCAAGACGATGAAACGCCAAGCCTACGGCTTCCGGGATCAGGAATTCTTCAAACTCAAGATCCTCGGTATCCATGAATCGAAGTACGCTTTAGTCGGATGAACCTCAATTCAGCATTGAAGACTCACTAGTCTTGAGAGGCTTGGGCAGTTCGGCCTGATGCGGTGTCTCATGATCGGGCGGACTCGCTCAGCCGAACATACAACGAGTCGCCTTCGACCTTGACTGCGTGGGCCGTCACCGGCTCAAACGCCGGCATGCACAAAGCCGCGCCAGTGCGCACGTCGAAGCGTGCCCCGTGGCGCGGGCATTCGATCTGGCAACCCTCCAGCTTGCCCTCGGCCAAAGGCCCGCCATCGTGCGTGCAGACGTCGTCGATCGCGTAAAAGGTCCCGTCCACGTTAAACAGCGCGATCGCGCGGCCATCGATGTCGAGCAACTTCTTGCCGCCAATCGGCAACTCTGAGGTGAGAGCAACTCTCGTGAAGTCTGGCATTCTCTTCGCCGATTCTTGGCTTCGGTTTCCGGACGGAAGAATCTCACGCCGAGGCGCAGCGCACGCCGAGAAAGAGAACCAATCGCTTCTCATTCATTCCTCGACAACCCCTGCGCCTCTGCGTGAAACTTTGGTTTCTTCAGGCGCCCGCCGCCAGCTTGCCGTTCCGTTTGGCAACTTCGTTCTTGATTCGGTGTACGATCGCGTTCAGTCCGCGCAGCCGGGTCATGCCGAGTTTGTCCGCGAGCCCCATCTGTCGCAGAATATCCGACGGCGCGGCGGCGACCTCCGCGGGCGCGGCGCCGTTCCATGCATCGACCAGTATCGACACGAAGCCCTTCACCGTCGGCGCCTCCGGGGCCACGTCGGCGATGAGCTGCACCTTGCCGTCCACCACGTCGATCCACATGAACACCGGCGTCATGCACTCCGGCACTTTGCCAATCCCCGCGTCGCGTTCCGCGCGGTAATGCTCCGGCAACTCTGGCAAGTTCTCCGCGAAGTCGAGCAACAACTCGAGCCGCTCCTGGTAAGCCAGGCCGTCGAATTCCGTGATGATTTCGTCGAGCTTGGTCATTGGTCCAACTTCACATCCGAATGCTCCCAGGGGTTGCCCCTGCCTTTTTCAATTCTTCTACTTGGCGTTCAAGATCTCGAATTCTCTGCTTCGCATCGTGCATTTGTACTGCTGAAACCGCCGAGCCAACGGCGATGGTGATCAAGAGGCTCGCAACGGCGGCCGACAAGGCTGCAACCAGCGGGTTGCGACGACACCACAACCACAATCTGATAGTTCGTCCGGCTCTGGTTGTCGAGGTGACTGACTCCATGAAATTGATTCACTTCTTCGGCACGTATGTTTTTTCGATCGGCACGCCGACCAGATTGCCCCACTCGGTCCATGAGCCGTCGTAGTTGCGGACGCGTTCGAAGCCGAGCAGGAAGGTGAGGACGTACCACGTGAGACTCGATCGTTCGCCGATGCGGCAGTAGGCGATGACGTCGTCGGACGGCTTGAGGTTGCAGTCTCTGAGGTAAAGCTGTTCGAGTTGATCGCGCGATTTGAACGTGCCGTCGTCGTTGCACGCCTTGGCCCACGGGACGTTTTTCGCGCCGGGGATGTGGCCGGTGCGGAGCGAGCCTTCCTGCGGATAGTCGGGCATGTGCTGCAGTTCGCCGGAGTATTCGCCGGGCGAGCGGACGTCGATCAGCGGCCGCTTCGCGAGGCAATGTGCGAGCGCCTCGTCGCGAAACGCGCGAATCTTCGGCGTCGCGATCTTCGGGTCGGCGGCCCGGTACGTGCCGCGCGGGTACGTCGACGGCTCGCGCGTCATTGGCCGCTTGTCGAGTTCCCACTTTTTCCGCCCGCCATTCATGACGCGGCAGTCGGCGTGGCCGAACAGCTTGAACGCCCAGAAGGCGTAGCACGCCCACCAGTTGTTCTTGTCGCCGTAGAACAC